>Ga0209249_1002865_pt1 | contig 13198 bp, 9 predicted proteins | sample SaaInlV_200m_DNA_4_FD_184653 | JGI IMG/M metagenome (GOLD analysis project Ga0209249, IMG submission 184653) | Marine microbial communities from expanding oxygen minimum zones in the Saanich Inlet - SI037_S3LV_200m_DNA (SPAdes) (version 2) | ecosystem: Environmental > Aquatic > Marine >...
CTCTCTTTGCTCGATACACGCGCGCATTTGAGCTTGCTCGACCGCTATTCAGCTTCTGATTCAGCCCTTAACAGTTATCGCACGACCTACAAAGAACTCACATCTCTTCGCACCGAGCTGGACGAATTACAAAAGCTACAAAAAGATGCACAAAACCGCGTTGAGTTGCTTAGTTATCAAGCAGAAGAAATCGAATCGGTTAATCCTCTCCCTGAAGAAGATGAAATTCTGAAAGAAGAACGCGATAGATTAGCAAATGCCGAATCTTTAGCTTCTCACGCACAAGAAACCCTCGCCCTGCTCGATGAGGGGAATCGTGAAACCCCGCCAGTAACAGATTCTTTTGGGGAGGCAATTACGCATCTCGCCGCACTAGCGAAAATAGACAGCTCTCAAGCCCCAATTCACGCGAGTGCCGAACTCATCCTAGAAAATTTAGGTGATATTTCCCGTGACTTGCGCGTTTATCTCGAAAAAGTTGAATTTAATCCATCTCGCTTAGAAGAAGTGGAAGATAGGTTAGATTTATTACAAAACCTAAAACGAAAATATGGTGGTTCTATAGAAGCCGTAATTGAGTTTGGGGCAAATGCCAGCCATGAGTTAGAAAGTATTTCAACAGCCTCTGTGCGGAGAGATGAGTTAGAAAAAGAAGAGCAGATTTTACTTAAAAAATTGGCTACTCAAGGTGAAAAACTCTCTAAGTTGCGCAAGGCCGCCGCAAAAAAAATGTCTGCGGGCATTGTGGCAGAACTTGCCGATTTACGGATGGAGAAAGCGAAGTTTGCTGTTGCTTTCAAGGCTATACCCGACAAAAGGGGATTGCCACTAAATGGTGAGCATGTAGCATTTGATAAAAATGGATTTGACCAAGTTGAATTTATGCTAGAGCCAAATCCTGGTGAGGGCTTGAAGCCACTCGTAAAAGTTGCTTCTGGTGGTGAAACCTCACGGATGATGCTTGCGCTCAAAAATATCTTGGCACAGGCCGACGAAGTTCCATCGTTGATTTTTGATGAAATTGATCAAGGTATAGGCGGTCGGATTGGTATGGTAGTTGGCGAAAAATTATGGCGATTAGCGCGCACACATCAGGTTTTTTGTGTGACACATTTACCCCAATTAGCAGCTTTTGGAGACCAACACTTGAAGGTAGAGAAATTGCTCAAAGATGGGCGCACCTTAACCCATGTTGGTGCTTTAAAGAAAGATGCACGTTTATTAGAACTCGCTCAAATGCTAGGCTCTGTGGGCGAAGGCACTTTGCGCTCAGCACATGAAATTTTGCAAGCTGCCCAAGAAGTTAGCGCAGCATAGTATTTTTGTCTTAGGTAAATTATTTAAGAAAACTTAGCATAATAGTTTCTCTAGAACAAAAAAAGCGGACTTCTATATGAAGTCCGCTTTTTTTTCTGTTTCTGACAGACACACGGCTTTTCATCCCATAAAGTGTTGTTTTTATTGCTGTAGGGGCGGGGCTGAGCCCCGCCCCTACTCAATTACATTAATCAGCTAATGTACTCGTATCACCAACTTCTTCACCCATTGCCTGCGCCTTCAATAAACGACGCATTATTTTGCCACTGCGTGTTTTGGGGAGGCTATCAACAAAGGTAATAGATTCTGGTTTTGCGATAGGACCCAATTCTTTGCCAACATGATCGCGCAAGGTTGCGGCTAATTCATCACTGCCTGTTTGACCTGCGCTCAGAATGACATAAGCGTGAATGGCATTGCCTTTAATATCGTGTGGTAGCCCCACAACTGCCGATTCTGTTGCGCTAGGATGCGAGGTAATTGCACTCTCGACTTCGGCGGTGCCTAAACGATAGCCACTAACTTTGAGAACGTCATCCATTCTACCAATGATCCAGATATACCCGTCTTTATCTTTGCGAGCAGAATCTCCGGTTTGGTACATATTGCCAAATTTTCCCCAATATTGTTCTTTATAGCGTTCATCATCACCGTAAATGGTGCGCAACATGCTGGGCCACGGGTGTTTCAAAACAAGATATCCCTCTTCGCCAGCCGCGACGGTATTACCATCATCATCTACTACCTCAGCTTCGTGACCAAAGAAGGGTTTTGTGCCAGAGCCGGGTTTTAGCGGTGTGATGGGGAGGGGCGTAATCACAAATCCGCCTGTTTCAGTTTGCCACCACGTATCCATGATGGGGCAATTTTCGTTGCCGATCACTTCGTGGTACCACTTCCATGCCTCAGGATTGATGGGTTCACCGACACTGCCCAATAAGCGGAGGGAGGAGAGATCGTATTTCTGCGCCCAAGCGTCTCCGAAGCGCATCAAGCCGCGGATCGCGGTCGGTGCGGTATATAAAATCGTAATGCCGTATCTTTCAACCATCTTCCACCATCGATCAGGATATGGATGAGTTGGCGCACCTTCATACATAAAGGAGGTCACGCCCGCAATTAGCGGTGAATAAACAATATAGCTATGACCTGTAATCCAACCGGGGTCAGCGGCGCACCACCAGCGATCATCATCTTTTACATCAAAAACAGATTTCAACGTGGTATGCGTATAAACCTGATAGCCACCATGCGTATGCACAATCCCTTTTGGCTTACCCGTTGTGCCAGAAGTATAGAGAATAAAGAGCAAATCTTCGGCATCCATTTTTTCAGTTTCACATTTTGGGCTGGCAATCGGTAACTCTAAAAGGTCGTGATACCAAAAATCGCGTCCTTGCTCCATATAAACTTCGTTTTCTGTGCGCTTCACAACGATACAATGCTCAATTGTTGCCTGTCGTGCCATTGCTTCATCTGAAATATCTTTGAGTTTAATAATATTGCCGCGTAACCAAGCCCCATCAGCCGTAATCAGCACACGGCTCTTTGCATCTTCGATGCGAGAAGCCAAAGCCTCTACACTGAAACCGCCATAAACCACAGAATGCGCCGCGCCAATTTTGGCACAAGCCAACATCGCAAAAACTTGTTCGGGTATACGGGGCATATAAATCGTAACAATATCACCCCTATCTACGCCCATGCTTTTTAAAATATTGGCCATCTTACTAACTTCACGATTTAGCGCATGATAGGAAAAAGTACGTTTATCCCCTGGCTCGCCTTCCCAAATCAACGCTAATTTATTTCGATTTGCATTTGTTAAATGGCGATCAATAGCATTCTGCACGATATTTGTCTTCCCACCCACAAACCATTTATAAAAAGGTGCGTTGCTATCATCTAGCACCTTATCCCATTTTTCATACCATTCCAGCTCATTTGCACGGTCTGCCCAAAAAGTTTCGGGATCATCAATCGATTGCTTATACCATGTGTCATAATCTTGCACATTGGCATTCTTAAGAACTTCTTCTGAAGGAAAATAAACCTCACCTTCAAATTTTTCTTTATCAGACATAAAAACCTCCTAAGGCATGAGTTGAAAAATATTCTTTTGTACAATAAAGCTGGGGATGCTGAGAGCGTAACACTATTATACAGGAAAACCCGACAAACTAGAGAAAGTTTTGGGAAAATTGGAGGATAGTGCCAAAAACAAGGAAAATAGACAATTTGGGTTGTTTTAGGTAGAATAAATAAAAACCCTTCATAACCTTGGAGACAAAAAATGAATCCTGCAAATAACAACCCGAATATCACCCCTTTCTTGCGATACTTTACCCTTGTTGAAGCTTTTGTCCTTGTCGTCGTAGGGTTTGGATTATTTCTTTTTCCTGCTATATTCCGCCCGCTGTGGCCTTGGGAGATTGCTCCTTTTAATACACGTTTTCTAGGAGCAATTTATTTGGGTGCGATGTTTCCAATTGGCTTTATGTATCTTTCAGGGAGATGGTCCCCAACTCGTCCAGTATTAAGGTCAATCTTTACTTTTACATTTGTGGTGCTTCTTGTCTCACTCTTTACTATCAATCTCTTCGATTTCAAATCATGGGCGGCTTGGGCTTGGTTCATACTCTACTTTTCTCTCCCCGCAAGTGCTGGCTATCATTTGTGGTTATATCGTTCTATGCCCTCTAACCATTTGCACCCTGTTCCATATAATTGGCAAATGATACTAAAGAGTACCAGCTTTTTGCTAACCATTTATGGGTTGGGATTGATATTTCTCCCAAGTATATTTAGCTCTTTATTCCCTTGGAAATTGGATGTTTTCCATAGTCAACTCTATAGCGCAACTTTCATCACTGGCGGCGTAATGATATTCTCCGTTGCCTCCCGCGCCACACCTGCTGAATTTATCGCAGCTGGATTAACCGAAGCAACCTTTAGTATTTTTGCCATTCTAGGATTAATTATCGTAGATATTGATGTGCAAAAAATTAGCTGGCTAGCTCCAAATACAATTACTTGGTTAGGGATATTAGTCATTCTAGCTGTGCTGGGGCTAACGATGATTGCGGCAGGATCTCGTCAAATTCCACGCCAGTCAGATTTCTGAAACTATTTTCTTCGCTCCCACCTTAACTTTTACCTTTCAATTTCTTCATAATCTTCTCTTTAAGACTCTCTTGCACTTCATCCCACCCCTGACTTGCATCAACCGTCACCCAGCGTTCAGATTTTGCCATCTTCAAATAACCTGCCCGAACGCGTTTGTGGAATTCTACAGTATACGCATCCAAACGATTCCATTCTTCGGCATTTTTTTTGCGTTTTAGACCAGTCTCAATATCTACATCGAGATAAATAGTTAGATCTGGTTCAAGCCCACCCGTTGCATATTCAATCAAAGCACGGATTTGCGCCAAATCTTGCTGATGCCCATATCCCTGATAGGCGATGGTCGAATCTGCATAGCGGTCTGAGATAACGATTTCACCATCTGCCAAACGCGGCTTAATAACTTGCTCAACAAATTGCGCACGCGCCGCCTGAAAAAGCAAAGTCTCCGTGCGGGGAATCATCTCCGTATTTTTCAGGTTACTCAAAATCTCGCGCACCTGCTCACCGATAGATGTCCCACCCGGCTCGCGGGTCGGGAAAACTATATAACCTTTCTCGCGTAAAAACTCTACGAGATAAGGAATATGAGATGTCTTGCCAGAGCCTTCAGGGCCTTCAAGTGTAATGAACATAGTTTTTTAAAGAATTACCACAGAGCGCACAAAGAGCACGGAGAAAAACCTAACGATTCTTCCTAAGCTCTGTGCCCTTTGTGGTGAAATTTACTCGCGAAAAATCCTCACATGCCTACGCGGTTCTTTTCCATAAGAATGAGAAGTCAATTCTGCGTCCCGCGCCATTTCGTGTTGCAAACGGCGCACCGTGGCAGATCCAGAGGGTAAATCTACCCAACGTTCTCCGCTTATGATAGCTGCTATTGCATCTTGGGTTTCATCTCGCACATCTTCAAGCCCATTTTCTGCCCCATGAGAATCTGTTAAAGAGAAAAGGTCGCCTAAAAATTTTCGTACCTGCGTGCTGGTATTTGTCCGCAAAACATAAACGGGCATGCCACGTCTTTCGGCATCCATAATTGATTGTTGACGCTTTCTATAATGCGTTCGTAGAGTCACGAAAACATCGGCTTCGCTGGTATCTCGCACCACTTCGGCGGGCACGCGCATCTGGCTAATGGCCGTACGCAGTCGGTTTCGCGCCACGCCATAGGCAAAAATCCGCGTCATTTGCATCTTTTTACGGGAAGATGATGGGGATCGCTGCGCTGTTTCGGGAGCAGAACGCAAGCGCAGGGAGCCGCGCGTCCCGAGGGTATCTCCTCCCCGTTTCGCACCTGGCGTTGGGCTTGCTTGCTCCTTCTGAACTTTGATCTGTCCCTCGGCATCTCGTGTACGAATCTCCGCTGGAAGCGGGAATCCACGCAAAAGGGCATCTACCGCCGCGGCAATATCCAAATGAACAGAGAGCTGGTCACGATGCAAAATCTCGACCAAAACATCAAAAGTGGGCGGGCTGCGCCGCTCTAAAACCGTTTTCTGCGTGCCTCGTCTGCGTGCCTCATCATCCGAAAGAGTGACAGATTCGATACCACCGATAAGATCGGAAAGAGTGGGATTGAGCATGAGATTGTCGAGGGTATTGCCGTGCGCCGTGCCGACAAGTTGCACACCACGCTCACCGATGGTGCGGGCGGCCTCGGCTTCGAGGGCGCGACCAATTTCGTCAATGACAATCACTTCGGGGTTGTGATTTTCGACCGCTTCAATCATTACTTCATGCTGTAGCGATGGCGTAGCCACCTGCATTCTGCGCGCACGACCAACCGCGGGATGCGGCACATCGCCATCGCCACCAATTTCGTTAGATGTATCCACGATAACGACGCGTTTGCTCTCAGCAAGGATGCGCGCCGCTTCACGAAGCATGGTCGTTTTTCCCACGCCCGGGCGACCGAGTAAAAGAATGCTTTTACCCGAAGCGATAATATCTTCGATAATTTCCGCTGTGCCATAAACTGCGCGCCCAACGCGACAGGTTAAGCCAATAATTTCTTTCTTTCGATTCCGAATGGCAGAAATACGATGCAGAGTGCGTTCAAGACCAGCACGGTTATCAGCATCAATATCGCCAAGTTGCTCTACAACATGGTCAATTTGCTCACGGGTAACTTCTTGCTCGCTGAGTTCAACTTCGCCCGCGACAAATCTCGCCGTTGGGACGCGCCCAAAGTCGAGAATGACTTCGAGGAGGTTATCGGTATCTTCTGTTTCTCGAATTGCTGCTACCACTTCTTCGGGGAGGGTGTTGAGCAGGGCTTCGAGGTCGTCTGTGATTTGGAGTTTTTTCATAATGTTTTCCTAAGCCCTATTGTACTAAGAAATTTGATTTTATCCAGAAAATGAAAAACATGCTCCCATTCCCTTGATAGAAAGAGGAGCATGCTTGCTTACTTTTTTTTGTAGTTTGTACTGCACTGAGAGAAAAGTAGAATTATTCTTGTTTCTTTTTAAATATCCTTAGAGCCATCTTCCACTACTTGCCAGCCAATATTTGAATTTCTGAATTACCTCCACTTTGAAGTCTTCTTCTTCCCTAAAAGATTTCTCAACAGAAACTAAAGTGAGGTAGGGTGTTTCAGAAGTTTTCTGTATTATAAAGTTGAGGCTTTGATTATTCTTGTGCTCAAATATATTAGCCCTTATATCACCACGAATGAATCCTTGGGCAGGTGCTCTAGGGTCTCGCTCTTCTTGAAAACCAAGAGGAAGCAATTCTTTTCTCAACAAAGTCTCCAATTCTTTTACTGTGCGATGAGAGTTATAGTGTTTGGTGCCTGGTATTTTATCCCACGAAGCTACGATAAATATAATAGCTATAATGCCGAGGAAACCTCCTACATAAATGCCTATTTCCTTAAGTAAGTCACCTATAGTCTCGTTTTCTATAGCTGTGCCAACAATCCCAACCCCAATGCAGGCTACGATAAAAAATATAACGCCCCATAGAATTTTATCTCTCATCTTTTTTTCCTTTTTTTTCATCAGCGTTTATCGTATAAGGCGAATATTCTTCCATAGAAAACTTGCTCCTTCTTGGCGTTATTTAATTATTTTTCTTTTCTTTCATGGGGGTATTGTACTAGCATTTTTTTGTTTAGGTGAGGATTCTTGTCGTAATATTCATGAAGATTTTTTAAAACAAAAAAGCGAACCTTTGGGGAAAGTCCGCTTTTCGGCTTGCGCTTTATTTACTGCACCCAAGTGGGATGCTTCGCACGTCCGCTGATCCATATCCTTAAAGTATCTTTATCCCAAAAATCTGCATCGATAATATTTGTAGAGAGGTAACCACATTCTATAAAGGTAATTACCTCAGGAACAGTATCTGGTACTGAGCAGGCAATATCAGCAGGGGATGTCTCTTCCAGAAGTTCTCCCTGCAGCGCATTTTCTTCCTTAGGCGTAGGGAAGCAGTTGGTATTCCAAAACCCATGTTCAGGATAACGACACCAAGAATAGTCAGCGGCTTTAACGCTTGTATAACTAACCACATCTGCAATTTCGTTATTGCTCTTAACTAGACGAACGGTATCCCCCCCGTCACTCAAAGGCAAAAGAGAAATTTCACCAAAAATCACAACTCTTTCGCCAGAGGAAATGCTGATATTCGGGAGTTTGTAAAATGCTGAAGTGCTCAAAATTTCTAGATTCCAACTACTTAAACTAATTTCATTATCTCCGCGATTAATAATTTCGATAAACTCATCATTTATATCTACTGTCCCGTCTCCATTCCAATCATGAGCTGGGCGGGGAAGAATCTCGTTTAAAACAACCGATTGAAAAGGATAAGCGGTTGGTGTGCCTGTAGGCGGAATCGGTGTTTTGCTTGGTATAAGAGAAGGCGTGGCCGTACCGCTAGTATTACTCGAATTTGTAGGTGTCCCGTTTATGGGATCTCCATTTGCATCTAAACCATTTCTGGTAATACCATCATTTGTTGTCCAAAGAGAATCGTTTTCTGTGGTATAGGCATTGCGTTCCATAGAGGCATAAGATGGAGTGCCTGAAGAACTAGCGCCAGCAGGCCATGCTCCGCCATCGGTATTTGCACTATCAATTAAAGTGCCAGAGCTATCTTTTAGTTCCAATATCTCCCCACTATTACTAAAATTATTGCCACCATAAATATAATCGGCTGAAATATCATTGACTGCTTTTTCGCTACGCTCTAGTAAAAAATAGCCCCCTGCTTGAATAATACCGCTTGGAATTGTTATTATTGAGGGCGAGCCATCTGTTGCGGTAATTGTCCAGTCTTCTAAATCAAAATCTGTTGAGGAGGGGTTATATAACTCTATCCACTCATCAGATGAAGATATGTTTGTGCCCATCCATGCTACTTCATTAATGAAAATGGTCGTCGGCTGAGTTGTGGGCGTAATAGGAGTAGCTGTTGGTGTATACGTACTTGTGGGAATCGGGGTATGCGTAACAGAATATCCCCAGTTTTCTTGCCCCGGAGAACCATTAATATCATTATTGTCGTTATCTTTTCCGTTTGCAATAGCCCCATTATTTGTAACCCAATTTTCGTCTGTATCACCATTATTTGACATTCTCTCCATGCTGCTTGCAGGAGAAGAGCTTCCGTGCGACCATGCCCCTCCATTTTGGTTAGCTGTATCTACCTCCTGAGAAGAATTATCTAATAGATAAAGTGTTTCGTTATTATCATCAATATCTCCGAAATAAATTTGATTAGCGCTTACATCAGAAATAACATTATCATGTGCGCGTTCTAACAAGAAATAGCTATTTCCAGCAATAGTTCCACTTAAGCTTATATTTGGATTTCCATCTTCTGCCACAAGGCGCCAGCCAGTTAGGTCAATAGATGATGAATTTGGGTTATAAATTTCAATCCATTCATCGCTGGAGGACGCAATAGTTCCTGCCCATGCAATTTCGTTTATCACAGGTGAAAAATAATTCACCGAATTTGGTTGCTTAGGGGTTCCGTGAATAGGATTGGGAGGTGAATCTCCATCTATCCCATTGATGGTAACGCCATCATTATTAGCCCAAGCTGTGGGGCCATCGAGAATAACGGAGGTGCGCTCCATGCTAATATAATCAGGGGAGCCTGAGCCAGCAGGCCAATCACCACCATCTATATTTGCGGTATCTATTTCTGTACTACTTAGATCAAATAGCCTTAAAATTTCGCCATCATTACTCAAGGCATTATCTGTAAAAGAATATATTTGATTAGCTTCTATATCAGAGATTGTGTCATCATTTGTACGTTCAAGAAGAAAGTATCCTCCTGCCGGAATATCTCCAATTAAAGTTATATTCAGCTTTGGATCTGCTCCGTCAGCAATCAATATCCACCCTGTTATGTCTATTGAATTAGATGTGGGGTTATAAAGTTCTATCCACTCGTCTCCGCTATAATCTGTTGTTCCTCCCCAAGCTATTTCATTAATCACCACATCTAACACGCTTGCACGGCGAGGTGCCGCCTCCACTCTCCTCCCAAAAGAAGGTAATAAAGAGCCGAGTAAAAATCCCGCCAGAAGCAGAGTTGCGCTCCAGCGCAACCTCTTTTGTAGAGATTTTGAACTCGGCATCATCTTCATAAAGAAATAGTATCATAAAAAAAGACAAGCAAAGAGATAATCTCTGCCTATCTTTTTCTAAGTGTTCTCAAGGAGAAGGAGGGAATACTTACGGATTTTTATTGAGTTATCTAATGCTTATTCTAAAACAGCAGAATCAAGCAAATCTGTTTCGGCAGGCTCCTCTATAGGAGTTTCTTCAGATGTATCTACTAGAGCAGCATCTTCAGCTATTTCATCATCTTCCATATTTGCCCATACTTTACGATCTTCAACGACTAGCTTAATAGCAGTACGAACACTATCTTCGATTTCTACATCCACAAACTCGGGCACACAGGCCACATTAATTCCGTCTCTTTCTTTAAGATAACTGATGGCTAAAACAAGAGCTTTAACTGATTGATTAACCGCCCCAGCACCAATCGCTTGCACTTCAGCACGACCATGTTCGCGAAACACACCAGCAATTGCCCCAGCTACAGCAGATGTTCGAGAGCGCGCAGATACTTTAATGATGTCCATTGTTTACCTCCATGATTTGCTTAGATAAATGATGTTAGTCTCTTTATAAAATTGTACAAAATTTTTCTTTAAGTTTCAAGGGAGAAAGGAGAGTACTTTTGTCCTAATAAAAAAAGAAAATATTCTAGACTTAAAACAGAAAAATTTCTCTTTTCTATATTTTGGGTATTAACAAAAAAAAACCCCTGCATATAGGGGCTTTTTTATTGGCCTAAGAGAAGGTCTGAGAAAGTTCTCCACATTCGAGGTAGGTTATCCACAGTATTCGCATAGTTATCCACAGTACTGTGGTACTGAAAAGTAGTGCGTTTAGAAATTCATCCCCATATATGGGCTTGTCTAAACAATTTCAGAGATGTCAAAACCCTGCGCTTGAAGCATTTGCTCGAGCATTTCTTCTATATTATCAAGATATTGATCTAGCCCTTCTAAGCGAGATTCGAAGTATTCTCCACCAATTTTTATGATCAGGCAAACACTCTCCCACGCATCGATCTGATTTTCTGGCAGGGATTTTGCAGAGAGCGTCCAGGTTAGCAAAAGAGGATAGAGTGCAGTAAGCGGGTTTTCGCTCTTGAGCATCTCTGCGATTGCGCTCTTATAGTAGGCTTGTCGTGCGTTATGGATACGGATATCTGTGCCCGTTGCTTCTGTAGCAAAGCTGAAGAAACTCTCCCATGCGGGGAGCCATTCTGTTATGGTTCTGGCATCCAGATCACTACCGCCAAGCAAGCCCAAAAATCCACGTGCGAATTCGGGTCTCTCTATCGCTTCTGTCCGTGCAGGCAAATCCAACAGAAGACGTCTTTCTGAGAGCGGAGGGCCTGTCAACTCCGCTATAGAATTTGCGGCATGGTGAAGAGATTTTAAATAATAATGAATGGTAGCAGGGGAAGAGCCAGATGCGTTGAGTTGTAAATCCATCCAAATTTTTCGAGCAGTATTTAGAAGAGTATAAGAGCGTTTGAGTATATTTTTAGGTTCATCAAAGCCTGCTCTTAAACTGGCTTGGTGGAACTCAAAAAAATGTTTTGTTTCATAGAGAAGTTGAGGAGCATATAGTTCATATCCTAACCAAGGGTTACTTCGCAAAGAGCGAGGAGGATCGTATTCTTTTTGGTAGCGGTGGTGAATATCGAGATGAATATCAGGGCTAAGGGCTTTGATTTCACGCGACAAAGCAGGCGGGATATTATGTACAAAGACCAGATCAATATCGGTTGTGCCGCCAAGGAGGGGTTCTTCGCTCAAGAGTGAGCCAGTAAGGTACGCCGCGATAATGCTTTCTGTATTATAGGCGCGTTCTTCTGTATTTTCTTTAGCTAGACGGAGGAGTAACTCTCTTGTTATTCGCATAAGGTTTTTTCTTTGTATTTAAATTAAATCTGGCTGAAGTGGTGCTTTTGTTAAAGCTTCTTCAATTTTCTTCTTTATGAAGGCTAAATCTTTTTCGTTTCGGACAAAATCTAAATCATCTGTATCTATAGTTAGGACGGGCGTATTATTATAGGGTTTTGAGAAAAAATCTGAATAGGTTTCTGCTAAGGCTGCGATATATGCACTATCCATATCGCGCTCGTAAGGGCGGTCGCGCATTTCTATTCTTTCCATCAAGGTTTTTGTTTTAGCGCGCAAAAAGACAAGTAAATTTGGATGCTGAATTTTTTCTGCCAATGCCTCATGCACACGTCCGTACATATCCAGCTCATCACCTGCGAGGTTGATACGGGCAAAGAGTGAATCTTTTGCAAATGTATAGTCCGAAAGCAAGTTTTCATTCTTAGCTAAAAACTCTGGCACACTACGCCTTTGTTGATGATAACGGCTAAGCAAAAAGAACATTTGCGTTTGAAATGCGTAACGCTCTCTATCACCATAAAAGTCTGAAAGAAAAGGATTCTCTTCAAAAATCTCGAGTAAAATTTCGGCGTTAAAAGTTGGCTGTAGTAGGCGGGCGAGCGTGGTTTTCCCCACACCGATTACCCCTTCGATTGCGATATACATGCACTCTCCATCAAAAAAATAAGATGATAAAAGGATACCATATATTGCCTTAGAGTTTTTAAAATATATGGGTTTTAGGTCGTACTTTTCCTCTCTATGCTAAAATAGGAGCAGGGAGATAAGCATGATACTCAAAGGTCTAGAAATTCGCTATCTTCCCAAAGGAGCTTCTCTATGCAAGATACCTCATTCTGGTTGCTATTCCTCTCTGCTGCCTTCGCGATTAATATTTCACCGGGACCAGATATTGTATATATCGTCTCAAAAACCATTGCACAAGGCCGTAAAATCGGATTCGCTTCCTCACTTGGCGTTTCAACAGGTGCGCTATTTCACGTTTTCGCTGCTGCGTTAGGCCTCTCCGCAATTCTAGCCACCTCTGCGATTGCTTTTAGTATCGTTAAATATGCAGGAGCCGCGTACTTGATTTATTTGGGCATCAAGTCATTCCTCTCTAATGGAACTACTTTTGAAAAGACCGATAAAAACGAGAATATCTCTACCCCATGGCAGGCATTCAGACAGGGTGTGATGATTGATATTCTCAACCCCAAAGTGGCTATTTTTTTCATGGCCTTTTTACCCCAATTTATTCGTCCTGATTATGGCAGTACAACAGCTCAAATTATCGGGCTTGGTGCA
>Ga0209249_1002873_pt1 | contig 13175 bp, 9 predicted proteins | sample SaaInlV_200m_DNA_4_FD_184653 | JGI IMG/M metagenome (GOLD analysis project Ga0209249, IMG submission 184653) | Marine microbial communities from expanding oxygen minimum zones in the Saanich Inlet - SI037_S3LV_200m_DNA (SPAdes) (version 2) | ecosystem: Environmental > Aquatic > Marine >...
GAAGAAGCCTTAACATATGTGACTACGTTTAATAAAATACAAGCAAAAGATGGGAAATATGCTGTGTTGGGGAATCATGATTTTGGTGACTATAACGAATGCTATGGTCCAAGTCATCGGCTTGAAAACGTAAATCTTCTCATCGAATATCAGCGTGAAATGGGTTTCATCAATCTGCAAAACGAATCAATTTGCCTATTCAGAGGAAACGATTCTATTGCATTGCTTGGGGTGAAAAACTGGGCTGTTACTCCCTATCACAAGTATGGAGATATTGATATGGCTTTAGAGCACTGCAAAAATGTTCCAATAAAAATATTACTTTCTCATGATCCGCATCATTGGGAAATGGAAGTAAAAGATCAGTATGATATAGCCCTAACCTTATCGGGACACACACATGGTGCACAAATTGGAATTGATCTTCCCTTCTATCAGTGGTGTCCACTTGACTGGATGTATCCTTATTGGGGTGGTTTGTATGAGGTAAATCAAAAGTATTTATACATCAATCATGGCTTAGGTGTTATTGGTTTTCAGGGAAGAATTGGGATTCGTCCAGAAATCACATTAATAAGCTTAATAAGCAAGTAAAAGACATTTAAATATTATTCATCACAATAATACTTTCTGAAATTAGTCGTTAGGTATATTATTGATTCTATTTTGAGAAACAAGCTATTCATCTTAATTATTATTTCACTAAATGCAATTGCAGCATTTAGTCAGGATTTTGGTTGTTATGAAATCCCCTCAAAATCATCCTCTTCAACGTATGGTGATTTCACCTATGCAAGAGCTCCATCGTTTCGTTCTAATTTTGATTGGGATAATTTTGAGATAGCACAGCTTAAAGATGGCTATTATAAAGAGTATTATCAATTTCCTCCATGGGATTCGAATTGTGTTAAAATGGAAGGCTTCATAAAAAATGGTAAACGGGAAGGTAAGTGGCAATTATACTTTGACAACGAATACCTGACCGGAGACTTTAGAAATGATAAAAAAACCGGAAGCTGGACATACACCTTTATTACAGAAAACAATGATACGATTTGCTATGCAATTGATAGTTTTAGGAATGACAAGAAAAATGGAATACAAACTAATTATGATAGACACGGAGTTATAACTGAAACCTGCCATTACTTGAATGGTTTAAAGCATGGACAAGAAATTAAATATTATCATAATTTTAAAAATAGTGAATACTACATATCAAACATTAGCAACTATTATGATGGTATTTTAAATGGATCAAAAGTTAGCTTTTGGAATAATGATACCTTAGCTTATGAATTTTATATAAATGGACTTTTACATGGTCGTTGTTTTTATAAACAAGAAGGCTTCATGTCACTCGAAATAGAATACAAAGCTGGAATAGTTGACGGGAATTACAAAGATTATTACTATCCGGGAATATTGGCAAATCATATACTCTTTAAAAACGGTTTACCATATACAGTATATGCAGCAAATTCTAAAAATGGAGATTCTCTATTCGCAGGGACGCTGATAAATGGGAATGGATGTTTAGAATACTATTATGCTAATGGAAAATTAAGAAGCAGTTTCAATTATAATAACCAATTAATCTGTGGGCCAATTTTGCATTTATATAAAAATGGAGACACTGCTGAAATAGGCGTAATAAACTCAATATCAAGCTTAAAAACAAATGCGAGTAAGTATCGCCCCAACTATGACATTAATGTTTATGTGGCAAATCAGCTAAATTTTGGGACAGATACTAAAGTTAATGCTTTTTCTAACTCAGGAGTTCTCCTAATGGAATACCAATATATTGATTCCACAAATTATTGTACACATTGCATTTATGAAAAAAAATATTACAAAAGTGGCGAACTTTCAAATACATATTTCAGTTTTTCAGGATTAGCAATTGGACCATCAACAAAGTATTACAAAAGTGGAAAACCAAAAAGCAGCAGTTATGATAAAATTATACATTCTGACAGTTCAATTGAATCAGTTAAACATGGGCGTTTCAATTATTTCTATGAAAACGGAAACCTACAGGCAAGTATTTACTATCAAAATGGATTTGAAATCGATACTTCTTTTTTCTATAATGAGGATCGGGAATTAATCAGACGAAAAATAGTATACCAGGATGGTTCAGAAAAAAACATTTTTAATGGAGATACTGTTAATTGTAAAGATAGCCATGGTTGGAAACAAGGTAAATGGCTTTATATACCTTACGATAAAATCATGTGCAGGATAGATCCTTATCGCCTTGATTATTACACAGATAACTTTCTGCAGGAAGTTTGGCGGAATAATAAAAAATATGGATGGTTATTGGAAGAGAAATATGAATGGATAAATTCGTGTACAGCAAACTATTCAGGATATGCTTTTGGTAAGCTGTCAGAAACAGGCACATTCTGGTGTGATTATGAAAGGGTAGGAATCTGGTATCAATATCATGAAAAAACTGGACGTATAACAAGACAAATGGAGTATAGAGGAGATTATGTCAGAGGCTCACTAATCGAGTTTAAACGAAATGGTAAAATGAAAAGAAAATATCGAAAATAAAAAACTCGAAAAATCTAACAGGTGGCCTTGTTCCTGTTTGGTTGAAATATCAAATCAGCTTTTTGAAACTTGAAAAGCTGATTCAGTGTTCTTTCCAACAAAATATGCTATTTGATTTTTTCGACCTAACAGGTTTGAACCAACCAGTTAGGTTTGGAATTTCTCCAGTTTGTACTTTGAGCTATCTGCAAGTCTATTTTCAGCTCATGATAAGATTCAAATTCCAACCACATATGCAAACCTAACAGGTGGCCTCGCTCCTGTTTGGTTGAAATATCAAATCAGTTTTTTGAAACTTGAAAAGCAGATTCAGAGTTCTTTCCAACAAAATATGCTCATAAATTTATTCGACCTAACAGGTTTGAATCAACCTGTTAGGTCTGGAATTACTCTAGTGTATACTTTGAGCTATCTGCAAGTCTATTTTCAGCTCATGATATGATTCAAATTCCAACCACATATGCAAACCTAACAGGTGGCCGTGCTCCTGTTTGGTTGAAATGTCAAATCAGCTTTTTGAAACTTGAAAAGCTGATTCAGTGTTCTTTCCAACAAAATATGCTCATAGATTTTTTCGACCTAACAGGTTTGAATCAACCTGTTAGGTCTGGAATTACTCTAGTGTATACTTTGAGCTATCTGCAAGTTTTATATTCAACTCATGGAATGAAATAAATTCATTGAGTCCACCAAACCACTGAATCAAAAATTCGCTATTCACTATACCATTTTGATGAAGAATTTCATGATAACTTGAATATTTAAAGTTTCTAAAATCATTTGTAAGATGATGATGAACAGGATTACGATGGATATAACAAACCAACCATGAAAAATAATCATCCTTGTCAACTAAAATCCTCCTAAATGGAAGATTAAATAATTTACCGCTACGATCATGTGCTTTATTAAACGATTTTGCATAACTATTGAAAAAATTACTAAATGCATTTCTAATAATATCTTCTTCTTCAGAAGAGTCATCACTACTTTCATTAATTTTTACCAAAAGATGAAAATGGTTAGGAATCAAACAATAAGCATAAAGATCGCAGAATGGAAGTATAAATCGGGCTAACTTATTTTTGAAATAGTCATAATCACTATCCGAATTGAAAAGTACTTCATCACCAACAGATTTATTATAAACATGGTAAATATTACTTGGTTCAAGTTTTTCAAAGTAGTTTGTCATTTTTTTGTGCTTTATTTCAACCTAACAGGTTTGAATCAACCAGTTAGGTTTAGGTAATCAACTAAGCAGATAAAAACTTCACCAAACCCTTCTTTTCAATTATTTGCATTAGCTTTTCTGGCAAAGGAGGGATTTTAAATTCCTGATCATTAAGTTTAGCTATTCCATGTTCAAAATCAACACTGAGGCTATCTCCGGCTTTATAAGCATCTACTATTTCGCGATTGACAATAAGAAGTAAACCCTGATTGATTGCTGAGCGGTAGAAAATCCTATTCACTGATTTAACAATAACTGCCTTTACTCCTGCATATGCTAAGCCTACAGCAGGATGTTCCCGTGAACTTCCACAACCAAAATTATCACCTGCCAATATGATATCGCCAGCCGATACATTTTTCCTAAAGTTTTTATCAAATCCTTCAAATAAATGAGGCATGATTGCTTCACCATCTGAACTCAAAACATTGTAAGTCAAATTACCGGCAAACATCTGATCTGTATTCAAATTGTCAACATCGGTATAGTTCCAAATTCCGTCTAATCGTCTGTTTTCAGATTCATTAATTTCTACAGATGAAGATTGTTCCTTTTGATAGGGAAACTTATCTTGATGTGTTGTTCCTCTTGGATCTACAATTTTACCAGCAATTGCTGAAAGAGCAACTGTTGCTGGTGATGCCAAGTAAATCTCAGCATTTGGATTCCCCATTCTTCCCTTAAAATTGCGATTTGCTGTTGATATGATTCGGTAACCATCCGCAGGAATACCTTGTCCTGTGCCTAAACAGGGTCCGCAAGATGCACCTAAAATATTTGCACCTGCTTTGATAAATATTTGAATGATACCTTCCTCCATGGCTTGTAAATAAATTTCCTGAGAGGCAGGTGTTATTAATAGCTGAAAACCTCTACTAATAACATGACCTTTTAATATATCTGAAGCAATTCTTAAATCTTCAATTCGTCCATTTGTACAGGTCCCAATAAATCCTTGGTTGAGTTCTAGTCCTTCTACCTCCGAAACTGCTTTCACATTGTCAACATGATGTGGTGCAGCCACCAAAGGAAATATATCAGACAAATTAATCTCAATTTCTTTGGCATAAATTGCATTCTCATCGGCCCAAACACCTTTTATTTTGCATCCGTAAAAATTGGCAAGCATATCATCTGCTGGAAAAACAGCATTTTTCGCACCCATTTCAGATGCTAAATTTGCTAATGTCATGCGCTCCGATAAATCCAGAGTCTTAACTCCTTCCCCATGATATTCAATTGACATATAGTTGGCTCCGTCCGATCCGATCATACCTATAATCCATAACGAAACATCTTTTGCAAAAACACCGGGTTTTAGTTTTCCCGATAAAGTAATTTTAATTGACTCTGGAACAAGGAACCATGTTTCAGATGTTTTCCATATGCCAGCTGATTCAGTTCTATCGATACCTGCTGCCAATGCATTGAAAGCGCCTGCTGTACACGTATGACTATCACTACCAACAATAATCATTTCGGGTTTGGCATATTTACTCATGATTTGGTGACAAATACCTTTTCCAGCATCATGGAATTTTTCAATGCCTTGCTGCTTAACAATATCACGAATAAGTTGATAATCATTGGCCAGTTTAGCGTTTGTAGGAGGTGCATTGTGATCTAAAACAACTAACATCTGATTTGGATCTTTTACCTTATCACCGCCCATTTTAGCGAAAGTCTTGCTTATGCTGGCTGTATTGTCGTGTGTTAAAACCAAGTCGGGTTTTTTAAAAACAATGCTCCCTACAGGAGCACCTAATATCTTTTCTACAAAAGTTTGTCCCATGTTATTGATTCTTATCTAAAAGGTTTTGTGTATTATTCTTGAATTGAATGTCATATTAAGCTAGGTGAGTAATCTTAGATTTCTCACCACTATTGGATTGAAAATGACAAAAGAAGTGCTTTAATTCCCTAATTGTTCGTCTAATCTTTCTTTATCTCTGATTCGATTTTCAAGCAGGCTTATGTAGCTTTTTGCATCTTTCATATTGTAATTGTAAAAAGCTTTCTTCATCCACTCTACAGCCATATTAAACTCTCCTTGCATTTCGCAAGCTACTCCCATATTATAACAAGCTCTTCCACCAATTTTTTTCTCAGGATTATCCGTTAAAGGTTTCCATATGGCAATTGCCTCATCCCAATCATTCAGTTCGACATATTTTTTTGCTTTTTTAAATTGATCTTCCTTGCCTTTATAATATTTCCTTGAAGCATGAATCCATGTTGGAGAAATTCTTTTACCGAACATACTTCCAGCAAATACACCTGATTGATTGATTGCATTTCTTTTGCTTGGTAAATTATCGTCAGCTCTGGAAGGTGTTGTTCCTTTACCTGTAAATACTTTAGTATCCATGAAGGATTGTTCATCAATAATTCGTTTGTTCGTATTATCGTATATCCGCCATCCGGCATTCACATTAATGTTTAAGTCAGCATAATAGGTTGTAACATTTACTTCTTTGCTTTCCACCTTTTTCTTGCTCACTTTATTATACTTTCTAATGGAATTATCTGAATCAAAAGTCTCTAAAAGAACCAATGCATCCGCATCAACACTTTGGCACAATTCATTTACTGTATTCCAATCCAGTGGATAAGGAAACTCTCTAGTTCCTGTTCCTTTTAAATCGGTCCCAGACAAATAGGATGCAGAAAACCGCGGCCCCGAGTTTAAGTGATTGACCAATCCCAAACCACAATTTTCAGAGCCTTCTCGATCAGCATATATCGATTCTCCAGTGAGTAAACCTTCAATAATATTTTTGGCTTTATCTGATTTATCAGGCAAAGAACGGTTAGCAACAGCTACTTTCTGGATATGTTGAGGAATTGAAATATCTGCAGGAACCAAAACTTGTATTCCTATTGAGCTTGTTGCACAAGATGAAAACAGCCATGCTGTGCAAGCAATCAAAAATAAATTAAGGTGAACTTTTTTCATGTGTTTATTATTTCATGCTAAAATTATATCTTGTCAAGATCCTTTTTCAATTTATCAATCAAAGTCTTTTCTTCAGGAACTATTCCTTCAAATGAATCAGCAATTTTTTCGACAGACACCATACAAATTTCTTTCATTTTATCTGTTATGTTCTCCTTATTATCCGTGATAAATTTAATGAAAGAATCATAGGCTTCATCCATCTCTGCTTTACTATCCAACATTGTTTCAAACTCAAATTCAGTATAAAACGCATGGTTTGTACCAAATTCATCAGTTTGATCGTTCACTTTTAAAAGCACATTCCTAACTAACTTATGCAAGTCATGAACTTCTTCTAATTGTACTTTTCCATCTGCCTTGGCAATGGCAGAAAGTAATTTACCAAGTTCAACATAAAACTGTTTGTAATCGAATTCCATGATTTCAAATTAATTGTTAAAGAAGACCTCCATTTGTATAAATCTCTAATTGCACGTCAAAAAACTTATTAATTGGGCATGATAAATTTTTATCCAAGTTAGATAAAGTTCCATTAATATAATCGACTTTGAGCATATTTCCATTTTCTACTTCAATCGAATCGATATTTTTATAGGTTAATATCGGAAATGCTGCATTAATAGCATTGCGTTCGTAAATAGCCCCAAACGATTCAGCTATAATACATTGAATACCCAGAGACTTGAAACAATCAACAGCTTGTTGTCTTGAACTTCCTGCTCCAAAATTCTTGGTAGTAATGATAATATCACCCACTTTTGCTTTTGATGAAAAATCTTCATAGCCTCTGAGATTATCAAAAGTGTATTGTCCCATTTCATTGATATCTGTAATTGTCAGGTATCGATTATGAAAGATCATATCGGTATCAATATCATCTTGCTTTATATACCAAACACGACCCTGAACAACAGTTGGAGAATCAATTGAATCTTTTGGAATCTGCTTTTTCGCTTTGTTTTTGATTGAATCAGCAGTAAAAACAGCTGGTATTGCTGGAATATTGTTTGAAGTTGTGATATAACCGGCAATTGATGAAGCGGCAACTATTTCAGGAGAAGCTAAATAAACCAATCCTTTACCTTGCTTACCGGAAAAATTTCTATTACCTGTACTAATAGTTACTTCTTCAGGTCCATTCTGACCAACCTGCCCAGCTGCACAGCCAGCACAACCAGCATTAGAAACCAAAGCACCAGCATCTTTAAATATTTTAATTAATCCTTCATTTAAAGCCTCATTCCATATTTCATCGGTAGATGGAACAATTTTCAAAACTACACCTGGAGCGACTTTCTTCCCTTTCAAGATCTTTGCTGCGATTCTTAAATCTGCAATACGTCCATTTGTACAACTGCCAATAAATGCTGAGTCAATTTTCACATTTAATGCATTTTCGACCAAAATGTTATCATGTGGATGACCTGGACTGGCTAACATGGGTTTAAAATCAGAAATTTTCAGTGTCAATTCTTCCAGATAAGTAGCATCATTGTCGGCTTGAATTAATTCAAACCTTTTACCAGATCTTTTTTCAAGCTCGTCTAAGGTTTTAGGTGAAGGTGGAATTAAAACAATGATAGCACCCATTTCTGTGGCCATCGAAGAAATCGTAATTCTTTCATCCAGAGTCAAAGTTTCGATCGCTTCTCCATATAGTTCTACCGAAAAACCAAGGAGTTTGTTTGCTCCAAATACAGAAAGCATATTTAAAACAATATCTTTTGCAGAAACATCCACAGGACGTTCTCCCTCAAAATTAACTTTTACAGAATGTGGTACCTTAAACCAAGCTTTTCCTTTTGCCCAAACAGCTGCAATATCCTGATCTCCCATGCCCTGGCCAAATGCGCCTATAGCACCCATAATGTTTGCATGAGAATCGGTAGACACAAAAGTACTTCCCGGATAAACCAATCCTCTATCAATTGCCAAGTGCGTTCCTATTCCAGCATTGATATCATAAACCTGAATTTCATTATTTCTGGCAAATTGTCGACAATAATGTTGGTTTGCTGCATATTTTTGATCCGATCCTCCCGGATTACAATCGAACGTGAAAAATGTTTTGCTGGAATCATGAATAGATAAATTATTCGCTTCTAAATTTTTAACGACATTAGCTCCACCAAAATCTCTGGCTACTCGTGTGTCGATATAAATATCAACAATTTCACCAGGCTCTACCCTATTTTTATCAGTATGATTGCTGAGTATTTTTTCTATTAAGTTCATTTTTATCATTAATTATTTAAACTATGCTTGAAGTCTTTCTTTAAAAGGAAGAAATGACATAAAATCAGCATGATGTACAATATATGCTTCAGTGGATCTCTTTACATGATTTCCTTCCCCAGCATGAGCAGCAATTATGTGGCATACTTCAGCAGGAACACCACATCTTTCGGCAATTGAAACTCCTGAAAATGGATGACGTAAATATTTTCCATATAAACCCTGAAAAGATTTACCTTCTGCATCCAATTCATATTCTAAAAGCTTCCCCACATCAGCTAATATGGCACCTGCAATTAATACATCCATATTTACAGGAAGTGAATCTTTAAAAAACTCTTCAAATTTCAATGCACTTTCCTTAGCAATATGCACTACAGCTCTTTTATGATCCATAAAACTAACTTTCAAATCTGGGCCACAAAGCAAGGTAAATGGGATAGTTTTTAAATCTTCTGATGTTAGCACACTTTTGTCTAATGCCAGCTTCCAGGTATCTGCCGTTTGTTGTCTTAAAACTTCATCTTCTATCCACATCAATTCAGGCCACAATTCAAATACGTCATTCATCTTTTTCTATGTTTAAATATTTTCAATAATACAGATATTTTCACGAGTTATGCCCTGTAACTAAATGCTTTAGAGAATGTACAATAATTCTCAAAATTCAAGACACAAATCCGCTAATAATAAATTTTAAAATCGTTAAGATGTATTTCAATAAAGGGCTAAAAATAGTTTAAAATTTCAAACAATGATCTTTTTTTGTAAATAATTCAACAAAGTTTGAAGCTAAAATTTCAATCATCTATTATAATCGGGATTTTTACTATTTTTGACCTGAAATTCATTAGAACATTTATAAACAAAGGCTTGCAGAAGTCATAAAAAGAATATCATGAAATATATTATATCAATACTTATTATTCAGCTTTTTTCATTCAGCCTTTTGGCTCAAGATTATGATTTTACTGTAAGCGAATCAAAAATGGTTCTTGGTGGTGGACTTAACAACACTCTAAGTGTAAAGATTTATGAATCCAATGAAAAAGACATCATTAAAGATTGGAAAAATATATTGAAGAAAAATGATGCAAAAGTGGATATCGGCAAAGAAATAGTAGCCAATAATGTTTTACTTAAAGATTTGAGTGATTTGCCTTTTAATTGTTTTTCCAGTTTAAAATCTCTGGAAAAAGATGTATATCAGCTAAACGTATGTGTTTATTTAGGAGGTAATTATCTGAGTTTTAATGAACATCCTGCTAAATATAAGGTTTTTGCTGATTTTCTTTCTGAATTTGCTAAAGCCACAAGCATACAGTCACTTGATAATTTAGTAAAAATGGCCAAACAAGAATTAAGTAAAAAAGAAAGTGATCTGGCAAAACTGAAGGATACCAAAGAAAAGCTGGAAAGCGAAATTGCTGGCTGGAAAAAAGATATACAAAAAGCTGAAGACGATATAGAAATTAATATTATTGAACAGGAAGACAAAAAAAATGAAGTTCAAGTTGCAAAAGAAGTCCTTAAAAAAGAAAAAGGCAAACTTGATCAGGTAAAAAAATCAAAATAACACACTTAAATAATTCTACAAACATGTTTCAGAATAAAATAGAAGCTTATCTTTCTAAGCCCAAAAGTCAATTTACAAAATCAGATATTATACGATTTTTTATTGAGAATGAATTCAGCATGCTGAATTTTAGATATGTCGCTGGAGATGGACGACTAAAAACACTTTCATTTGTTATCAATAGTCAGGAACAATTAGACACTATTCTTTCATCTGGTGAACGAGCAGACGGATCAAGTTTGTTTAACTATGTTGAAGCAGGATCGAGTGATTTATATGTCATTCCACAATTCAAAACTGCTTTTGTTAATCCCTTTGAAGAGGCTGAAACCCTGGATATCATCTGTAGATTTTATACAAGTGATGGTAAACCATTAGTAAACTCTCCATTTAACATCATGAAAAAGGCACATGATGAATTACTAAAAGCTACTGGATTGGAACTCGAAGTAATGGGTGAATTGGAATTTTATGTAATTGCTGAAAAGCAAGAACTATATCCTGCAAACGATCAGCGTGCCTATCATGAGTCTCCACCTTTTACCAAGTTCGATTATATCTACAAAGAAGCGATGCAAATTATTGCAGAATGTGGTGGGAAATTAAAATATGCACATTCTGAAGTTGGAAATTTCAAACAAGGGGAACTTGAATTCGAACAGTATGAATTAGAATTTCAACCAACAAACATGGAAGATGCAGCTAATTCACTAATACTGGCTAAGTACATTCTTAGAATGCTGGGATCGAAATATGGTGTTACCATAAGTTTTGCACCCAAAATTACAGTTGGGAAAGCAGGTAGCGGTTTACATATACATTGCAGATTGAAAAAAGATGGTGAAAGCGTAATGGTTGAAAATGGTATACTCAGCGATCACGCAAAAAAAATGATTGCCGGAATACTTACCTTGTCTTCTGCATTAACAGCATTTGGAAATACAATTCCAACATCATATTTGCGCTTAGTTCCACATCAGGAGGCTCCAACCAATATTTGCTGGGGCGATAGAAACAGATCTGTTCTTGTAAGAGTACCTCTTGGTTGGCTTGGTAATGCGTCTGAAATGATCAGTAAAGTGAATCCATTAGAAGAAGTAGTAGATAGAGATTTTTCTTCTAAACAAACTGTTGAATTCAGGTGTCCTGATGGATCAGCTGATATTTATTTATTAATGGCAGGACTTGCAGTAGCAACTCGTTATGGTTTTGAAATGCCAGACGCACTTGATGTTGCAGAAAAACTGTATGTCGGAGTGAATATTTTTGATGAGAAAAACAAAGCTGTATGTCGAAAATTAAAACAATTACCAGCCAGTTGTTCAGAATCTGCAGATAAATTGATGGAATTAGCTACTGCATTTACTGCAAAAGATGTATTTACACAAAGAAACATTGAGTCGATTGCTGCAGAGTTGAAGAAATACAATGATGCTGATTTGAGTGAGAATCTTTACGGGAAAAATAATGAAATAATGGATTTGGTATATAAATACCTTCATTATGCATAAAACTTAAATTAATCGCTATTCGTAAACACATTATATTCATATTACTATTTATCATTTCAAGTTCTGTATATGGGCAGAATATTGTAGTAAAAGATGGTGATGTGTTTAATTTTCACCCAGAAATCGACAATTATATAATAGGTGTAATTGTTGAGAATGATAGTTTTATTTGGGCGTACTATGATTGCACTGACTGTGCCGATTATTTCCTGTCAAAGGTAAATTCAAAAAAAGATAGTAGTTTTCAAGCATATTTTGAATCAAAAGGAATAAGTATCAAATGCCTATTTCCCTCTTTTGATGGTCGTACAACAGAAAGATGTGTTTTATGTAGCTGTGCAAATGGTCATCGATTAAACTTTAAAATATATAAAAACGACTATTCCAAAGTGTTGGCACTATTTAAGGGGACAAAAAACAGAAGTTTGTTTAATCGCTATCGGTAATTAACTCTTATTGCTTAATCGCTCATGCATAAAAGACTTGAGAGGATTGAACAATCGGTTGAACAATCTTATTTCCTCAGTAATAATTTCAGCAACACCGGTCATCTCTTGGCTAAATTGCAATTCTTTATGATATGATGTCTTTAATCCTTCAGGAAGTGAAACTTGAACCAAAAAATAATTATCAGTCGGAACAAGTGATATCGATTTAACTTGCCCATTTACAATACCATATTCCATAAAGGGAAAATTGTCAAACTTGATATTTACTTTCTGTCCTTCTTTCACTTTCCCAGAACCTCTTATTGGTAAATTGCATTTTGCAATAACTTCAGATGACTCTTCAGGAATAATAGCAAAAACTGCCTCTCCATCTGTTACATTCTGATTTTCGCTCCAAAATTTAGTCATCGAAATAGTTCCATCAACAGGAGCAAAAAGTACATATTTGTGCATCCATTGCCCTATGTTGCTTTTTAAATTATCAAACGATTCAGTTAAATCCAATTGCTGTTCACTCTTATCATCTTTCCCGCTTAACTGCATATCCAAAATCTGTTGTTCAATCTCCTGCGTTTTGATTCGGGTATTTGTTAAATCTGTTTTTGCTTTTTCAACTGCAAACTTTTTGTCCAACACAGCACTT
>Ga0209249_1002875_pt1 | contig 13172 bp, 15 predicted proteins | sample SaaInlV_200m_DNA_4_FD_184653 | JGI IMG/M metagenome (GOLD analysis project Ga0209249, IMG submission 184653) | Marine microbial communities from expanding oxygen minimum zones in the Saanich Inlet - SI037_S3LV_200m_DNA (SPAdes) (version 2) | ecosystem: Environmental > Aquatic > Marine >...
TAATGCGCAGAAGTTCTTCTTCGACAAGCGGTTCATCTCCGTGCAAAACAAGCACAGGGGCAAGACCGCAACGATTTGTCCCACCTTCAGAGATGCAACCTTTAAGGTTTATCCACACAACGGGGGGAGGGAGGGCAAGAACTAGATCCCGTTCTCTAGGCGTACTAGAGGCAAAATGAAGATAATAGCCTGGGCAATTTACGGGGGTTTGGGAGATGATTTCGAAAGGGCAAGCATCTTGTTCTATCCATGCATTATAGAGATCTTCGCCACAATCTACATAAACTTCGTTTAAGCTTGGTAAGTCTTCGTGTTCTATAATAATTTTGCAAACTAGCTCGCTATCCTCCCAACGCATAAGCCACCATTCATAAGTGATATATTCTACAGTAATCGTTGTATAACGATCAGGTTTTGGAGGAGGGTCTGGCGTGGCAAATACGCTTTCAGTATTGAAGAGGCTAAGTGAGCCAAATAGTATTGAAAGGATAATCCCCTTTAGATATAATTTGCCCTTTTCTTTTCTCATAACTTTTGTTAATGAGTTTTGAAGTCTGGCTGGATTATAGCAGAAAGGATTAGAACATCATCTAAGTCCCAAAATATTTTATTGAGCTACGAAAATTGGAGCTATAAAGGTCAGAGCAAACCCCACTATACACCCATAAATTACATCTTTTGATGCTGCGCCCAAACCAGAGACTAATCCTGCAATAGTGCCCACTCAATGAAAAACAAAGCAGTCCCGAGCTTTGACTTTCAAAAAGTTGTTTAACGCTCCACAGAAACAATCCCGCCAAGTCTATTCATATTTAGCGTCCACTCACTACCAATCTGAAAACTCTTAAATTCACCTAACTCATCTACGCTGTAATTCAGCATTTCAGAATCTGTGCTAAAGATGACGGTGTAATCCACACTTTCCTCGCCCAGCCGTTGATTACTACTCACTGAAGGACTAGCATATTGAGGTGCAAAATTATCACCTTCTAAACTCAGCATTTCAACTCTTTGCCACTCCATCACAGAATAAGAACAATACTCTTCGCTATGAGTCTCACAAGTCTCTACCACTTCGGCAAAACCATTTCCCTGATCAATCGTCTCCTCGGTACAAACTTCCTCGCTTTCGGTATGACATGCCACATCATAAGCATCTGAAGGTGGATTTCCACGCTCATTGCTATAATGCGCTTCAACTTCTTCTTGAAGGGAAATATTCGTCTGCCAGTGAACTTGCTCAACAATCCCTCTTACACTTTTACTCGGAGACAGGATGAAAAATGCGCCTGCTAGACAACAAAGAATGATAGCAATAATCAATGGGATTAACCATTTACGCTTTTTCGGTACGGGCGTATTTTCGGCTTGTTTGGCAATAGTCGTCTTTTTTGCGGATGAAAAACTTTCTTTTTTCAGTGGTGAACCACAGGCAGAACAACTATGATTAGTCGAAGAATTTTCAGCATCACAGCTTGGGCAAAACACCATCTTTTCCGCCATACGCTGACGTACTTCCCCACCCGATTTACGTTTTTCTCCCTCTCCTAAATCTGCCCCACATTGGATACAAGTTTCCTCTGTTCCTGCATTACGTGTTTCGCAAAAGGCACAATAAATATCAGCTCCTGCTTTTGCTCGTTGAAGCGATTTTTCATCTGTTACAACTTTTTGCTCTGCAGGCGCAAGAAATTCCACATCGTCAGGTTGGGGTGCGCCACAACTCAAACAACTTTTGTCAGGACCAGGATTGCGTCCATCACATCCAGGACATTCCCATTCTAATTGGATGAATTTACTTGATTTCTTGCTCATCATTTCTCCTTGGGGAAATTATGCAACTCTCGTAAAACTTGAATTCTTTCTTCAATATTGGGTTCGGGATAAGGTGATTTATCATCTACTTCAATTTTGTAGTTTTGTCCTGTTGTCGCTAAAAAGACAGTTTCTACACCATTTGCAATATTTTGAGCATCGTAGCCCCCCTCCAAGACAAAAATGATTTTACCCTTGCTAACTTCTTCTGCCAATTCAACCAAATGTCTTGATAATTCAAAGAATCCCTGCGTAGATAACCCCAACTGCGTCAAGGGATCGCTCCAATGGGAATCAAAGCCTGCTGAAACGAGAATAAAATCTGGCTGAAATCCACGCACGAAGGGCATGATAATTTTTTCTGCGATCTGACGAAAAGCTTCATCTCCGCTAAAGGCTGGTAAGGGTAAATTGAGAATTCTGCCACGAGCATGGGGAGCATCATCGATAGAGCCTGTGCCCGGATATATGCCTCCCTGATGTGTAGAAAGATAGGCCACACGCTCATCATCAAGAAAGGCGGCTTGCGTCCCGTTACCATGATGGGCATCATAATCGACAATTAATGCTCGTTTTGCACCACGCGCCAAAGCGTCTCTGGCTGCAATAGCAATATTATTGAAGAGACAAAAACCCATCGCCTGATTGGGTTCAGCATGATGGCCAGGTGGGCGGATTAACGCAAAAGCGCTTTTTGCCACACCATCGCTCACGGTGCGAGAGCAAGCTAAGGTCACGCCTGCGGCGAGGAGTGCATCATCAAATGAAGTTGAAGTGATATAAGTGGGCGCATGATCTATTAATCCTGGAGATGCTGCTTTCAGGATTTGAATCATATGCGGGGTATGAACGCGACTAATCTCATCTAGTCTTGCAGGAGTACTCTCAAGTTCTTCAATCCCTGAAATCTTTCCCAGAGTTTCATCTAAAAAATCGAAACGATTTGGTGATTCTGGATGCCCATCGTAGCTATGATTGGAAGAACGAAGGAGACCGTATAGAGTTTTCATGGCTTTATTATACAGGCTTAAAAAAAGGTCGCCAAGCATCAGTACTTGGCGACCAAAAGGGGGGGAGGGACATCACCATAAGGTGATTATCACTTGCGGGATACCATTAAAAAGGTTGCAAGGGATAAAGACAATATACATCATATTTATCCCTTTTGCATTAAAATAACTTAAGAGTTTTTATTCTTCTTCATCAGCGTCAAAAAGTTTCATCCATTGATCTACTTCTTGTGAAGAGAGTGCTTTACCTTGAGCAGGGTCACTTTGTGCAATAAATTTTGCATTTTCAACTTGCTGAGCAAATTCATCTGATGAAAGATAGCTGGCGCGCGCAAATTTTGCGCTGGCAATTACTTCTCTGTCTGAAGAGACTATCGTCCAATTGCGAGCAGATTTCCCCATTTTTTGCAAACGAGCATGGATTGCCTCATCGGCTGTACGTCCCCTACGAACAAAATGTGCAGTTATATAACCAAATTTGCGTGTGTCGCTTTGCCCAGGAGGGGCGCCATCAAAATAAACTTCGACACGTTTTTTCTTCACCCGAGAAAACTCACGTAGAATCTCGACCAATTCCATTTCATCATCGAGTGCATCAAGGCACAATCCCACACGGGGAATTAAATTATGTCCGTCAATAATATAAGGCATGCTTTATTGTACCCCTCTATAATATAAGGGCGGGTTAAAACCCGCCCTTCCAAAACAAAAACCTACGCCATTGCTACTTCTTTGGTCGTAATTTCAAATTCTGGAGGATGCTCAAAATGTTTTTTCACTGCACATTGATCTGCAGAGCGTATTAAGGCTGGTCTATATTTCTCTGGGAATTCAGGTGGCACCTGAATCTCTAACTCAAATTTGCCAACCAAGCCCGTCATAGGGTTACTATACATACGTTGAATGATGCGAATACCATCTGTTGAAATCCCGCGCTGGCGGCAGAAGCCAAGTACATAAATCCCAGCACAAGTGCCAAGCGAAGAAAGAAAAACCGCAAAAGGTGTAGGGGCAGAGCCTTCACCACCACCCATTGGGGGTTGGTCAGTTTTAACCGTATAATCTGCAAAATGCGCATCTACGCGCGCGCCGCCGGGGAAATCTATAATCATTTCCATAATTTTTTCTCCTATTTTTTTATTTATAAACAACTCTTTAGATGTAGAAAAGACAGAAAAGTTACAAGGTATAATGAAGAAATCTTATACAAATTTAGGAGAATATAATGAAAGACCATAACTCAAAAGAAAATTCATCCCCAACACAAGATAGCAATTTCTTCAAATCTATGAGCCTGCAAGTCAAACTTATTATGCGCCTCATGGGAGATTCCCGCGTTAGCTCACTCGCAAAACTGCTACCTCTTGGCTCATTAATTTATCTTATTTCCCCTGTAGATTTCATCCCCGCTGCTGTTATGCCCATCATCGGTGCAGCAGACGATGTTGCTATTATGTGGTTTGGTCTCAATTTTTTCATCGACCTCTGCCCCGCCCATGTGGTCGCTGAACATCGCGCGCAACTTGGTGTTGGACCCGCAAATGACATTGTAGATGGCGAAATTATTGATGATTAAGAAAAACGCGATGAAATATTTATTCTTTGGATTCATAGTCATCATCGCTCTGATGGGATGTGCAAGCCCACTCACCCCAGTACCTCAACTTGCTCCTGTTCAAGAAAACTCTTCTGCGCCCCCAACAGAGGTGCTTTCTCCGGCTCCTGTCCCCACAACAGATTCTCTTCCTGAAGCACCTATTTCTGTGAGCTCTTTCCCTGAGGTTACAGAATATCATTGGGAAATGATAGCTCAGGGTTTGAGCCAGCCCCTTGATATTCAAAACGCAGGGGATGGTTCAAATCGGCTTTTTATTGTGGAGCGGAGCGGGAAAATTCGCATCATTCAAAATAATCTTATCTTGGATGAACCATTCCTTGATATTTCAGATAAGCTCACTGATAGAAATTCAGAACAGGGTTTATTGGGATTAGCTTTTCACCCCCATTATGTAAAAAACGGTTTTTTCTTCGTTAACTATACCGACCGTAAAGGGAATACTGTTATTGCCCGCTATAAAGTTTCAGGAAATGCCGACCAAGCCAATGTCACGAGCGAAGCAGTTTTACTTCGCGTCGAGCAGCCTTACTCGAATCATAACGGCGGCGGCATAGCTTTCGGCCCAGATGGTTATCTATATATCGGTCTTGGAGATGGGGGCTCAGGCGATGATCCCCATGGAAATGGACAAAACCTCAACACCCATCTCGGTAAAATCTTACGCTTATATATAGATGGTAATGAGCCTTACGAAATCCCAAAAGATAATCCGTTTTTGAAGGGAGAAGCTTTGCCCGAAATTTGGGCATATGGATTACGTAACCCCTGGCGTTTTAGCTTTGATAGTCTCACAGGCGATTTATATATAGGCGATGTTGGGCAAGATATTTGGGAAGAAATCAGCTTTTTGTCCGCAAATTCTGAAGGTGGTGCAAATTTTGGCTGGAATTATATGGAAGGCAATCATATCTTTTTGCAAGCCCCACCAGAGGGCTTTGGCGTGATTGACCCTATAGCAGAATATGACCATGATTCAGGTTGCTCGATTACAGGCGGTGTGGTTTACCGCGGCAATGAGTTAGCCGCGTGGCAAGGGATTTATCTTTATGGTGATTTTTGTAGCGGAATAATATGGGGCTTACTATACGCAGATGGTGATTGGAAATCGCAAGAGATTTTCTATACAGGTTCGCTGATTGCCAGCTTTGGTGAAGACGAAAATGGTGAAATCTATTTCGCAGATTATGATGCAGAATTAATTTTTAAACTCAAAAAATAAAAGCGAACGCTCTTTGTCATATCACTAGATGATGCCTGTCACTAGCACAAAGGTCAGACATCTTTTATACTCTTTTTTATAAGGAAATAAGATAATTTTTCCTCCTTTGTGAGTTGGTTTGAAAAACCCTGTGGCCTTCATGGGGTTTTTCTCTTTTAATATCATTATTTTCCTGTATACTATATTATTATGACAAAAAAACTATATCCTCTCACCTTTACCCCCGTATTTAAAGATTATATTTGGGGCGGACGTAATCTTGAAAAGCTAGGTCGAAAGCTCCCTTCTGAGGGCATTATTGCCGAAAGCTGGGATATCGCCGCACATAAGGATGGCATCTCAAGCGTAAATAATGGCAGTTTTGCAGGCTATACGCTCGTAGAACTTCAAGATGAGTTGGGGTTAGATTTAATTGGGAGCAATAATCTCTGGGCACAGGAGCGCGGAAAATTCCCCTTGCTCATTAAATTACTGGATGCAAATCGTGCGCTTTCAGTGCAAGTGCACCCCAATGATGAGTATGCGCTCGCCAATGAAGGCAACGAACTCGGCAAAGCCGAGATGTGGGTTGTGCTATATGCCAAAGAAGGGGCAGAATTGATTTTAGGTGTAAAAGCAGAGACAACGCCTGAAAAATTTCGTAAAGGCATAGAAAATGGAAATCTTGAGCCTTATTTGCATTATCTGCCCGTCAAGACAGGCGACCATGTCTGCGTTCCGGCAGGTACGCTCCATGCGATTATGGAGGGCATTATCATTGCCGAGATTCAGCAGAACTCAAATACCACCTATCGTGTTTACGATTGGAATCGGGTTGGCACAGATGGAAATCCTCGTCCCTTGCATATAGATAAAGCACTCGACGTAATCAATTTTAAACAGGTTGAACCCAGCATATCTCCCCCCTCTTTAATTTCAGATGAGGATGGCATCCGTCGTTCAACCCTTTGTTCAAATTCTTATTTTCTTACTGAAAAAATCGAGATGGCGGCAGGCACGAATTATCATGGAATTTGCTCAGGAGAAACACTAGAGATTTGGGGTGCATTAGAAGGGGAAGTAAACATAAATGATCTAAAACTTAATCCTATTCAATTTTCACTTTTACCTGCGGCTCTAGGAGAATACGAAGTTCATGCTGAGAGCAATGCTATTCTATTGCGAAGCTACACAAAAATTCACTAAAACACGTTAATTATCTCCCCTATGAAAAAAAACCTGCAACTTGAAAAAATCAGAGAATCAACAACAGTCGCCCTATCTGATCGAATTCTAGCTCTCAAAGCAAGCGGACGCAAAATCATCCCCTTACACGTGGGCGATCCAGATTTTGAAACTCCGCGTGCAATTATAGATAAAGCAACGGAGGCCTTAAGACACGGCGAAACCCATTACACCTCCAGCCGTGGCGACCGTGATTTGAAGCTGGGTGCCGCCGAAAAATACCTGCGAGAAGTAGGTATTTCTTATGACCCAGAGCGCGAAATCCAAGTTACACATGGGGGCATTCATGCCTATTATTTAGCTTTACAATCCATCTTAAATCCCGGTGATGAAGTCCTAATCCCCGACCCGAGTTGGGCCACACATAGCAATATGGTCACCCTTTTGCGCGGGCGCATCAAACGCGTCTCGGCACCAGCGGAGAAAAGCTTTATCCCAGACATCGAAAGTTGGGCAGCAGCACTCACGTCCAAAACACGCGCGCTTGTCGTCAACTATCCATCTAATCCCACTGGTGTTTATCCCTCAAAAGAATATCTGCAAAAGCTACAAAATTTCGCCGCTGAAAATAATCTCTGGGTGGTGAGCGATGAGGTCTACCAAAATCTATATTATGGTGAAAAACCAACTTCTTTGGGCGCATTTCCTGAGGCAAAAGAGCGCACAATTCTGATAAATTCTTTCTCGAAAAGCTATGCCATGACAGGCTGGCGCGTGGGCTATTTAATGGCGCCAAAGAGCATTATAAAAAACGCGGTCAAGGCAAGCCAAAATTCGATTACTTGCGTAGCCCCTTTCATCCAAAAAGCGGCCGCTTTTGCACTCAGCGATGCTGGCGTGCAAAAAGAAGCCGAGACAATTCGCGCCGCCTATGCACGCAGACGCACCTTGGTTATGCGCATTGCAAGCGAATATTCAAAAAGCCCCCTCAAGCTTATGCCCCCACAAGGTGCATTTTATTTTTTCCTTGATTTACGATTTTTAGCGCGCACATCTCTTCAGATTTCTGAGCAAATTCTTGAGACAGAAGGCGTTGCTCTTGTCCCGGGCTCAGCTTTTGGCAAAGAAGGCGAGGGCTTCGTACGCATGACCATCGCCGCATCTGATGAAGATATAGAGGCAGGAATTCGGGCTATTTTTGAGTGGGTAGAAGAGCAATAGGCAAAAAGCTAGGTTTTTCTAAGGAGAGCAAATGAAAGTCGCATTTCAAGGGGAAGCGGGCGCATATAGCGAAGAAGCAGGGCATGATTATTTCGTTTCGGCAGAGATGATTCCTTGCGAATCTTTTGATATTGTTTTTGATAAAGTTTTTTCGGGCGAATGCCAATCAGGCTTAATTCCTATAGAAAATTCTTTGGCCGGAAGCATCCACCACAACTACGATTTACTCTTACGCCACAAATTGCATATTATTGGCGAGTATTATTTACGCGTACGACATTGCCTAATTTCCTTCCCTGACGCGCACTTAGCAGGAATTACGCATGTAATGAGCCACCCTCAAGCCTTAGGCCAATGCGATGGCTATTTGCGTAATTTAGGCGTGAAAACAAGGCCCGTTTATGATACATCGGGGAGTGTAAAAATGCTCAAAGATAGCGGAGAACGAAATACTGCCGCTATTGCATCTAAACGCGCGGCCGAAATTTATGGCATGCAAATTTTAGAAGCAGGCATTGAAGATAACCCTGAAAACTACACTCGCTTTATCGAGATTTCTCCGAAAATTGTCGCCCCCGAAGGAGATGTGAAAACTTCGATTGTTGTTTCGCTAAAAAATATCCCTGGTGCGCTTTTCAAAGCCCTAAGTGTTTTTGCTTTAAGAGATATAGATTTAACAAAAATCGAATCTCGTCCACAGGCAGGAAAACCCTGGGAATATCTCTTCTATATAGATTTTCTCGGCGTAGTTAACGAAGAAAGCGTGCGCCGAGCATTAAATCATTTAGATGAATACGCAATAATGTTGAGAGTGCTTGGCTCATATACCCGTTTCCCGCTTGACACATTTAAGCCTCTCGCATAGAATACCGACCACATGAACCAAAACTCTAATTCCTACTTTTTTAGCTTTTATTATTACGGTCTCCGAAATCGGTTGCCGATGGTTGCGCTTAAGAAGTAAGAAAGAAGATTTACACTTACACATCTTGAAAGAGCGAGCCAAACGGCTCGCTCTTTTTATTTTCCACCCCTCACTCAGCAACATAATCCCCCACTTCTGGGGGGATTATAGGGGGGACAAAAAAGGAGATCTTATGCCAATACGTGGCATTCGTGGCGCAATCACCCTGAACGCAGATACCAAAGAAAATATTCACTCAGTAACCTGTGAATTATTGGATACAATCTTGCTTGCCAACCCAGAGCTGCGAAGCAACGACATCGCCTCTGCCTTCTTCACCACCACCGAAGACGTGACAGCCGCGTACCCCGCACTTGCTGCCCGTCAAATTGGCTGGGATGCGGTCCCGATGCTCTGTGCTCGTGAAATTCCCGTTCCAGGAAGTTTGGCAATGTGCATTCGGGTCTTAATTCATTGGAATACTGATAAAGAACAAGAAGAAATCAAACATATTTATTTACGAGGTGCAGTAAATTTGCGCCCCGATTTAGTGAATATTTAAATACAAAGGGCATAAAGAAAGCACAAAGTAAAAAAACAAAAAAAGTTTTTCCTTCGTGCACCTTCGTGCTCTTCGTGGCAGAAAGAGGAAAAGAAATTATGATGATTATCATGCGCTTAGGCGCAAGCAAAGAAGAAGTAAAAAACGTGGTCGCTCGTGTCAAATCTTTCGACCTAGATGCACATCTCTCAGATGGTTCAGAACGCACCGTGATTGGCGTGGTTGGCGATGGCCGCCCCGTAGACAAAAATCTCTTCATTCGCCTCCCTGGCGTGGATAATATCCTCCCCATCTCGAAGCCCTATAAATTGGCATCACGCGAATTTTACCCCGCAGACTCTCTAGTCCCGATTGGCGAGCATAAAGTGGGGAACGGAAGCAAAGTCATCATTGCTGGCCCTTGCGCGGTAGAGAGTAGAGAACAACTCATGGAAACCGCGAAAGCAGTCAAAGCCGCAGGTGCACATGCGCTACGCGGTGGTGCTTTTAAGCCGCGCACATCCCCTTATTCATTTCAAGGCATGGGCGAAGATGGATTGAAACTTCTTGCTGAAGCCCGCGACCTGACAGGCCTGCCCATCGTCACCGAAATCATCTCCCCAGAACTTGTTCCCCTCGTCGCAAGTTATGCCGATGTACTCCAAATCGGCGCGCGAAATATGCAAAATTATTCTCTGCTCAAAGCAGCCGGATTAACAGACCGCACCATCCTTCTCAAACGTGGGATGAGCGCAACCATCAGCGATTTTCTGATGGCAGCAGAATATATTCTTTCAAAAGGCAATCAAAACGTGATTCTCTGCGAGCGCGGCATCCGAACTTTCGAGACCGCTACACGCAATACCACCGATATTAACGCCATTCCCGTTCTTAAATCACTTACTCATTTGCCCGTCATGCTCGACCCCAGCCACAGCACCGGCGATTGGCGGTTTGTTGCTTCCCTTGCTCGATCTGGCATCGCTGCAGGCGCAGATGGACTGATTATCGAAGTCCACCCTGACCCGAGCAATGCACTCTCTGATGGCGCACAATCGCTCAAACCACAACGCTTCGCAACTTTAGTAGAAGATGTAAATGCAATTGCCGAGGTGTTGAAGGAAAGAAATATCGTCCCAGTGCCAATACAATAAGACTTAAGACCTCAGACTTATGATCTCAGTTTTTAGCTGATCACCTAAGTCTGAAGTCTTCTATAAAGGAAAAAATCCTATGATGATTATAATGAAAGCCACCGCAACAAAAGAAGAAGTAGAAAATGTACACCAGCGCATCAAAGACCTCGAACTTCAACCGCATCAAATTTCTGGTGCAGAACGCAACGTCATTGGCGTAGTCGGTGATGGTCGCCCCGTTGAAGTAACCGCCTTTATTCGCCTCCCCGGCGTTGCCAGCGTCATCCCCATCTCTAAACCTTATAAACTTGCCTCACGCGAGTTTTTCCCTGAAAATACCCTCATCCCCATTGGGGATAATCACGTTGTTGGCAACGGAACTCCCACCATCATTGGTGGGCCCTGCGCAGTAGAAAGCCGTGAACAAATTCTCGAAATTGCCCAATCGGTCAAAGAAGCAGGCGCACACGCCCTGCGTGGTGGCGCCTTCAAGCCGCGCACATCCCCTTACTCATTTCAGGGCATGGGCGAAGATGGCCTAAAGCTCCTCGCCGAGGCCCGCGACCTCACTGGTCTGCCCATCGTGACAGAAGTGACCGCGCCTGAACTCGTCCCCCTTGTTGCCGATTACGCCGAAGTGCTTCAAATTGGCGCACGCAATATGCAAAATTACGCCCTACTCAAAGCCGTTGGAGAAACTCAACGCACCATCCTTCTCAAGCGTGGTATGAGTGCCACCATTAGCGACCTCCTCATGGCAGCGGAATATATCCTTGCGAAGGGCAATCAAAATGTCATTCTCTGCGAGCGCGGAATCCGCACCTTTGAAACTGCCACCCGCAATACCACCGACATCAACGCCATCCCAGTTTTGCAGGCGCACACCCATCTGCCCGTCATTCTCGACCCCAGTCATAGCACAGGGCATTGGGAATATGTCTCCGCTCTTGCTCGTTCGGGCATTGCGGCAGGCGCAGATGGCATTGTCGTCGAAGTGCATCCCAACCCCGCTCTTGCCCTCTCAGATGGGGCGCAATCGCTCAAGCCAAAACGTTTCAAAAGATTGGTCAAGCAAGTTAACGCGATTTCAAACGCCCTCAAAGCCGAAGATATTTCGACAAATCCGCTTCAATAATTTTTTTACCACAAAGTACACGAAGGAACACAAATTTTTTAAAGATTTTCTTCGTGCTCCTTTATGCTCTTCGTGGTAAATTGAATTTCAGGTAAAACTATGGAAGAATCAGATTTTTTAGCCGACCAAAATATAGCGATTCTCGGATTAGGATTGATGGGCGCATCCATCGCGATGGGATTACGCGGTAAGTGCAAAACTATTCTGGGATCAGATAGCGATTCGCTCGTGTGTCAGCTTGCTACCGCTAAAGGGATCGTTGATTCTGCGTCAACAGATTTGCGCGAAATCCTACCCCAAGCGGATATCCTGATTCTCGCCACGCCCGTTTCGGCGGCACTCAAGATTATTGCCACGCTCCCCAGCGTCCACAATGGAAGCAAGTTAATCGTCACGGATGTTACGTCTACAAAAGTCCAGATAATGAACGCGCTCGCAAATCTCCCATCCAATTTTGACATCATCGGCGGGCATCCAATCTGCGGCAAAGAAAAATTGGGCATCTGCCACGCCGAAAAAGAAATGCTCTACGATTGCACCTACACGCTCACGCCCGCCGAACGAACATCGGCGCGCACAAAATCTTTGCTGACGCAACTGGTGGAGGCAATCGGCGGAAATCCGCTCTGGATAGACCCCGAAAAACACGATCAAATGTTAGCAAAAACCAGCCATGCGCCGCATTTATTGGCGGTGGCATTGATGCACGCGACCGAGATAAATCTCTCAAATTTGAAGGCGGGCGGATTTTCAAGCGCAACGAGATTATCTGCCACGCCAACCAGCATGATGCTCTCGATGGTGATGACAAACGCCGAAAACACAGTGAACGCGCTAGAAGCGGTGAAGGCCGAAATTGGCAAAATCATGGCATTCATGCAGGCTGGCGATGAAGAGAATTTGGCGGTCTTGCTGGATGCGAGCAAAGAAAAGCGCGAAGAAATGATGAGGAGGGTCTGAGATGTGCATTGCATCTGATAAGATGCGTTGCACATCAGGTCTAGCCAAGACACGCGCCATTTCAACGCGAATTGCAACGCACTTTTCAAGTGCAATGCAATTCTGACTTTCGTAAGAAAATATTTTTATGAGAAAAACAATCACCCCCATTCCTCATCCCCTCAACGCTAGCGTGCGCGTGCCTGGTTCAAAATCACTCACAAACCGCGCTCTGCTCATCGCGGCTTTAGCGGAAGGAAAGACAATCCTTTCCAATGCGCTTTTCTCTGATGATTCGCATTATTTTGCGAATGCGCTCAAAGAATTAGGTTTTAATGTTCAGCTTGACGAAAACGCTAAAACCATGAGTATAGTCGGCTTGGGCGGGAAAATCCCAACGAAGAATGCAGAACTTTTCATCGGCAATGCCGGCACTGCCGCGCGCTTTTTGACCGCATTCTTGACCTTAG
>Ga0209249_1002878_pt1 | contig 13150 bp, 9 predicted proteins | sample SaaInlV_200m_DNA_4_FD_184653 | JGI IMG/M metagenome (GOLD analysis project Ga0209249, IMG submission 184653) | Marine microbial communities from expanding oxygen minimum zones in the Saanich Inlet - SI037_S3LV_200m_DNA (SPAdes) (version 2) | ecosystem: Environmental > Aquatic > Marine >...
ATGAATCATGTGGCAAATCTGAATACCATTCATAGACATCGCCCAGTGGAATGTTTTTACTCCCAATCTGCAAGGTTGTATTGGCATTAAACTCGATCTGCTTCCCGACAGGGATAAACACTGGCTCTCCACTAATCCCAACCTGATAACTGCAAACCCCTTCATAACAGGAAGCTACAACCGTATTTCCATCATAATCTAAGGACATACAAGAACCTGCAACAGAAAACTTGGCTGTCCCGCGAACCTCTAAAACCTTAGCTCCGGCTCCAGCTGCATAGCGCCCAGGATAAAGGAATAAATCACTCCCAGAAAACATCACAAAGGTCATATCGTTTAGCGGAGAGGCTTCAAAAAGAATACGAGAACCATCTCGCAAATAGACCTTTCCATCTTCAAACTCACCAGTATGATTGACATGCACTTCAGAAAACCCTCGAGAAATCAGCTCTTCATTTGCTTTGAAAACCGTTCGCACACCATCTGGAGGAATAAACCCACCTATTTCACCAGAAGCCAAAGGAGGGCGTTGTGTGGGGATAGGAGTAGGGGTAAATAGAGCTGCTGTCTGTGTCAGCATTACAGCAGATTGGGTTTGATACGCACTTGTTGCCCTAATATCTTCTAAAGTACCACTAGTGCCTCGCAAACGAGCCCCGATAAAAAACAATACGAATAACAATGCTGCTGAAACCCCTGACCACGCAAACGCTCTTCGACGCTGCACTCTAGCTACTTTGCGTTTAGCAAACTCAACTACTACAGCGGTTACATTATCGTCAACATTGCGCCCAACAGCCGTGTCAACCAAAACCTTGGCCGCCTCTTCAGCATGATATTGGGAAATAATCTCTATTATCTCAGCAGGCTCAACATAATGCTGGCTTGTATTCTCATAACGTTCTTTTATTAGACCATCAGAACAGACGAGAACAACATCATCATCTCCTAGGACAAGCCCCTGATTTGAAAAAGCCTTCTTCCCATCTTCCTGAAAATCACCAGTAAGGTACAGACCCAAGTCAATAATCACCTTTGGCTCAAATCCAATAGAACGGCTAAGATAATCAGCCTTTGGATGAGCATAGGCTTTTTCTGCAGACAAAACCCCACTGCGTATTTTTTCATTAGCAAAAGTATGGTCGACCGTAAGTTGCCTAGCTTTGCCCTTGTTGATAAGATAGATTCTACTATCTCCAACATTGGCAACATAAAGCCTCCGCTCGTAAATAACAGCTACAGAAACTGTGGAAGACATTCCTTGTTTATGTTGTTCAGCACGAGATTCAAGATAAACTTTTTTATTCGCAGCCCCAATGGCTTCACCTAATATTTGAGGTATTTCTGTACTTGGACGATTAGTCTGACACATCATCTGCTCAATCGTATCAATTGTCAGTTGTGCAGCTAATTGACCCAAAGTCCCACCACCGACACCATCAGCAACTATAGCAACAGTGAATTGCAGACTGCTTTGTGTTTGGATATCACCATAAAAACTGCGGTCTTCATATGATCGCATTTTCGAAGCACCAATATGCTTCGCTGCAAAGCCGGAAAATAGTTGCTGTTTACCGTTCATAATAATTGTCCTTAACGCTTGTGGCCAACACCCCACGACCTGAATACTCATAGATGAATGTCAGAAATTCTCTAACAGTAGGGCGATCCTTTGGATTCTTTGCTAAGCAACTTTCGATTATAAAATTATTCAATTTCTTCGGGACAGCCCCATTGCAAAGTAATATTTCTTGCGGAATATCATTTAGGATTTGCGATGTCAACCTTTTTTCATTCGAAGAGGGAAAGGGCAGTTTTTTTGTTAAGGCTTGATATAACAGAATCCCTAAAGACCATACATCAGATTTCACCGGATCTAATTGAGATATTTTTTCTGGAGGATCAATTCCTTTAGCACTTCTAATTCTCTCGGGAGACATAATATACCAAGTACCCGCCTCATCTCTAAAGTTTTTCACACCAGCTGCAGTACCGAAATCAATAAGAACAGGATCATAAGACAGGTTCTTAACAATTTTCTTCCTGAACATAACATTTTCTGGCTTCACATCATTATGAACAATCCCTTTTTCATGTAAATAAGCCAACGCCAAACCTATATTGCCCGTAATGTTCGTAGCTTCTTCTACTGTCAATGGACCACATTTTCGTACATACTGACCTAACGTCCCCCCAGCAAGATATTCCATTGCAAAATACCATGGAGAGCCAGCGATGTCTTTTGCCCGAGCATAAAATATCTTTTTTTCCTTCATTCTTGGATTCTCAGCATCCACATTTAGCTGAAATACTTTTACAATGCGGTCATGTGTTAGCTTTCGAAGAAACTCAACTTCCTTTCGTGTTGAGATAGCATTCTGCTCACTCTTCTCCTGATCACTGCTGACTTTTGTCATCTTCAACGCATATTCCTTCTGTCTAGAAGATGCAAGTACAACATAAGCCATACCGCCATTACTAAGTTTTTTTTGTATGTAGTATGCCCCAACAACATCACCTTTTTTTGCCTCAAATGCCATTTGAATATCCTACCAACTCTGGTTTGATGGATCCGACGGATCTATATCAACACTTCGCTCAACACCGATTTCAGGAAGGTCATCATCTTTCGGTCTAGGTTGTGTATTTCTTTGAGTAATACGCACCCCTGTTTCTTGAGGTTCACTGCCTGTTGGGTCATCATAGATATTTTCAAAACCATCCGATTCCGTGTCGGCGTAAGGATCAATAACTTCAAAACGAAATCGGACGCCCCCATACTCAATAGGGGCTAATTCAATAATACTATTCGCGTCAATCTCATTTGGACTGAAGGGCTCCAAACGCTTTCCACTTACAAAAGTGCCATTTGTACTATCTTGATCTTCAACAGTCCATATTCCTTCATGGTCTTGATGGAATGTACAATGCAAACCGCTAATATTCGGGTTATCCAAAATCAGCTTTGCAAATTCTCTATCAACCCCGACAGAAGTCTCTCCGAACAAATCAAATTCTGTTCGCTCTCCAGATGGGATTCCTTTTACGGCAATAAGGCGCGCTTTGGGTTCAAGTTTCATTAGGCGGTTTGTAAAACGCTTAACTACATCTGTTACACGTACTCTTGCATTTTCACTTATTTCAACTACTCGGTCACGCTTTAGCCATAAGAGTACCCCTAAGCCTAGCGCAAGAAGCCCAAAAAATAACGTCATCAAACTCAGACCGCTCCCAACACAAGCATTTACGATCGCATCTCCTGCATTCCATTTGCTTAATGTTTTACAGGGCTCTACAAGAGCATATTCTACTGTAATTCTGCTATCAGAGAAGCCCTCGTATACATTGTCTTGCTCATCATTTACTTGTACTAGCACCGATATTTCTGTGTCACCATAAGGCAGCCCAAGCTTTATCGCATCTACACTCCACGTAGTTGAGTAGGTTCCATCTAACATTTCATCTAAATCGTTTATTTCTTGATTATTGATAAAGAAAGAAACCTTTTTAACTTTTCGATTGCCCAACCCATCTATCTGCACAAGAATAGGGACGGCCAATGATTCTTTCTCAGCGTTTATCGTTATAGGGTTTTCATTATTTACAGTCACAAGGATTTTAGGAGACGCAATCCAACTGGAATCAATAGAATAAGGTTCACTGTCAGAAATCCCTCCATTTCCCAGATAAGTCAATGAAACCGTTCTGGTTAGCGACTCTCCTCCCGGGGAACGATAGCTGAATTCGTATAAATTTTGCCCTTGATCTAAAAATGTAAAAAGAGGCAACAAATCTTCATCTACCAAATAAGAAACAAAGTACCCTCCTGTTTCTTCGGATATGTACTTAGCGTTTTCACCATATAAATCTTGATTCCAATTAAAATTTACATTCACCGAATGAATAAAAATATCATGTTTTGATGCGGAAGCTGCAACTGAATCTTTGTAAGCGCCAAATGGATCAACCATCATAACGCCAGCAGAAAGAAATAAAATTTGTCTTGAAGCAACATCATCTTGATTTGCAAGAGAAGAAACCGCATAATCTAGAGCATCTAGTCCATAAGAAAAACCTTCACTATCCCAGTTGAGTTGTGTTACAACATCCCGTAAACGCTCCTTGTCGTTTGTGAAATCTTGAACAAGAATTGGTTTTTTATCGTAAATAGCCACAACTTGAACAAAGTCTTTTTCATTCATATATCCAATATAACGTATCGCGGCATCTTGCATCACGTCACGAACTCTCATGCCAGTATCTCTTGTTAATTTGTTGGTTATCCACTTCCCCATATCAAAAACAATAACCGTATAAGAGCCTGCGTCAATTTCGGCCAAAGAAAAACCAACAGTAACCCCATCTTCTTCTATTTGGAACATATCTGAAGAAAGTCCAGATGCCAAACTACCGTCATCTAAAAAGGCAAAACCTTCAACAGTTATCTCAGGGAAGCTTTCTGCATCCGCATAGACATTGGTAATATTAACATTATTAACAGATGATTGGGCAGAAACAAGTGAAATACTCATGCTAATAAGAAGGATAATAATTATTGTCAATGACAATGTTTTTTTCATATTTTTGTCCTATTCGTTTTGACGAATTCTAAGTTGAAGACAAACACCTTGTTCGTTAGATGCCCCAAGGCAAAAAGTGGCTTCAGTTTCTAATAATGCTCTTTTATCCGATGGAATTTTTCTCCCATTAACATATGTACCATTCATACTCCCTAAGTCCACTACATAGTATTTTCCTGCATCATAAACAATCTTTGCATGAAGCTTCGAAACTAATTCTTGATTAGGAACGCTCCTCAAATCAATATCAGCATCAACATGACACCCCAACGAAGTCTCATCCTGAGTAAGATCAAACTTGAGGCTATTGCCAGATGTAAGGAATGCACCAGCCTTAATATTCTCAAAAAGCAAATCTAAAAAATCCCCATGCTTTACCCCAGCTTCTCGCAATGTATGACCTAAATGTAAATTGCTATTCTCTCTGGACAAAAAGCCACGAACGTGATCATTCGCAAGAGGCAACCCAAACAACTCTTCTAAGTTCTCTACTAAGATATATATAGGCGTATCCAGAGGTAAAATTAAATCTTTGGGTTCCATCCTTTTATTATCATCTTTGCCTTGAATTGATAAAGTAACAGCAATATATTCCATTAGATACTCGCATCTAAGTAAGATTGGAGTTCATATGCAACTCCATTGAAAACAAAAACGCCACGTCCAGCCGGGATAATTTTAGTAAATTTCTTTGTATATTTAGACAGGGTCATACTATCGATTAACCAATCTCCTTCGTATCCTAAGCAAAGCCCAGTTCGATTGTTTGCAAACTCACGCATAAAACTGTCACGAGACATAGCTGTTCTCATCTCTGACGAAGTATATGTAAAGGACGCGACAAAATTTACGTTTTGTTTTCTGTATATTTTATGTCCTAAAGACGTCAGACTTTTTATGATCTCGTCATGAATTTCGCTTTTTCGTTCCCAGAGAAAATTAATATCATCAAAGATTATCAAACGGGGTGTTTTCCTGTTAACAAAATCGTCATTATTAATTTCTTTTATTCTAGAGAGTATGTCATCAGGTTCAAAAAGAACCTGAAAGCCATGGCTTTCAGCATAATCCGTCAGGACGCTATGGGAAGATGAAAAAACATCTATATCTTTCTTTCTAAGTTGAGACGAGATTTGCTGGAGAAAAACAGCCAGTAAATTAGTTTTTCCAGACTTTCGAGGTCCACTTACACCCCAAATGGAAGGAAAATCTTTATAAGGGAGAACAAGTTCGGCTAAATCTACCCATTTCACTCCGGCGCAAAACTCATCTTTAGCCACTTTGTTTTCCCAAACATATTTTGTTTTCAACACATCGATCTTCTTAGGCAACTTGTAATCCCATAGAACATCTTCTTCTCTAAACGCGTCTTCATTGTGAGAAGCTCCCATGCGAGGGGATGATAATTGAATTTCCAGAGGAGTCTCGCTATATTTCAGGTCATTTTGGCATAACCAATATGCTCTTGAAATATTTACTCGATTTTTTCTTTCAATCACTTCATCATTTTTTGTTAGTTTAACTAGTTTCTTTTCAGATAGCTCAAGGTATATCCAATAGTTATCATGATTCACTGAGGGGAAAACTATACGGGATTTAAACATTTTAAGGTCACTTGCAGGGACTCTTGTGCCTGTCCCCACAGGCAATGCTGTTGCAATAATATGAATGCCATACTTATGGCTTTCCTTTGCAATCAGCTGAAGCACCCTTCTATACAGGTTTTCATATTGCTTCAAACCTGCTATGTTATTCAAAACCAAAAACAGATGAGGTAACTCATTTTCCTCATCAATGCTATAAACACTATCTTCTCGATTAGCAAATTCATCTTCAAAGAACTCGATTGTACGTACTATCTTTTCTGTATCTTTTTCTAGAATTATCTCCCCAATATGAGGATAGGGTGGGAACTCACGCAACCCTTGTCCAAACTCTAGCATATAGCACTGCACATCATCTGGGCAATGAGAAAGAAATAGAGAGTAGAATAAAGAACGCAACCCACTATTTACATCAGCTTGGCTACCAGCAAGTAACAAATGAGGGCTGGTATTTTTCATATCAATCCATAAGGGACGTTGTTCACATTGCTCAGTAATGTCCACTAGCCCAGCGGCAATGCTCAGATAACCAGTTTTCATCCGTACAGAAGACCACTTGTTTTCAGAAAACACCCTATATGCATGTTTCTTGAAGCTTAGCAATGAGTACGCCAAGTCAATTTCATGCGGCATAGGCGGCAAATACATAGGAGAAGGAGAAGAAACTTGCAAATCGTTCTGAGCTACCAATATCGCTTGAATAAGCTGGTTGATCTCAAGAAAGTCACTTTTTTTAACTTCTTCTTCTGTTAGTTTCTTAGCTTCTTTGAGGTTCCTTATTTGACCATTTGGCAACAGCTCTCGAATTGCAATACCAGATTGCTTAATACGCAGATTACTGTATTTCACGTAATCCCCTGAATAGCCACTTTGAAATTCTATGGGATCCTCCCCCATAGCCTGAAGATATCCACGCCCAGCATATTTAGGGCGTTTTAGGCTTGAATCAATAAAAGACATTTGATCTTTTGTTGCAACTCTCAGAGCAATCTTCCAACCAACATTAGGCATCAGCTTCTGCACCTGTGCATTTGCTACCTGATTGGCAAGTACCAAATAGATACCAAGAGAACGCCCTTGGGGAACGAGGCGCTTTTCCAGTAAGTCCTGAAGACTAAATTGGTGATCATTGAGCATGTCTAAACCACGTGTGAATTCGTCTAAAACCAAGACAAGGTGAGGTATTCGCTTTTCAAGTGGGATGCCATCGTTATATTCCCAGATATCTTTGGCTTTGGCTTTCTTAAACTCCGCCTGGCGTCGATCTATTTCATATGATATTGCTACTAAACCACGCTGTGCAAGAACATCATCAAGGTTTGTCATCACACCAATCACATGTGGAAGTTTCTCCAATTGGTCGATCGTTGACCCACCTTTGAAGTCCATGCAGAAAAAATTCAAATATTGAGGAGGGTATTTGTATGCGCCTCCCAAAATCAAAGACTTAATAAACTCGCTTTTACCACTGCCTGTTGTACCGATGATCATCGCATGGTAAGCATCTTTCCCCCCAAAACGCGCCTCAAGCAAATTCAACTCATAAGGGACCAAAGCACCGTTTACTTCGTACATCCCTAAAGGAAATTGAAGCAGTTCTCTTTCTTTGAAGAATTTAATTTCCTGTTTTACACCATATACCCAATTTTGTTTAACATCTCCATGCGTCAATCTGTCATCATCCCCAAGATCGATCACATCAAAAAGGGAAATATTAGGTGTGAGCAACTCTCCACCAGAGCTACCTAGCAATTTCAACCCAGATAGTGACCTTGCTACTCTTTCGCATTCCTTTAAACTTGGAAAGCGATCTAGGTTAGTCTCTATATGATATTCCTTTTCGTCAATGTCTTTTTTCTCAACGCGCGTATCAACAAAACGTGCTCTCTCTCCAGTTTCGTTAATATGAACAACGCCTCGCACAGACCGAGGGAGTTGCTCTCCGCCAACAAAGATAAATCCTAAATTCCAAAGCTCTGCTTTGGTTAGAAGCTCGTTTACAAATTCATCCCCATATTGCTGGATGCCATCAACGTCAACAATAAGTATCTGCTTCGCCTTGGGCTTTTCTTTTTTGATGTAATTTTCGAAGCGACCAAGAAAAACCTTTATCGCCTGGCTGCCAAAAACCAAATGATTTAGACCTAGGTCTGCATCATCATCTTTTTTCTCTTCGATTTTCTCAATTGTCTCTAAAACCTTTGCGTGAGGCACCCAACGCAGCCATCCCCACAATTTTTCTGCACTTCCATGTTCTGAAAGAACATAAAGTTCAACCTCATCTGGGCGATGATGAATGAGAATATCTAAAAGCAGATGATGTGCAAAGCGGTAGCGTAATTCGTTGGTTGCGCCTAAAACAGCGACACTGCCAATGCGATCTAGGTTCAACAAAAAGGGGGTTTTATGCAGAACTTGAAATTTATTCTTGAGTTTTTTGGCTTCTTTTAGCAGAGGGTCTTTGAGATCGACTTCGTCTACATCTTTAGGAACCTCGATCGGGAACGACGGGGTGCCATCGTAAACCCCCAGACGCAAGCCGAGAAAATCTATAGAAGTATTTGTACGATACCAAAGACGTTTGCTTTTCCCTTCTGCGTAAGCCAGCTTGAGGACCTGGTCGGTCGGCAAAAATTCTTTTTCAAGCAGGACACGCTGCCTGCTAATTAACGATGTGATCTCGCTATCAGCGGCATCGAGAAAAATTTTATATTCGGCTTTACGCTCTGCCTCTTTTTGATCATATTGTCGTTTTTCAATGATATATGCAGCCGCCCTCGCAAATGGGTATACCGTCATCATGAGCATGGTATAGATCAAAAAGCCACCTGTACTCATGGCTGTTGCCACTATCCCTAAAATAGCAAGCATAATAAAGGGTGGCAGCAAGGTACGCAACCAGTTGATCTTTTGCGGTTTTTCAGGCGCTTCCGGCGGTGCGGGAAGAAGATAAGGCTTATGCCGTAAAGGCAAAGGCTCACGGAGAGCGGGAGTGTAAAGTCGATACGGACTATTCTTCATAAGAAAGTAAGCGTTTTTTTCTATAGAGTACTGTTTCATATACTAAAAAGAACATCCCTAACATAAAGGATGACATAAAGGTAAAGGAACTCAACTCCAGAACTTTGCTTTTCACAGCAACAACTTGGGTTATATGAGCTTGTAAACGCCAAAACACAAACAACAAAACAACTAAAAACCCCTTAAGTAATATAAGTATACGAAAATTGATTTTTTGGATGTTTCCAAGCAAACCATGATGGTTCATTGATTGACCTCTAGGCAGTCTCGCAGCAAAAAAAACACCTATCAGAGCAAAAACCACATATGTTATTCCTAAAAAAAATGATTTACTTGAAAATGCGACAAAGCTATGTGTTAATGCTAGCCAAGATAATAAGGCAGAAGAGTTAACAATCCATGTTACGTAAATATTTTTATTCATAATTTCCTCCAACTTATTCAGAACAGCGCTGCTGCCCATCTAGGAATTCTCGCAAAACATTTTGCCGTTCGATGATGTATTCAAGCCCGTCAATTGTTTTCACTATATCTTTGTACAAAAAAACCCCAGATACCACTGCCCCACCCACACCCGCAATACACAAAACAACAGTCGAACATCCTATAATTGCGACGGTAAGCCCAAATCCAACGCCTACAAGTCTCCAACCTAAGCGACCTGCAGAATCTTCGATTTCTTCCAGTTTTTCGCTAACTTCCTTCATAGTTGTATCAACAGCTGAGAACAGATCACTTTCACCATCGACAATATAACAAACCCCATCAAAAAAAACCTTATAACTCCCGTCTGGAAGCTTTATATATCCCATCTCCTCACTACCAAAACAAGTTTTCATTTGTTGGTTTTCGAGGTCACACTGATCGAAGCTTTCAACTAAGAACTTGCTATCTTCTGAAAGAGAATCATCAGAAGTAATATCTAATGTAAGATCATTCCCTGAGTATATGTCACCAAAAAGGCGATCGCTTTCGCCGGAGTTGGTAGTCCAGTTAATGTCATTAGGGCCGTCTACGCTACCACCACAAGCAGATAATAATATACTTGCGATGACGATAATGAAAGCTAGTCTTCGAAATAAACTTTTCATAATACTGCTTCTTCCTTTAGTGCTATTTATTTCCCATTAGTCAGTACAAATTGACGGAAAGACTTCAAGAGGATTATGTATTGCCTGCAATCTGCTAAAAGATGAATAGCTTTCAGATCTGTCTGATTTAACTTCCATGTGGATATGTGGCCCGGTCGCCAAACCTGTTTCACCGACAGTACCAATCTCATCTCCCGGCTTTAAGGTTTGACCCTCATTCACAAACCTTTGATCTAAATGACTATACCGCACATAAATTGATTCTCCTGGAGCCAGCCATGCAGGACGTTGTTCAGCAGGGATATCGCTATAACGATATTCAACTACCATCGTATTTCCCAAACCCTGTGATGATTTTTTTTCTGTATCAGGATCCATCCAGCTTTTTTCCACCGTACCAGGCCAGGAAGCCAAAATCTGTTGTCCTTTAGTGCGCAAAGTAGATGAATCGGAACCAACATCCAAAGCCTGATGAGATGGAGTATATCGAGAGCTACAATGTGTTCGAATTATAGGATAAATCATTCCCTCGAAGCACCACTGCCCACTTTCGCACAAAGCTACATCCCTTTTAACCACATCATCTGATTCAGCAGGCTCTTTTTCTATCTCTACTGCTTCCTCCGCTTGGTCGATATTCCCAAACTGAACTTCTTTCTCTACATCTCGATCGCCAAACACCCGAGTAAATCCCCAGTCACAAGAAGAGATGGAGAAACTACTTAGAACAAAAAACAAGATCAACTTTACTATTAGTTTTTTTCTCATACTCACTATTTTTTTTTACTGGTGACTTTTTTGTCATTCATGGATATAAATATCAAAGTTTCCACTACCAAAAGCCTGTCCTGCTGTGGTGCTATTTGAGTTATAAGCACCTGATTGAGCGATATGTAGCCCACTTGTATTGCCAACAGATAAGCCACTGGCTTGGTCTGGGCGGATCACTGCAATATGGTCAGAGCGTGAAGTAAGTGCTGGCTTTCCTGCCGCTACATGTTCCTGCAATAAAGCCCAATCATTCGAGTTATTAGGATTTAATTTGCGCCAGCCGTCGTGTTCCCCTTCTAACCAATTATGGGTTTGTACAGCAGTAGCAGGCATAGGGTCTGTATCTCGAGAATTGCCATGCCCCAATCCTAATTCTCCTTTCGTAGGAAGGTGGGCTCCCATTGCGTTCATCACATCAGATGCATAAATATTGCAGCGCGTATCTTCCAAACCACCACAAGGTGATGTATACCTACAAGGATTACTTTCTACCCCAAACTGTTTTATCACAGCGAGGTAAGCATCGGATCTACGATCGTCAGGATGGTTTTGAATAGGAGCGTCAGTATACTGGCGCCAGACACTGGGCAAATCAATGATTGGCGGAGGCGCATCTGGATCATATTGTGAAGAGGACGGATCCCCTTCTTGCTCTATGGCTTCAGATTCGTCTCCGCCAATAGAGGAATTTTCATCCTTACTTTCAACATTGTCCACGTTGCCAGCATCAAGAATTTCGCCAAAAGCACTCCCAGGAGCATTATCTTCAGCTCCCCAACTAATATCATCCGGTCCTTTCACGGGACCGCAAGATACCAAAAATACGCTTAGAAAAAATGAAGCAAGTAAGAGGATTGTTGACCTTTTCTGCATAACTAGCCCCCACCACTCTAAGTGGGCATATTTACAAAAAAGCAGCTGTCTTTTCAGACAACTGCCTTTTCTTGACGTAGCTCTAACCAACACCACCAGAGGCGGCGCTTGCAGCTTGCTCCTCAAGTTCCCGACGAGCAGCTACATACTGGACAAGATACTGGTGAACAGATTCCAAGGTCTCACTGAATTGTTCCAACTGAACAAGCCAATCACCAAAAGATGCTTCAAAAGCCAGTTGAGCTTCACCATCCCAATAGCCATCCAAAGCACTATTCAACGAGCGCAACTCAGTGATCGTTGAAAGAATTTGGTCATGCTTCTGTTGGACTTGCCCTGCAGTTTGTTCAATTGCTTCGGCATCGACACGATATTGCATTTTAACCTCCTGAATTTACATGCGATTACAATAAAATTATTATATATCTATACTGTAAAAAGGTCAATGAATTCATCAGCAACTCCCTTGCAAACTCGTAAGGTCACGAATTAATGAAAATAACATAAGCCCATAAAGTTAGTGAACTCAGGATTCGAGGCTTTATCGATCTCAATATTAGGCAAGGGCTAACAGGTCAAATCATCAGACAGAAAAATGCTGAATATGCCGATTTTGGCATATTCAGCCGAAGCAACTTTTTTTTTCCTACAATCCTTTCACAAGGCTGAAAGTTTTAGTCGCTTTTTTAGAGCGCTCTCGATACTTGGTGAGAATAATTAAATGCTGTTGTTTGGATGTCTTTGTGTCCTAGCTTGAAGTGCGTGAATCTCTGGTTTGTCCCCACGTCTTCATCTTAATGGCTCTTTACTCTGCTTTCTCTGAAACTCTGGGCTCTGAGACACTTTGGAATCTGGTCCCGTCTAGATTGATAGTCTAAGCAAAATCAATCCTCCCGCCGGAGGGCGGGCGCGTAAAAAACAATCAACCTGCGATGTATATTTTGATGCTTAGAGCAGCAAAAGGCACCCATTTTGCGTGCTTTTTTTGCTGCGTACCTCACAAATTTTACCTTACATTAAGGAAATAAAGATGACTAACAAGTGGAGTTGTCGGTCATCTTTTTTGAATTATTGCAAAGCAACAGGGTGTTTTTATCTTAGTAGCACGACAAAAAGATGGGGCACAATAAGATGGTGAGAAGTTATAAGTTACGAACTCGGTGAGTTTTCAAAGAATAAAGTCGCATTTACATGAGTTATTTTTTCTTTT
>Ga0209249_1002889_pt1 | contig 13111 bp, 12 predicted proteins | sample SaaInlV_200m_DNA_4_FD_184653 | JGI IMG/M metagenome (GOLD analysis project Ga0209249, IMG submission 184653) | Marine microbial communities from expanding oxygen minimum zones in the Saanich Inlet - SI037_S3LV_200m_DNA (SPAdes) (version 2) | ecosystem: Environmental > Aquatic > Marine >...
GACTTCCACCGGAATTTGACTGCCGACCTTTGTTCGATAAACCGTTTCAGTTATCAGCGTTTTTTCTATTAACAGTCGTTGCATATCGGTAGATATTTGCAGCTGCTGTTGGTTTGCGACGAGGTCTAGCGGAGACATCAGTAGCAATTCTTCCCGTGTATAGCCCAACCTTTCACAGGCTACATCGTTGACCTCAATGAATTGATTAGGGTGCCCTTCCATCGTTGGAAAATAGACAAAAATGGCGTCGTTCCCATTGTTAAACAGCAACCGGTACCACTCTTCCTGTGCTTTGATCTCCCCCAGGCGCCCTTCCCGTTCGGCTATTGTTTTTTCAAGATCGTTTAATAAATCCGATTTATTGATATGTTGCATTGTCATAAATCCTGTCTTAAACAAACTGCAGGGTGAAACCTTGATGGATTATTCAGCCAATCTGATACGTTAGGGATCGTACAAAAATGACTTGGCATAATCTGTCCGCAAAAGTCCCGTAAAGACTGGACATTTTGCAGACAAAATGCCAAGTAATTTTTGAGCCAACCCTTAGCCAGTATCCTACATCGAGCCCGGTCAAATAACAATTAAAAACCGATCTCTCTGCAGAGTGGAGAATACAATAAAAAATGAACTATTCGCAAACTAACTAGAAGATTGACCCTTTTTTGACGCGAAGATAGCGATTTTCAAAAGGAGTAAAATCCATGGAGAACCGTGTAGGAGAAGATCAAACCAATCAATCAACTGTTTCAGGTCCCCTGCAAAAAGCATTTGCAGTTTTTCCCAGATGTGGGGCGGCGAAAACGGTGCCAGGCCAACTGTGAGGCATAGGATAAGGACCAACGACCATTTAAGATTTGCAATCCAATTCATATCGTTTCGGTTTAAATGCGGATTTTAGAGCCGGAAGTTTTGGACCTTTATTGTTGAATGGGTTTTGAGACCCTCTGTAACCTGATTCTGATTATTAACCTATAGAAATCAGACGTTTTTGTCCAGAGGGGCTGAAATTTGATGATTCCATGCTCATCCGGAAAAAACAGCTGCACTATTAGGGATCGTTCAAAAATAACTTCACATAATCTGTTTGCAAAAACCTAACCGGACATTGCTGAAAAACACTGGACATTTTGCAAACAGAACATGAGTTAATTTTTGAGCCGACCCTTAGATACAACTCTTAAAGTGTTCATTCCAAAGTGTAAGCGGATTCAGGATAGATGATCGATGGTGCGGGGACCTGTTTTTAGCTCAGGAGAGTGTACGTTATAGTACGGTCTGGTTCGATTGGCAGGGTAGTGTTTGGCAGGATCGACCGGGATCCGAATCTTCCCTAACTCGGAGATTCTCCCGGCCGAAATAAGCCTTTCTGGCTTTAGAACACGAAATTACACTTTTTCGATCAGCACAGCATTGGCGTTTCCAAAACCACCACATAGAGTTGCCAGACCATATTTTGCATCGGGATAGTCAGTCTTCATCCGATTGAGCAGCGTTACGATAATGCGGGCACCGGATTCTCCAAGTGGATGACCCAAAGCCATGGCGCCACCCCAGGTGTTGACTTTATCAAACGGAACGTTTTCATTATCCAGTTTCAATTCACGAATGACTGCGAGTGACTGAGAAGCGAACGCTTCGTTAAGCTCAACAGCACCGATATCATCAGGTCCCAGCCCTGTTTTCTTGAAAAGCTGTTCTACAGCTTTGATGGGCCCTACACCCATCACTGATGGGTCATTACCTGCCTGAGTTCCGAAACTGTACTTGTAAGAATAAGAAAGACCTAATTCATCAGCCTTCTCCCGGCTCATCATCAGCACGACAGCTGCGCCAGCAGTTAAAGGTGATGAAGTAGCTGCAGAGACGACACCACCCTCTTTGAAGGGAGATTCCATCAGCATCATTCTCTCTTCATCGGGATTGTCACGGATCCACTGGTCGTTTTCCACCAGAAATTCGGTTCCGTCTTCCTGCTTGCCCATGACTGGGACGATCTCGTTCTTAAACTTGCCTTCATCCCGTGCCTTGGCGGCTAAACGGTTTGAGTTGGCTGCGAATTTGACCATGTCCTCTTTTGAGACGTTGTACATCTCGGCTACTTTTTCGGCTGTGTTTCCCATGGGGATTTCAGCTGGGTTCAGATATTCCCATAAACGTGGGGGAAAATCCATGTTGGCGCCCATGCCTACTTTTTCCATATCTTCTGCCCCACCTGCCAGCATGATACTGTTTTCGCCAGAGATAATAGATCTGGCAGCGTTCATAATGGCTGACATCCCGGAAGGACACTGATTCGTTACAGTTTGAGTCGGGACGCTGATCGGAAGACCGGAAGAAATCCAGGAGAGCCTTCCCAAATCGTTCTGCATACCGGATGGATTAGCGGTACCCACAAAGGAACCTTCGATATCTTCAGGTTTTACCTTGGGGTTTCTTTCAAAAATTGCCTTGTAAACAGCGCTTAACAGTTCGTCTGGACGAACATCTTTAAACCAGCCCTTTTCGGCGTGTGCTCTGCCGTTAGGTGTCCTGACACCATCAATAAATACACATTCTTTTAGTTCTGCCATTTTAATTCTCCATAGTGTTGATCTGAAATTTTCTGTCCAATAGCGCCTGAAATCACCGCGCATTATAAATCGTGCTCATACCGGCAACGCACGTCAGGCCGTTGCCGGATTTTCGCAAGCAATACATCCGTGTATGGCTAACTGCGAGACTTAAGATCATATCCGTTCAGGAAATTCTGGCAGAGAGGGCAATTCCTGTCAAGACTAATCGAACGTTCGTTCGTTTTGAAAAGTATAAAACCATGTAAGCGATTAAAAATATGACCATATAGATGAATCAAGGATTCCTTGAACCGCCTGCAAATACTTAATTGAGCGGTGGTGGTTCTCAGCTGGAATCCCGACTCATCTGATGGGGTCTGCTCTGATTATCCTTTGAGTTTATCGGCTTCTTCCTGTCTGAGGACTTTCCTCAGAATTTTACCAACAGCCGACTTGGGCAGTTCATCTCGAAAATCCACCAGTTTCGGCACCTTGTAGACGGCCAGTTTTGTTTTACAGAAATCAATAATCTCCTGCTCTGTGCATGTTTCTCCTGGTTTCAGCACAATGTACGCCTTGACGGTCTCACCCCGATATTCGTGGGGGATTCCGACGGAAATGGCATCCGCAACCTTGGGATGCTGGTAGAGCACCTCATCGATGTCGCGGGGGTAGATATTGTATCCACCAGCAATAATCATGTCCTTTTTGCGATCAACAATGAAGAAATAGCCCTCCTCATCCATAATCGCGACATCACCGGTATGGAGCCAACCATCTACCAGTTCAGCGGCCGTTTTTTCCGGGTTGTCCCAGTACTCTTTCATGACCAGCGGACCTTTAACCAGCAATTCTCCAGGTTCTCCCTGGGGGACCTCGTTCTCTCCAGTTTCAATGTCCACCAGCTTGGCATCCATCATCGGAAACGGGATCCCGATAGAGCCTTGTTTTGACAGTCCCAGAACCGGGTTGGCTATCCCCAGCGAAGTGGTTTCACTCATGCCCCAGCCCTCGCCGTAGTACATCCCGAGGTCTTCCACTTTTTCAATTATTTCTACAGGAATGGGTCCACCACCGCTGTTCAGCAACTGTACTTTCTTGGGAAGGTCTATTTCTGCTGCTTTGGGATGGTTGATGATGGCGCTGATCATGGTGGGAACCGCTGGAAAAAAGGTGATCCGCTCAAAGCTGGCGATTAGATCCATGATCGGGTCGATTTCAAATCGGGGTACGAGGATCATCGTCGCGGCGTTGAGCATAGCCCAGTTCATACAGACAATATTTGCATAGACATGGAAGAGTGGCAGGGCTACCATTACTATCCGTTTATCCGCTGGTGTTTTTTCGATGGTGCCGCCACCCCACAGACTGCAGAGGAAGGATCCAGTAACCATATTAAGCTGGGTCAGAAGGGCTCCCTTGGGGATGCCGGTTGTACCGCCCGTAAACTGGATCATGGCTGCGTCATCCTGCTTGATATCCACTTTCGGTTTTTTGGTGTTGCTGTTACTGTCCAGAATCTGAGAAAAGTGGTGCCAACCGGGTTCCAGTCCCAGGCTTTCGGGTGTGCTGATCTCGGCCCCATCCATAAAATCGAAAACGGAGGTGGCAATGACTCTGGGAATGTTTGTCCGGCTGCAGACTTCCTTAATGACGGGCACCGTCATATCGAATGTGATCAGGGTTGTCACACCTGTCTGCTCGATGAGAGGAACCAGTTCATCCGGTGTGTAAAGGGGGCTGAAATTGACAATGACGGCTCCCAGAGACATGGCAGCGTAATATCCGATCACGTATTGAGGAATATTGGGTAAATGAAGTCCGACGCGGTCACCTTTTTTTATTCCCATCTCAATGAAGGCATTGGCCATGCGCAGTGACATCTGCCGCAGTTCATAAAAACTGATCTCCGATCCATAGTAATTCAGCGCGGCTTTGTCCGGATGTGAATTGGCCGAAATTCCCAATAGATCAAACACGGTCAAGCGGGGAATGCGGTAACTTGTTTGGACATTATAGTCGTAATGTTGGTGCCATAATCGTTCTTCCATTTCTTCTCCTGACTTTCCTTGATTAATACGTTTCAATCCCCGATCTAAAATCGGTGAAAATAAATCACGAAATGCTCCTTATGCCAGCATTTCGATTTCAGCCGATTCTCGGCTGTATTTGATAATCGGTCAGACTCAGCTTAATCTGTTTGAAGATAGTAGACTTCGACCCATTCGATGACGATATCAGCGTATTTATCCACCGTGATACCGCGTTTGGCATATTTTCCTCTCTTGAGATACCAGTCCTGGAGCATTGCTTTGATGATGCTCGCCGCTATTTGATGGTTCCGGGTCCGTAGCAGGTTCTCCTTTTCTGCTTCGACCAGAATATCGGTGATGACTTTTTCAGTGGAGAGTTCTGCTTTGATGTAATTTTCCCGCTCTTTCTTGGCCAGATTCTTCGCTTCCATATAAGAAAAGAAAAACCAGGGTTGTATCATTTCGCTCAAGAAAAGATGAGTGCGCAGAATGGTTCTTAATTTGGCCAGTGGTTCTGTCAATTCTGCCACACATTCCTCCATCACCCGAGTGATGAAACTGTTTCCTACTCGCTGCAGCGTGTTCAATAACTCCTCTTTTGTGGCAAAATAGGAGTACAGCGCTCCCATACTGAGACCCGATTCGGTGCTCAAATCCCGCATGGTCATTCCCTGAAATCCTTTGCGGGTGCAGATGCGGAAGGTGGCTTCGAATATTTTTTCCAGATTTTTAACCGCAACCTTCTCCTTTTTAATCCGGATAGTGTTGCAATCCTCGACAAATGCCTGTTTGTAAAAATCTTCTTTACTGAAGCGGGCGACCTTCTGAAAAGATTGATAATTATACTGATTGTCTGTGTTTTGCGGCATAACCACCTGTGATTGTATCCAGTGAAGATCGTTCTGTCGGGGGCAGAACGATTGCTATTTTTTAGGTGCGACCCCGGGATTCTGTTACAGTTAAGGTATCATTACTTCAAAGCGTTTTTTGATCAACGTCTCAGCGTGATAAAACACTGCCGCGAGGTTGAAGCCCATTTAGAAGATACTTGTAGCAGTGTTCCAAAACTGATGTCAAGAGAAAACGAGCATATGCTCTATTTTTCTTGACACCGGTGATTTTCCGACGTAGATTTTGAGATAGAGCGAATGATCCGGATAATGAATCCTGATCTTTAGAAACTTTAACAAAAGGGATAAAAAAATTCTCACAAAATGATGAAAATACTGGTGTGCGTCAAACAGGTTCCAGAATTTGACCTGGAGGCGGAAATAAAGATCAATGATAGTGGACAGGGAGTTGTGACCAATCATCTGACCGCTTTCCGCATGAATCGCTTTGATGAGTACGCTGTTGAAGAGGCGTTGCTGATCAAAAAAAGTTTTTCCGATGTAAAAATAGAAGCCTTGACAGTCGGACCTGAAGATGCGTCTGCCGCTGTCAAGCGGGCGATGGGAATGGGTGTGGACCACGGGATCCATATCCTGACCCGGGAGGAAAATCCTCTTTTGGCCGGGCAGGTGGCGCAATGGATCTCCATCGTGGCGAAAACCAAAAGCTATGATCTGATTCTGACGGGTGTGATGTCGGAAGATCAGATGCAGGGACAGGTAGGCCCCATGCTGGCTGAGTTTTTGGATCTCCCCTGCGCAACTTCGGTTATATCTGAAAAGCTGGCACCTGAAAACCAATCAGTCATCGCCGAACGTGAAATCGAAGGAGGGTATCGGGATGTTCTTGAACTGAAACTCCCTGCTTTGTTGACGATTCAATCCGGTATTAATCTGCCACGCTATCCGTCACTGTCCAATGTGATGAGAGCCAAGCGAGCTAAACTGGAAATCATCGCAGCAGATTCGTTGAGCCAGCAGGAAACAGCGACTGTTTCGGCCCTGGACTATCCTGGGAAAACCCGCGCAGCAGAAGTCCTGTCAGGATCACAGGAGGAGAAGGCACAACAACTTTACCGCATTCTGCAGGAAAAAGCAATTATTCCGTAACGAGACAATAACGTGACCATGATAAAAAAAACAGCTGTCATATTTGAATCATTCGAGGGAAAAATCAGACCCCCTTCCTGGGAGGCATTGACTTGCGCCGTTGAGCTGAGCAATGGAGATACAGATGAGATACAACTGATCCTGCTGGGTGAGAAACTGGAAGCCTTAGCCCAGGAAATATCAGAAAAAGGAGGCCGGAATGTCATTGCTATCGAAACTGGCAATGGAGGGTTTTACAATTCAGCCAGATATAAATCGATACTGACAGGACTTTTTCGTGAGCAGGGGGTTACCCATATTTGTCTGGCAGGGACGACACAAGGGCTCGACTATGCCCCGGGTCTGGCCATCAGAATGGATGCTGCCTGCCTGACCGGTGTTGAAGGTGTTTTTGATGCAGGGGATCGTTTGGGGTATGTGCGTTCTATTCATGGTGGGAAAATCGTGGAAAGACTTTCTGTCGCAGCTCCCTTAACCGTCATCGTGACACAACCGGGGACATTCAAACCCTTTTCTGATTCCAATTCAGCTCAGGGAACGGTTGATCTACGTGCAGATTCAGGTGAGGAGAGCACTATTCGCAATATCGAAATTAAACAGGTGCAAAAAGAGAGTTCGGCACTGGCCGAAGCGTCTATTATCGTTTCCGCAGGACGAGGCTTCAAAGAAGAGGAAAATCTGGATTTGATTCGTCAATTATCAACTGTCTTTACGAAATCGGCCGTGGCCGGTTCGAGGCCTTTGTGCGATTTGGGCTGGTTGGAATACAGCCAGCAGGTTGGTGTCACAGGTGCCATGGTTGCACCTAATCTCTATCTGGCCTGCGGTATCTCTGGAGCGGCCCAGCATATTTCCGGAATGCGCAATGCCGGGTTTATCGTGGCCATAAATATCGATCCCAAGGCAGCGATTTTTAATTATTCTGATGTCTGCATTGTGGAAGACTTGACCACATTCATCCCCACGGTTATCGAGACCTTCGAAAAACTGAAAGCTATCTGATAGACACGGATAACGGCTCAAAACCACGGGGAGAAGTACGGCTGGTTAATCGATATTGCCCAGCTCTTCAAGCATCTCAATTTCAGGGGCGCCGTCCAGCAGACCGGCCAGTGCTTTACCCATCTCTTTAAAATGGGGTGTCTTGGAGTGCGCACCCAATGCCGCTTGATCCACATATTTCTCATAAAAAACAAAAACAGTGGGGTCACCCAGTGAACGGTGGAAATTGTAAGCTAAGGTTCCCTCTTCCGTTTTGACTTTCGGCAATACATCGAGAATAGTCTTTTCCATTTCCGCTTCCTTTCCTGCTTGAGCCTTCAGTTTTGCTATGACAATCATGGCATTTCCCTCTATTTTTGGAGTGTTTGTTCTTAGATTCAGAAACATGCTGCCGTTTCCCTGTTCCAATCGGGATCCGTAGCCGGCATCACAACTTCTGAGAGGTTACAAAGTGGCACACATAAAAGTTCAATTCACCCTGCCTGATGAGACTGGGTGTTTTCCGGTAGTGGCTGAATTAAACAAAAAGCTTCAATAATGCTGAGCAGATACTCTGCAAAGTCATCGACGGAAACGTTCAGTTTGGCGTATTTCCAGCGTTTCAGATACCAGTCGTTCAGCGTCGCTTTTATGAGTGCCGTGGTCAGCGAATGGTTCTGTGGTTTAAATATCCCTTGTTTCTGCCCCTCTTGCAGTATCTTGACTAAAATTCCATCGCTGAGTAATTCGTGCTCCACAGCGACTTTCTTTTCAACCTTGTTCAGGTTTTTCCCTTCCATGTAGGTAAAGTAAAACCGTGGCTGCATGGCTTCACTCATGAAGAGGTGGGTTTTTATCACCGTGCGTAAATTCTCAAGAGGGCTGGCATCCTTATCGACAGACTGCTCTAAGATTTGTTGAAAACTGTCTCGGCCATTTCGTTGCAGCATAACCATCAGGTTCTCTTTACTTGAAAAATACGCATACAGAGCCCCCATGCTTAAACCGGTTTCTTCGCTGAGATCCCGCATGCTCATGGCATGGAACCCTTTTTCATTACCGATTTTAAGCGTGGCATCAAATATCCGCTCCAAATTCTTAACCACGGTCTTCTCTTTCTTCACCCGAATGTCTTTACGATTTTCAGTAAAGGCTTCCTGTGAATTGTTCTTCATGTGCAAAACAGTTATTTTTTTAAACTCTGCGTAATTCATGATCTATAAACAGTAAGTGGTGGCGCATTTATTTTTTGGATTCTCCATTCCCAATACTGCAGAGAATCCATTTGACTGCCTGGCAAAAATAAGCCTGTGTTTTTCGTTGCCAATTTTATTGTTGCAATGATTAAATATCATCATCAAACAGAGTGTCAAGATTAAATCGAGCGTTCGCTCGGTTTTCAAATAGAGCTATTTTCTGCGAATTGTCTGATTTGTTGAGGATTGAAGCAATTATTTCCTGAGGATGACGGCAATTATTTTTTATTTAAAAATATTGTTATTCATCAATAATAAGTTAATGTTGTTCAGCAATGTCCGGTTAGGTTTTTGCTACACAAAAGCTGAATGATAAAACCAGTCTCTGCGCCTAAGGATTTAAAGATTTTCTAAGTTTGCTTCACGAAAAACCGCCAAACTCGCCTACCTCGCTCAAACAAGGCTTATTTTCGCTACGCTAAGGGATCGTTAAAAAATAACTTCACTTAATCTGTTTGAAAAAGTCCTAAAAGCCGGACATTTTGCAAACAGAACGTGAACTAATTTTTTAGCCGACCCTAAACTAAGAAAATCTAGTAAATCCTTATAAGCTCGATCCAGGTTTCATCATTCAGCTTTCTGCAAAAACCTAACCGGACATTGCTGAATGTTGTTGTCTGAAGGGATCAGGCACAGGCAGTATTAAGGTAGAAATTTGAAGTGTTGAAAATGGCAGTAGATGACCCCGGATAATGAACCGTTTTTTAAATTGATTCTGATAGGTCCATGGATTTTAAAATTGGCATCATCGCCGACAGCCACGGCGAAGCGACTGGTATTGAAAAGGCAGTCTCTTTTCTGAAAGCAGAGGGGTGTCAAGCCATCTACCATTTGGGGGATATATGTGATTCCAGCTATCTGGAGGAAACAGAAGCGTGTCTGAATCTGTTACAGAACAACCGGATTCTGGCGATAAAGGGTAACAATGACCATGTGATCACCCGTTATCATGAAACACACGAAAAACTACAGTTTTCACACGCTCAACGGGCTTATCTCAATCAACTTCCTCTGGTGCTTGAGTATGGGAATGCCGTTCTTACCCACTCACTACCTTTCGAACAGGAGCTGGGGCTTTCCTGTATGATTCGGCCCATGGATGAGACCCAGGCCCGACACTTTTTTAAATATTTTCCGAATAAACTGCTGTTCCGGGGACATGGCCATGATCCTGAAATCATCGCTTCCGTACACCGTTCCCTGGATCCCATGCCGCTGCCGGTTTCGGAGTCGGTCGATCTCGGGGCTATTCACCCTTGTATAGTCACCTGTGGGGCACTGACCGAAAACCTATGCACTATCTGGCAGCCGGTACAGCAGAAACTGGCGCTACTCCGGTTTTAAATCCTAGATTCTTGACAGCAGGTATCTCATTTGACATGATAATTCCAACAAATGATGGAATCAAATATTTTAGATCCAATTTTTCTGACTGTCTGCTGCGATAGCCGGGTGCTGCATGGATCGTGAATTTAAATCATATCGAGGAGTTATCTTATGTTTGAATTGACCAAACCACAGAAGGAGATTCAAAAAGCGGCCAGGGATTTCGCGAAAGGTGAGTTTGATAAGGAGATCGCTTACGAATTAGAGATGAGGCAGGCATTTCCCAAAAAAATATGGAAAAAGGCTGCTGATTTGGGATTTCTGGGTATTCACTATCCGGAGTCTTTTTCTGGCGGCGGCCTGGGGATTTTGGAAAATGTCTTGATCACGGAGACGTTTTGTCGCAGCGATTCGAGTATTGGAAGTGCCTTGACACTGGCGACTTCTGCATCTGAGTGTCTGCTTCGTTTTGGTGGAGAAGAGATCAAGAATCGTTACCTACCCCGCCTTGCGGAGGGAGATATTCTTTCAGGCAGGGCTTTGACTGAGACTCAAAGAGGAGAAGATTTCCGGAACATACAGACCACGGCTGAGAAACGCGGACCTGTATGGATCATAAACGGGGTAAAACAATATGTGGATAATGGTGGAGATCCCGATACGGGCCTTTATATCGTCCTCTGTCGCACGGCATCCGCTGATTCGTCCCCGGAGGCGGGCTTAAGCCTGTTTTTGGTGGAAGCCGACCGGTCCGGTCTGACGCTGGAACCGGTGGGGAAAAAACTGGGTAACAATTTGACAGCGACTGCCCGCTTGAACCTCAACGAGGTTGAGGTCCCCATCGAAAATCTGCTTGGGAATGAGGGGGCCGGGCTTACCTGTCTGGAGCAGTATTTTGATGAAAGTCGGATTATGGCAGCTGCCAGGGCTGTGGGAAATGCGTCAGGGTCTCTTGACCGAGCTCTGGAATACGTTAAAGGGCGGGAGCAGTTTGGTAAGAAGATCGCCGAATTCCAGGTTAGTCAACATAAAATTGCGGATATGGCCACCAAGATCGAACTGGCTCGACTGATCACTTACAAGGCGGCCTGGCACTTTGATCAGGGGAAACCCGATAGCAGTCTGTCAGCGATGGCCAAGTTGACGGCTGCCAGAACTGCCATGGAAGTCGGTGCTCAAACCATCCAACTCTTCGGCGGCTACGGGTTTATGACCGAATATGATGTGGAACGCTACTATCGTGATGCCAAAGTAATTGAGTTGCAGGATGGGATCAAGGATGTTCAGAAAGATATTATTGCCAGAAGTGTCATCGGAAAAATCAGATAAGAGGGGGACTCATGGAAATGTTAGGCTATACGCATGCGCATCATGAATATCGGGAGAGGCTGCGTCTCTTTCTGGAAAAAGAAGTGACACCCAATGCGAACCAATGGGAAAAAGATCATATTGTACCCAAGAGTGCCTGGAGGAAGATGGGCGCCGCTGGATTCTTGTGTACCTGGGCTGACAAGGCCTACGGCGGACAGGGGCTGGATTTTCTCTACTCCGTGATTACCGCGGAAGAGATGATGCGAACGCAACAGACGGGTTTGGTAGCCATGCTCCACAGCGATATTGTTGCTCCCTATATTGATTCATTCGGGTCTGAAGAGATCAAGAAAAAGTATCTGCCAGGATGTGTTTCGGGAGATTGCATCACGGCTGTGGCCATGACTGAGCCTGGCGCAGGCAGCGATGTGGCATCCATTGAAACAACAGCAGTTGAGGACGGTGATGAAATCGTGATCAATGGATCGAAAACGTTTATTTCAAACGGTATCAACTGCGATATGGTAATCATCGCTGCCAGGGATCCCGCAGTTGAGAATAAACATGCAGCTGTATCCCTCTATATTGTTGACGACGGAACTCCGGGATTCACAAGAGGCCGACATCTGGAGAAAATGGGGATGCACAGCCAGGACACCGCTGAACTCTTTTTTTCTGACTGTCGGATACCCAAAACCAATATCCTGGGTAAGAAGGGTGACGGATTCATGATCCTGATGCAGAAACTGCAGCAGGAACGACTGATGTCAGCTATTGGCAGCGTGGCAGGCATGGAGCTCACGCTTGAGGGTTGTGTTGCCTATGCCAAAGAAACCGAAATCAATGGAAAACCCTTGAGCAAGCTGCAGTCGATCAAATTCACCCTGGCAGAGATGGCGACGGATACGAGGATGAATCGGGCCTTGCTGGATGCGGCAATCGTTGGGCACATGGCCGGTGAGAATGTCATCGCCGAAACCATGATGGCCAAATACGCCAGTTCTGAGGCCGGTAACTTGATGGCGGACCGTGCGCTGGATCTTTTTGGTGAATATGGGATGCTTGAAGACAACGAACTGGTCCGCTCTTTCAGGGATGTGCGCATTACGACCATTTTCGCAGGGACAACAGAAATCATGAAAACGATCATCGCCCAGTCGATGGGACTTTAAATTCGAGGTTGTTATGGAGTGTATATCACCGGAGATATATACGCACTTTGCGTTGAACGAGGAACACATCGCTATCAGCGGGCATTATGTTGTCACCAGGGAGGTTCGTTTGCCCTTTCGAGGCCGGGAGATTCTGTATCTGACCGGATACTCTGTCGTTGACTCATCTTGTTGTGGGGTCGGTGGCTGCGGCTACTCATTAGTCCAGGGTTTTGTTTTAAATTGGAAAAATCGCAAAAATGCCGAAGGACTGGATCAAACCGATTATGAACCGATTCGGGACCTGTCAATTAAGGATGAACTGCAAAAGATCATTGATCAGCGGGAAACGGTCACCCAGATCAATTTTATGTAGTGTTTTAGTATCTTTTAAGTAACAAACTAAGCAGATATGCCTTCAACCAATTGTAACCCAAAAGCTTCTGCTTGTTTTTTCAAATTCCGCAATTTTCGTTTTCGATGGTTTTCTTCTGCAAC
>Ga0209249_1002893_pt1 | contig 13103 bp, 7 predicted proteins | sample SaaInlV_200m_DNA_4_FD_184653 | JGI IMG/M metagenome (GOLD analysis project Ga0209249, IMG submission 184653) | Marine microbial communities from expanding oxygen minimum zones in the Saanich Inlet - SI037_S3LV_200m_DNA (SPAdes) (version 2) | ecosystem: Environmental > Aquatic > Marine >...
ATCAAAAAACTGGAGAGGAAAACCGCTTGAAACATATAATATTATAGTGAATTTAATAGGGGCAACTAAAACAAAAACTGGATTAAAAGTAAAGGCAGATATAGACAATAACATCTATGAAACAGGTATTAAAACATCTAAATCAGATTTCGAAAAAATTAACATATATAAACATGAATTTCATGGAGAAGATTGGAATTATACTATCAAACCATTATATGTAGATGTAGCAATAATATATTTGTAATTACTAAGCCCGGCTCAATAGTCCCTATAAAAAATCGGGATTAATCTAAACCCAAGCCAGCGATGATTTTGTAGAGTGGTTGAATTTCCGGTTTGTTTTCCAATGATGAGGTAATATTTGATAATGAATATTTTCATTTGACAGTTTTCAATAAAGATTACTAACTAAAAACCTTTTTTGCATTTTGTCCAATATTTCATACGTTTCTTTTACCGTAAATTCAATTTTTTCTCCATCTTTACATCTTTTATTAACTAATAAAGATGAAATTACACGATTATTACTGAATTAGCTGGCTTAGATTTAATTCAACATACTGCATACCGCAAACAGTTGTAAACATGGGCATTTGTGCTATTAATGAAATATGTTGTAAGCAGACAAATTTGAATAAAGTAAAGCTGCTCACAACGTAGCCCCACTCGTTACCAAACATTATGACTAATATAATAATATGAAGACAATAATAAATTGTCTAATTCTACTTTTATTAACAATTGGATGTAACACAAAGACAAAAACTCCGGTTACAGATGATTTTTATCCTGAAGCAACTGAACGTATTGTTTCGGATGAAAATATAAGCTATTACATTAATCCTGTAAATGGAAGTGATGAAAACATAGGAACGAAGAAGAATGCTCCCTGGAAAACATTCAAAAGAGTAAACCAATTAATACTTACAAAAGGTAATAAAATTGAAATTGTAGAACCGGGAACTTTTAGAGAATCATTATTTCTAATTGGACAAGGAACAACTAAACATCCTGTTACTGTACAGTTTGCTCCTGGCAAATATGATTTTTACCCGCAAAATGCCTTCAAAAATAAATTTCATATTTCCAATACCAATGATGCTCCAGATTCGCTTAAAGCAGTTGCTTTTTATTTTTTAGATTGTGAAAATATAAATATAATAGGCAATGGTGCTGATATAGTTTTCAGGGGGAAAGTGATAAATGCGACTCTAATTAACTGTAGAAATATCAATATAGATGGGCTCAGTTTCGATTACCATCGGCCAACAGTATCTGAAATGAAGGTGATTACAGTAGATGAGCATTCTGCAGAGGTAATGGTACATACCGATTCGAAATTTAAAATTACAGATAGTCTGATCACCTGGCTTGGAGAAGGATGGGAAGACCCATTGCAAGGTTATTGGCAGGAATTCGATTCTGCTTCTCAGAAAGTTACCCGAAAGCATTTGAATCCATCAATGATGAAATTTTCTGAAATTGACAGAAATCATCTACGTATCCATTTTGATAAAAATCCTGGACTTATCTCAGGTTTAACTTATCAAACCAGAAATACTTTTAGGGACTATTCAGCCTTTTTAATTGAAAAAAGTAAAAATATATCCTGGAAAAATATTGATGTATATTTTATGCACGGATTGGGATTTGTGAGCCAGTTTTGCGAAAATATTCAATTCGATTCCCTTATTGTGAAACCAAAAGAAAACTCTGGCAGAACATGTTCTGCCTGGGCAGACATTCTTCATTTCTCAGGTTGTAAAGGTGAGATTTTAGTCACTAATTCTTATTTGTCAGCAACTCACGACGACCCTATAAATGTACACGGAACGCATCTTAGGATTGTAGATGAAATCTCGGAGCAAAAAATAAAAGTACGGTTCATGCATCCTCAAACCTATGGCTTTGATGCCTTTTTTGAAGGAGATAGTATTGAGTTTATTAGTGCTAAGAATTTATTGCCTTATTCTAAGAACAAGATTTTACAAGTAAAGAATTTGAATGATAAAGAATTTGAACTAACATTAATTCAGGCTATACCAAACAATATTCAGACCAATGATGTAATTGAAAACAGCACTTGGACACCAGATATAACAATTCGGAACATAAAACTATTGTACACTCCTACACGAGGAATTTTAGTTACTACAAAAGGAAAAGTAGTTATTGAAAACAGCGAATTTATAAAACCTGTTATGAGTGCTATTTTAATTGCAGACGATGCCGGTAGTTGGTTCGAGTCGGGCTATGTAAGAGATGTTACAATTAGAAATAACAAATTTATAGATTGTGCATCACCGGTAATTAATATTCATCCTGAAAACATAGAAATTGCAGAGGAATATCCTGTGCATAAAAATATTCGAATAGTTAACAATCAATTCAAATTGGATAATAATTTACTTTTATCAGCAAAAAGCACTAATAATATTAAGTTTACAAATAATGTTATTGAGGTAAATAAGTCTCTTAAAGTTGCTGACATATTAAAGTTTAAGGAATGTTCAAATGTTGAAATAGAAGGCAATCAGATTAAAAATACTGTGGTTAACAATATTTATGAAAAATAAGCTTGTTGTCAGAAGTTTTAAATAAAAGAGAAAACCATGAAAAAAATAATGTTTGTGATCTTTTTGTTTTCTTTTACCTGGTCCATCGGACAAGATTTCGATTTATTAATTGAAGCAGAAAGTTTTAATAATGATTGGAAATTCCATCGTTTTGGGGAACAGCCCGAAAAAGCAGGAAAGAGTATTGAAGAGCCAGAAGGACTGGAATCAACAGCATACAACGATGAGAAGTGGCGTGTGCTAAACCTGCCACACGATTGGGGTATTGAAGGTCCATTCAGAGATGACCTGGAAAATAATACCGGATTATTGCCATGGAAAGGGATTGGATGGTATAGAAAACATTTTAATGTTCCAATTTCAGAGAATGTGAAGCAACTATTCATCGATTTTGATGGAGCTATGTCAAATGCGAAAGTATGGCTCAATGGAGAGTATATTGGGGAATGGCCTTATGGTTACACTTCATTCAGATTCAATCTCACACCATATATCAAATACGATCAGGATAATGTATTGTGTGTGAGGCTCGATAACGAAAATAATGATTCCAGATGGTATCCCGGTGCTGGTATTTATAGAAATGTGTGGTTAGTAAAAACCAATCCGGTTCATATCGATCATTGGGGAATTTATCTTACAACTCCCAAAATCACCAAAGAAAATGCGATGGTCGATATACAAGTTAAAGTAAAGAACAAAAATCTAAATGCAGCCAATGTAAGTATTCAGACAATCATATTAAATCCGGTGGATGAAAAAGTTGCAGAAGCGAAAACAAATTCAGTAGCTATTGCTAATGAATCAATCCATAATTTTAGATTTGATATTAAAGTTGAAAACCCTGAATTATGGAGTATTGAAAATCCAGCACTTTATAAAGCTGTTACAAAAGTTTATGTTGATGAAAAATTAACTGATGAGCAAGAAACAATTTTTGGTTTTAGAACGATAGAGTTTACGGCCAATAAAGGCTTTTTACTTAATGGGAAAAAAGTTGAAATAAAAGGTGTATGCAATCACCATGATTTAGGACCATTGGGTGCAGCTTTTAATACTCGTGCAGCTGAACGACAATTGGAAATCTTAAAAGAAATGGGTTGTAACTCCATTCGAACCAGTCATAATCCACCGGCTCCCGAATTGCTGGATTTATGCGATAGCATGGGTTTTCTAGTGCAGGTTGAAGCTTTTGATTGCTGGCAAGAAGGTAAAAGAGAGAAAGATTATAATCTATTCTTCAAAGAGTGGCATGTTGAAGATCTGACGGCTATGATTCGCAGAGACTGGAATCATCCTTCTGTATTTATGTGGAGTATTGGTAACGAAGTGCCAGACCAATGGAATCCTGAATTAGCAAAACGATTGGCGAATATTGTGCGGATGGAAGACCCTACCCGCCCGATAACAGCAGGTTGTAATGCTGGTGATGCCGGGTTTAATGGTTTTCAGGAAGCTCTTGATGTGTTTGGGTACAATTACAATCATTGGTCGTATGAAAAGTTTTTCAGTGATTCTGCCAATAAAAACCTTCCTTTCATTGCTAATGAAACATCATCGTGCTTAAGCTCAAGGGGCGAATATTTCTTTCCGGTTATCGACGGAACTGCAAATAACAATTTACCAGGGAAAGGAATATTTCACATGTCATCTTACGATCAACAATACCCGGGATGGGGATTAACACCCGACAAACAATTTAAGCTAAACGAGCAATATCCCAGAGTTATGGGAGAATATGTGTGGACAGGTTTCGATTATCTTGGAGAACCTACACCATTTAACAGTGACATCACTAACTTATTAAATTACAAGGATTCCACGCGTAGGGCAAATCTTAAAAAACATCTGGAAGAGTTGGGAACACAAGAAATCCCTTCACGCAGCAGCTATTTTGGGATAATGGATTTATGTGGATTTAAGAAAGACCGTTTTTACATTTATCTGGCTAAATGGCGTCCTGATTATCCAATGGCACATATCCTTCCACACTGGAATTGGCCCGAAAGAATTGGCGAGAATGTCCCTGTTCATGTTTATACTTCTGGTGATGAAGCCGAATTGTTCTTAAACGATAAGTCATTAGGAAAAAGAAAAAAAACACAATTCGAATATAGGCTACGATGGGACGATGCTGTTTATGAACCTGGTGAATTAAAAGTTAAGGTGTGGAAAGACGGTAAAGAATGGGCTGAAGATATAATGAAAACTACTTCGGAAGCCACTAAAATAAACCTCGAAGTTGACCGGAAAGAAATCGCCCCAGATGGAAAAGATTTAGCTTTCGTAACAGTAAATATAGTTGATGAAAATAATCTACTTGTTCCAAAATCCAATAATTTAGTGAAATTTGAAATAGAGGGACAAGGCGAAATTATTGCAGTTGGCAGTGGCGACCCAACTTCACACGAGCCCTTTATTGCAGACCAACATACTGTATTCAACGGAAAATGTTTGGTGATTATTCGCAGCAAGAAAGAAGAAGGGAAAATCAAACTTACTGCTAAATCAAAAGGCCTGGTAAGTAGCAGTATAGAAATTGGAGTGAACTAAATTGATAATAGAAAAGTTAGGTGAAAGAAGAAGTAATTTTAGTTAAATAAAATGGAGAAACAATTGAAACAATTAGTTATTGTACTGATGTTATTGATAATTTCGTTGAGTTCTTTTTCGCAGAATGAACCAATCCTGAAAATAGGCTTAGTTGCCGATCCTCAATATTCAGATATGCCTACAGCCGGCATAAGATACTACCGGGAGTCTTTATGGAAACTGAATGAGGCAGTTGATACATTTAATTATCATAATGTTGATTTTGTACAGAATTTTGGAGATATCATAGATACAGTATGGTCCAGCTTTGATTCGATTATACCAATCTATCAAAAATTAAATCCTGGCATTGAAAATTATCATTTACTTGGAAATCATGATTTTCATATCGACTCAACTCAATTTACAGGATTGCTTAAAACTTTATCCATGCCAGATTACTATTATTCCTATGTAAAAAAGGCTTGGCGCTTCATCGTATTGGATGCTACAGATTATTCATTCTACACAATAGGCCTGCACAATCATAGTGATGAAAAGGTAAATGCTTTGTTTGAAAAAACTGAAGGAAAACCAAATCATTACAGATGGAATGGTGGAATTGGAGAAGAACAGAAAAATTGGCTTAAACAGGAAATTGACAGTGCGAAATTATTAAGTCAAAAAGTCATAATTTTCTCACACATGCCCGTGAGGCCAATAAATAATGCACATAATTTATGGAACGATGCTGAGATTGTTGATATCATTGAAAAGTACTCAAATGTAAAAGTATTTATAAATGGACACAATCATTCGGGCGACTATATTTTTAAAAATGGGATTCACTATATTACACTTACAGGAATGGTGAATACATCAATAAACTCATTTGGAATTCTTGAAATATATACCGATGCCATATTTCTGAAGGGGTTTGGAAGACAAGAAAATATGTTTATGAAGTATTAACCAATAGATAATCAGGGCTAAGTATTAATAGTATTATTAAACAGAATCAACATATTGAATCTCTTATTCGAATTTATTTTTCTATGAAAAAAACATTCTTATTATTCGGAATAATCGCTGTAGCTATTTTCAGTTGCACAAGCAAAAAAGAAACACAAGATGTTTCTGAAATGCAAGAATACAAATTATGGTATCAACAGCCTGCATCAAAATGGGTAGAAGCTTTACCGGTAGGCAATGGCAGGCTGGGAGCAATGGTATTTGGTGGCATTCAAGAAGAAAGAATCCAACTCAATGAAGAAAGTGTTTGGTCTGGCCAACCAAGGCCAAATGCCGATCGACCCGAGGCATGGAAACATTTGCCGGAAATAAGACAATTGCTTAGGGATGGTAAAAATAATGAGACAGAAAAATTACTCAACCAATACATGACCAACCAAGGCGGAGGTTTTGAAAACGCTTACAATAGTTCGTATCAAACTTTGGGAGATTTAATTTTAAAATTCGATATTGATTCATCCAAAGTCAAAAATTATAAAAGGGAGTTGAACCTAAATACAGCCATTGCGACAACTGTTTTTAAAATAGATGAAATCAAATACAAAAGAGAAGTATTCATCTCTCCTATCCACCAAATTATACTAGTTAAAATGACGGCAGATCAAGCCGAAAAGATTTCTGTCAATATTGCCCTTTCAAGAGAAAACTCCAAAACGCAAATAATAGAAAATAACACCCTTCTGTTGCGTGGAACTGCTGATGGTCAGGAAAATGATCTGGTATTTGAAGCGCAAGCACAATTAATTAACAAGGGAGGAACTGTTGCAGCTATGGGTAATTCCTTTGAAGTGAAAAATGCTGATGAAGTTCTGCTGTATATCGCTGCCGGCACCAACCATGTTCTTGATTATGCCAAAAATTACAAAGGAAAGGATCCTCATAAAAAGATAAAAACGACTTTAGAACAAGTTGTTTCAAAATTGTATTCCGGCATTTTAGAATCTCATATAGCAGAACATCAACGCTTATTTAGTAGAGTTGATTTAGATATTGGAGACAGTGAATTTTCAGGTTTACCTACAGATATACGATTAATAAATATGTTGCAGGGGAAATCAGACCCGGCACTTATAGAATTGTTCTTTCAATACGGAAGATATTTGTTAATCTGTTCGAGTCGTCCCGGGAATTTACCAGCAAATTTACAGGGTATTTGGGGAGAGGGTTTACGAATGCCCTGGCATGGCGATTATCATTCGAATATTAATCTACAAATGAACTATTGGCCTGCAGAAATTTGCAATTTAAGTGAGTGTCATTTGCCAATGATTGAATTGACCAAAAGCTTGATTGAACCAGGTAAAAAGACAGCAAAAGCCTACTATAATGCTTCTGGATGGGCATTTCATATGATAACAAATGTTTGGGGATGGACATCACCGGGATGGTCTGCAAGTTGGGGTTTCTTTCCTGTTGGTGGTGCCTGGATGTGCCAACACCTGTGGGAGCATTATGCATTTACACAAGATTTAGATTATTTGAAGGATGTTTATCCTGTTTTAAAAAATAGTTGTGATTTTTATTTGGATTATTTGGTTAAAAATGAAAATGGTTATTTAATAACATCACCATCAACATCACCCGAAAACCATTTTAAACTACCCGATGGATCCAATGCGTCGGTTTGTGAGGGTGCAGCTATGGACAGACAGATAATTTGGGATTTGTTTAACAATACTATCGAAGCAGGAAAAGTGTTAAAAGATGATGAAAATTTCATTGAAAAATTGACCATGGCAAGAGACCAAATATTGCCACCAACAATTGGGAGTGATGGTCGTTTACTAGAATGGGATAAGGAATATGAGGAAACAGAACCAAAACACAGACATATTTCTCATTTATTTGCACTCCATCCGGGTAATCAAATTAGTGTTCAAAGAACCCCCGAATTGGCAGAAGCAGCCCTATTATCATTACTGGGAAGAGGTGATGACGGTACAGGATGGTCCCTGGCATGGAAGATAAATTTCTGGGCAAGGTTAATGGATGGCGATAAGGCCCTTGGAATGATAAAAAGACTTCTAAGACCAATAGAAAGAACAGATTATAACATGGTAGATGGTGGAGGCGTTTACTTAAATTTATTTGATGCACATCCACCATTCCAAATAGATGGGAACTTTGGCGCAACAGCAGGTATTGCCGAAATGCTTTTGCAAAGTCATAATGGAGAAATCCATTTATTGCCTGCTTTACCAACTATCTGGGCAAATGGAGAGGTGAAAGGTTTATGTGCAAGGGGTGGATTTGAAGTCAGTATGAAATGGAAGGAGGGAAAACTGGTCTCAGCATTAATCCTTTCTAAAAATGGCAATAAGGCCAAGCTAAGATATGGTGATAGATTGATTGAGCTAAACACACAAACAGGAGAAGAATACCAAGTTAATAATTTAATAAAATGACAAAATTGAAATCTACAATAAGGTTGTTGTGTACAGTAGCAACATTCTCTTTCTTACTCATTAGTTGTAATAACACAACAACTTCTAATTGGGAACAGGAAGCAAACGGAGTTTGGAAATATTCCATAGGGAGCAATGATAAAATTGACCTTTTGAAAGCTGCTAAAGCAATTCCAAATATTGAGAAGATAAATGATTCAGAACCTGCTGAATTTCCTCTGGATAAAGAAAAGATTCACATTACTAAAACGGATAAAAATATAATTGTACGGCTTCCATTGGAAGACGAGGAACAGATTTATGGACTTGGCTTGCATTTCAAAAGTGTTAATCAAAGAGGTAAAATATATAATTTACATGTTGACCATTATGGCGGCACGGACAATGGCAGAACACACGCACCTGTTCCGTTTTATGTTTCTAACCAGGGATATGGAGTACTTATTAATTCGGCAAGTTACATTACTGTTTATGTTGGCAGTTCGGTTAGAGTCGATAGTGACAATAAACCAACAGTGTACGACAGGAATACGGATAAAGAATGGGAAGCGCAACCTAAGTCAGATGTGATAGAAATTGTGATTCCTGATGAAAATGCAGAAATAATCGTTTTTAATGGTGGAACACCTCTTAACACTGTAAGAAAATACAACCTCTACTGTGGCGGTGGATGCCTGCCTCCAAAATGGGGCTTAGGTTTTACCTACAGAACCCACACTTTATATACCGCAGAGCAAGTAATAGCAGAAATTAATGAATTTGAAAAACAAGGTTTTCCGATTGATTTTATAGGCCTTGAACCTGGTTGGATGAATAGATCGTATCCCTGCTCTTACGAATGGGATGAAACAAGATTTCCTGAACCTGAAGAATTTGTTTCAACACTTTTAAATAAAGGGGTAAGAACAAATTTGTGGATGAACCCATACATTGCCCCCAAAGCAAAATTATACGGACCGATGCTGCCTTTTGCAGGTACACATTATGTTTGGAATGGAATTATTCCTGATTATACCATTGATAAAGCAAGAAAAATATTTACAGACTTTTATGAAAAGAACCAACTCGACATTGGTGTTTCAGGATTGAAAATTGACGAAGTAGATGGATTCGATAATTGGCTGTGGCCCGATGCAGCCACTTTCCCATCAGGAACAAGTGCGGAGCAGATGAGGCAAGTTTACGGATTACTTTTGCAAGATATGATTACAGATCTGTATCATAAAAATAATACCAGGACTTACGGATTAATAAGGGCTTCTAATGCAGGAGCATCCCGCTTTCCTTTTGTTATTTATAACGACTATTATAATCATAAAGATTTTATAACAGCATTGATCAACTCAGGATTCTCAGGTATTCTTTGGACTCCGGAAGCCAGGCAATCTGATACCGGAGAAGAATGGTTACGAAGAATGCAAGCAGTTTGTTTTTCACCAATGGCGATGATAAATGCCTGGTCGAGTGGCACAAAACCATGGTCCTATCCAGAGGTATATGATGAGGTTAAAACAGTGGCACTTTTAAGAATGCAATTATTACCTTACATCTATTCCACTTTTGCCGATTATCATTTTAACGGAACTCCTCCTATACGACCAATGCAGTTAACAGAAGAATTTTATGCACAAGAAGAAGTAAAAGAAGGTGAGCTTGACGACACTAAAAATCCATATAAGCTTGCCTTGAAAAGTGATCTGAAAGACCAATATATGTTTGGAGAGAATATTATAGTTGCCCCCATATTTACAGGAGATACTTCACGACAAATTATTTTGCCAAAAGGTAAATGGTACGACTTTTATTCAGGGGATTATCTTGGGGAAAATGAAATAATTCATATTGAAACAAAATTAGAAGAAATACCACTTTTTGTAAAAGATGGCGGCATCATTCCTATGATTAAATCAGGACTTCACGTGCCTAAGAAAAATGAAAAAATAGCATTAGAATTACGCTACTATGGAAAAGCTGAAGGCAGTTTTTTACTTTACGATGATGATGGTGAAACATTCGATTATGAAAAAGGAGACTATTCCTGGACAAAGCTAAGTGTTGATGCACAAAACAAGAAAGATGTGAAAAGAATGGAAGGTAATTATTTTAATTATATGGATATTAGTTGGAAATTTATGACTGAGTAAAATAGTAATGATGCAATGAAAAAAATATTTACAAAAAAAAACAGAGTATTGATTTTTACACTGCTGTCTTTATTACTTGCCAGCTGTTCTTCTCAGGAAATAGAATTACGGGTGATGACCTGGAATATTTGGAGTGGAGGAACCCACGGTAATAAAACTGCAAACTTTGAACAAGATACTGCAAATACTATCAATGTACAAAAAGTTATTGAAAAGGAAAATCCGGATATACTATTTATGCAGGAAACTTATTGCTGTGGAATGGATATCGCCAAACAAGCGGGTTATTCCTATTCATGGAGAGGAAGCTCAAACTTATCCATCCATAGTAAATATCCAATAATTGATACGCTAAAGATTTATCAGCCATTTAATTCGCACGGAGTGATTATTGATGTTCATGGCCAACACTTGTTATGTGTCAATTTATGGTTACACTATCTCCCTGATTATTTTCAAGACATTAAAAAATTATCTCCCGACTCTTTAATAATTGGAGAAGGAGCAACACGCTTAAAAGAAATTACAGCTATTTTAAACTCAGCAGATAGTTTGGGAGAAATTCTAAACATACCTATTATTGTAGGTGGAGATTTTAATTCGGGATCACATTTAGACTGGATTGAAAGTACTAAAGCATCACATTACTATAAAGTAGTTGAATGGCCTGTAAGTAAGTTAATGGAAAATCGTGGGTACACAGATTCGTTTCGGGAAGCTAAGCCCGATCCCACAAAAACTTTAGATGGAACATGGGGCTTTCTTTTTGATGGGATTATTTCTGACAGAATCGATTATATTTATTACAAAGGAGATAACATTAAAACTAAATATTCTAAAATAGTTATGGACGACCCAATTGATGGTTTTTTCAATTCAGATCATAGAGCAATTTTTTCAATATTAGAATTGGAAAATTAGTAAAAACAAATAGTAATCAAATAAAATAGACATGTTCAAATTCTATAAAACAATAAAAATGAAAACAAATATTTTTTTATTAATGGCCATGTTTTTAAGTGGTTGTATAGATCAGATTACTCCACCTGCTCCTTTGTTCCCAATACCCACAGAGCAACATCAAAATTGGCATCAATTGGAGTATTATGCTTTTATTCATTTTGGACCCAATACTTTTACCGATAAGGAATGGGGATATGGAGACGAAAGTCCTGCCATTTTCAACCCTACCGAATTAGATTGTCGACAGTGGGCAAGAATTATAAAAGCTGCCGGTATGAGAGGTATCATTCTTACTACCAAACATCACGATGGATTTTGCATGTGGCCTTCACCTGAAACGGAACACTCGGTGAAAAATTCTCCATGGCGTAATGGGAAAGGTAATCTGTTGCAAGAACTGCGTGATGCTTGCAATGAGTATGATTTGAAACTGGGATTTTATCTTTCCCCTTGGGATCGCAACCATGCTCAATATGGTTCACCTCTATACATTGAATATTTCAGAAAACAACTTAAAGATATTCTAACCAATTACGGCGAAATATTTGAAGTTTGGTTTGATGGGGCAAATGGTGGCGATGGTTACTATGGTGGTGCAAACGAAGTCAGAAAAATTGATAAAAAAACGTACTATGATTGGGATAGCACTATAAAAATAGTGAATAAGCTACAACCCAATGCCATCATTTTTTCCGATAAAGGACCTGGAGCCAGATGGATTGGCAACGAAAGAGGAGTAGCCGGAGAAACCAATTGGTGCCTGCTAAACCCCGACAGTATAATTGTAGGAGGGGCAAATAACATGAAACTTCTAAATGAAGGTGACATAAACGGAACCAATTGGATTCCTGGCGAAACAGATGTTTCCATCCGTCCGGGCTGGTTTTATCATCAATCGCAAGATAAAAAGGTTAAATCTACTGAGCATCTACTTAATATTTATTATGCATCCGTAGGCAGTAATTCAAATTTATTATTGAATATTCCCATAGACAAACGAGGTTTAATTCATGAAAATGATTCTGCTGCTTTAATGGATTTGAAAAAAATATTGGATGAGTCGTTTGCCCAAAATTTGACTCAATCGGCAAATTTGCAAGCTTCGAATACAAGAGGCAACATGGAACAATACAAAGTTGAAAACGCTATTGACAATAACAAAGTAAGCTATTGGGCTACCGATAATGGGGTTGTTGCTTCAAATGTAATAATCGACTTTGGGAACCCAACCCAAATCAATTGTTTTATGGTACAAGAGTATATAGCTTTGGGTCAACGCGTAAAAGAATTTAAAATTGAAGCTTTTATCAATGATAAATGGGAAACCATCAATGAAGCTACAACAATTGGTAGGGCAAACGCATGAAACATTTTCATCATCCATATTTAGTTTTAGTACTATTTTCATTCAATTACCTATAATTGTATGGGCATAGGTAAGCTACTAT
>Ga0209249_1002894_pt1 | contig 13100 bp, 11 predicted proteins | sample SaaInlV_200m_DNA_4_FD_184653 | JGI IMG/M metagenome (GOLD analysis project Ga0209249, IMG submission 184653) | Marine microbial communities from expanding oxygen minimum zones in the Saanich Inlet - SI037_S3LV_200m_DNA (SPAdes) (version 2) | ecosystem: Environmental > Aquatic > Marine >...
CTTCGTTAAAAAATCCTATCGTAGCTATGGCTATGCTACAATTTTTTGCCTCGTATAAACAAAAAAATAACTTCATATCCAATACGGCATTTTATAATTAAATTGGTATAACACCCGAAACCTCGAACTCTAAGCTCTGAACTCGATACCAACTCCTCCTCCTACTCTCCAAAATCGAGGTTAAATTTTTGTTTAAGCAATGCCAGTTTAGGATTCTTTTTAAGCATCTCCTCGTATTTCTCGGAGTCGGTATAAATAATTTTGCCTTTTGCTTTTTCTGTAATTTTTGTAAGCAGTTGTATTTTTGAGTTTTTTAACTCCTTACGTAGCCACGAAACAAGTTCCGGTTTAATGCTACTTATCAAATCGTCCTGGACTGAATTTTCAATTTCGAGTAGAAGTTTAAAATCGTCGTCAATTTTAGGAACCGTTGAAAGTGTTGATTTCAGGTTTTGCCTATCTTCCAACCTTTTTAAAAACTGTTCCCATTTCAATTTTAATTCATCACTGGTGAAATCTTCGTTTTCGTTTGCCTTAGTATATATCTGGTGTTGTTCTTTTGCCGATATTTTTTCTTCCTTGAATTTGCCAAGCAAGGCATCTTTTATTGAAGGTTCCCCCAAATCCCTGGAGGTTCGTTTTGCAATTTTTTTAACTTGAACCGGTTTGGGTTGTTCGGGATGGGTTGCCTTTTTTTCTTCGGGCAATTCTTTTTGTTCAGTAAAAATGGGTTCTAAAATATCTCCCGAATCAATCTGGTCAACTATTTTTTTTTTAAGGTTAGCTGTGCTATCCGTATTATTGCAAGCTCAATTAACAAACGTTTGTTTTGGCTTGTTTTGTACTGAATGTCACACTCATTACCGATTTGCAAGGCGTCTAACAAAAATTTACTTTCACAAGCAGCCGCCTGAACTTTATAACGTTCTTTAATTTCTCCACCTACTTCCAACAGTTGTACCGTTACCGGATCTTTGCAAACCAAAAGGTCGCGTAAATGGCTACTCAAACCGGTAATAAAATGATGCCCGTCGAAACCATGATTTAAAATATCGTTAAAAGTAAGCAGCACTTCGCTTACTTCATTCTTTAAAAACTGATCGACCAACTTAAAATAGTAATCGTGATCCAATACATTCAGGTTGGTAATTACATCCTGATATGTTACCTCTTTTCCAGAAAAACTGACTATCTGATCGAATATTGAAAGTGCATCGCGCATTGCCCCGTCGGCTTTTTGAGCAATTACATTTAAACCTTCGCTTTCAACCGAAACGCCCTCGCTTTTAGCAACAAATAACAGATGTTTGGTAATATCGGAAACCTTAATCCGGTTAAAATCAAAAATCTGGCAACGCGATAAAATGGTAGGGATAATTTTATGTTTTTCTGTAGTGGCCAAAATAAAAACGGCATGTTTTGGCGGTTCCTCCAAAGTTTTCAAAAATGCATTAAACGCCTGCGACGAAAGCATGTGGACTTCATCAATAATATAAACACTGTATTTCCCCATTTGTGGTGGGACACGAACCTGGTCGGTCAGGTTACGGATATCATCGACCGAATTATTTGAAGCCGCATCCAATTCGTGAATATTAAACGAACGGCTGGTATTAAACGCTTTACACGAATCGCATTCATTACAAGCTTCGGTTTCTTCGCTAAGATTGGTACAGTTAATAGTTTTTGCAAAAATGCGGGCACACGTAGTTTTTCCAACTCCACGCGGACCGCAAAAAAGGTACGCATGTGCCAGCTGATTGCTTTTAATAGCATTTTTTAAAGTATTGGTAATCGACGATTGTGCAACTACTGTTTCAAATGAATCCGGCCTGTATTTTCTTGCTGAAACTATAAAATTTTCCATTTTCCTACTAAGGATATAATCGACCAAAGATAAACAAATATGCTTTTTATGCACGTTTTTTTATTAACAACAATTGATGTAATTTTAGAAAATAATGATTTCTAAATAAATATCCAGATGAGAACAAATCAATTTTTAATAAAATACCTGACCTTGTTTATACTACTGTTAAGCACTTCTTTTGTTTTTAGTCAGGCCAAAACATTACATGATTTAAAAGCGACAACCATTAATGGTGAAATATTCGATTTTGTTTCACTAAAGGGTAAAAAAGTATTGATAGTAAATACAGCTTCGGAATGTGCTTTAACACCACAATTTAAAAAGTTGCAAGAATTGTACGAAGAATATGGTGGCGACGATTTTGAAATTATTGGGTTTCCGTGTAACGATTTTGGCAGACAAGAACCAAGCGACAACAATCAAATTTTAGAATTTTGCACCAATAAATACGGGGTCACTTTTCCGATGATGGAAAAAATATTTATTAAAGGGGAAAATAAACACCCTGTTTATAAGTGGCTTACAAACAGCAAAGAAAACGGAACTTTGGATGCGGAAGTAAAATGGAATTTTCAAAAATTTATGGTTGACGAAAAAGGGATAGTAGTTGATTTTGTTGCACCAATTACCAGCCCGTCAGGTAAAAAAATAATAAACTGGTTAAAAGAAAATCTGTAAAAGGTTGTAGTAATACTTTTTTACGATGAGGTGGCAGCCGAGGTGGCAGCGGCGAGTACGGCAACTGATGCCGTAACAGCTTGTGCTGCTGCAATTGCATCGGCAACAGCAGCCGAGACTTGGTTTTTAGCCAACATCTGCTTTAATTTTTGACTTGCATTTTTCCTTTTTTCTTTTTCAGGGAAAATCCGTTTTAACAAACCCGCAGGTTTAATAAACGATAACATCATAATTTCCTCTTCAATTGTAGTGCCGCTAAAAACTGCTTTTTCAACATCAGTGAGTAAATTAAAAATCACTTGTTTTTGAAGTAAAACTGGTCTTTCCCATCGAAAAAATAAAAACCGTTTTTCTTGCATTCTTATTATTCTTTCGTCCACCAAATTTTGCCGGACTCCCTTCCGAATATATTTCAGCGAAAAATATAACTTGTCAATCCACCGCGAAATCTTTAATGGTTTCTGTGCTTTACCCATTTTTTCCAAAATAAACCGATGTAAACCAAGCTTCGAATTTTTATTCAGAATTATTATTCTTTTTTCTTCAAATTTGATATTTCCGTTTAAATAAAGTTCCAAAAACAGGGTTCCAAGCAAAACATAATCCATTGCTGTGTACGACGCTGAAATTATCCCCCCTTTTTGAGGATGGATACCCAGCAAATATAGTTTTTCGGATAAAGGAATTGAATCGTTCATTTTTTTTAGCGTTTGATTTTTTCTTTCTTTATACTTTTTAAAATCGATATTTAAATTTACGAAGATTTAGTACAACAGCCAATTCAAAACAAATTAAATTTATAATGAAGAAAGGATTTGCAAGCGATAATAATTCGGGGGTACACCCAAACATTTTAAAAGCCATGGAAACCGCCAACAAAGGACATGTTGTAGGTTATGGCGACGACCCTTATACACAAAAAGCTATTGATATTTTTAAGGAAAAATTTGGCTCCGAAACCGAAGTGTTTTTTGTTTTTAACGGAACCGGTGCGAATGTTTTAGGGCTTTCTACGGTAACGCATAGTTTTAACTCGATTATTTGTGCCGAGACTGCACACATCCAGGAAGACGAATGCGGTGCCCCTGAAAAATTTACAGGCTGCAAACTTTTGCCAGTTGAACCGATAAACGGAAAAGTCACCCCCGAAGCAGTTCAACACCACCTTTTTGGTTTCGATTTCGAACACCATTCACAACCACGGGTGATTTCTATTTCGCAGGTTACTGAAATGGGTACGGTTTACCAACCCGATGAAATAAAGGAACTGGCCGAACTGGCACACAAAAATAACATGCTCCTGCACATGGACGGGGCAAGAATTGCCAATGCTGCAATTGCTCTAAATCTGGATTTTAAAGCTTTTACAAAAGATTGCGGTGTTGACATTCTTTCGTTTGGCGGCACAAAAAACGGAATGATGATGGGTGAAGCAGTTCTGTTTTTTAATCCTGAATTGACAAATCTGGTAAAATATATCCGTAAACAAAGTATGCAGCTTTTTTCTAAAATGCGTTTTGTTGGTGCGCAGTTTATCGCTTATTTCGAGAACGACTTGTGGAAAGAAACTGCCAGACACGCCAACAAAATGGCAAAATTACTGGAGGCAGAAGTTTCTAAAATTGAAGAAATAAAACTTACACAAAAAGTCGGAGCTAACGGTGTTTTTGCGGTAGTTCCCCGAAATATTATTGAACCATTGCAGAAACAATTCTTCTTTTACGTTTGGGATGAAAAAAAATCGGAAGTTCGATGGATGACATCTTTTGATACTACGGAAAAGGAAATTAGAGAGTTTGTGGCGCTAATTAAAGAACTAATTAATTAAATGTTACTATAAAGTAAGTACTTTAAACGTCATCCTGAGAGTTCACCTAATTTTATTAGGCATAATGAGATAATGACAGAGATGCTGAAACAAGTTCAGCATGACGACTAAACAATTAGTGCAAAGTAAGTTAAGAACGTCACCCTGAAGCACGGAATATATGTATAATTCATAATAGAATGACATAATTTTGTTTGTAAATCAAAGTAAGGTATTTTGCCGAAATAAAGTTGGAGTATATTACCCGTGCCTGAAGCTGGCACTGAAAGTTGTCGTTTATAATTTGGAGAACCCAGCAAAATTTGAATTTTACTGGGTATCCCGCTTAGCAATGTACCAGACTAAAATACTTTCAGCCTTACTTGCAAAACTATTAGTCATGTCAAAGTTAAAAGAAATTAAGAAAAATGCGGCAGGGATTGATTTAGGTTCTGCTGAGTTTTATGTATCTGTAGATGGAGTAACTGTTCGGTCTTTTGAAACATTTACCAGTTCAATAATCGAGCTGATAAAGTATTTGAAAGAACACTTTATAAAAACAGTTGCTATGGAGTCAACAGGTGTTCTATGGATTCCTTTGTATGATATGTTGGAGAAAGAAGGATTTGAGGTTTTCCTGGTCAATGCTGCACACGCAAAAAACATTCCTGCTCAGAAATCCGACCCGGCAGATTGTCGATGGCTACAAAAGCTTCATAGCTATGGTCTTTTGCGAGCATCGTTTGTTCCACAGGATGCCATCCGTCGTTTGCGAACTTTTATGCGATTACGAGAAGACCATCTTGATATGGCATCATCTCATATACAACACATGCAGAGGGCAATGGAGTTAATGAACCTAAAGCTAAAGAATGTAATTAGCCAATTGCATGGTGCTTCAGGGCTACGAATAATCAATGCCATCTTAGCAGGAGAGAGAGACCCTGTTATACTAACCGAACTATGTGAAATAACGATATTAAAGCACAAAAAAAATAAAGTTCAAGAATCATTAAAAGGGAACTATAAAGAAGAATATATTTTTTTGTTGAAACAAGCCTATCAGGCTTGGCAGTTTTATCAAGAGCAGATAAAAGAATGTGATGCTCAAATAGAGAAACTTTTGGATGAAGCGACTTGTAAGATACTACTCTCTGATACAGGATCGCCCAAACCATCAAGGCATAATTGTCCTCAAATAAAAGGATTACATGATAAAATAGTAAAACTTAACCAAGGACGTAATGCGACACAAATATCAGGTATATCAGATACAACCATGTTGAAGCTTACCGCCGAGTTAGGTTTTGACTATAGTAAATGGCCCAGCGAAAAACACTTTGTAAGTTGGCTGGGGTTAAGCCCCAAAAAACATCAGTCGGGGAAGCTCAGAAAAAGAAAGAGAAACAATGCAAAAACAAAAGGTGGCCAAATATTTAAAGAATGTGCAATGAGCATAGCAAACAGCAAGCACCTTGCCTTAAAAGGATTTTATCACAGAATTAAAACCAAACATGGAGCTCGTGCTGCAAATAAAGCAACAGCACGAAAGCTTGCGGTGTTATATTACAGGTTTATGACCAAAGGAATGGAATATGTTGAAATAGGATTAATTGAATATGAAAAACGCTACAAAGAAATCATGATTAAAAACTTATGCCGAAAAGCAAGAGGGCTTGGATTACAGGTAGTTGCATGAATATGTCATTAGCAATTTATTTCAGGGTCTGTATTTCACAACATTGAGGTTCTGAAATAAATTCAGAATGACGTTCTTGACATCTATTTGGACAACATCAACGTTCTTTTTCGATTTAATTCAACCAACAAAAAAGCCTGGTTTCCCAGGCTCATTTTATAATTTGATTTTGTATTTTTAGTTCTAAACTTCTCCGTTTTCAATCAACCACTCTGCAATTTGAACCGCATTTAGTGCAGCACCTTTTTTAATCTGATCGCCAACACACCAAAAAGTAATGCTGTTCGGGTCGGTAATATCTTTTCTGATCCTGCCAACATAAACATCGTCTTTACCAGAAACAAAAAGTGGCATCGGATACTCATTTTTAGCAGGATTGTCAACTACTGTTAATCCTTTAAAATTTTCGAATGCTGATGTTACCTCCTCAACTGATAGTGGTTTTTCTGTTTCTGCCCAAATAGCTTCGGAATGTGCACGGGCAACCGGGATGCGTACACAAGTAGCACTTAATTCAGCATCGGTGTGCATAATTTTTTTTGTTTCCCAATTCATTTTCATCTCCTCTTTTGTATAATCATTATCGAGGAAAACATCGATGTGTGGGATTATATTCATTGCAAGTTGATACTGAAATTTATCAACAGTTACATTTTTACCATTGGCTACTTCCTGAACCTGAGTTTCCAACTCGGCAATTCCCTGCGCCCCTGCACCACTGGCTGCCTGGTAAGTTGCCACGCGAATCCGTTTAATATGCGACAAATCTTCAATAGGTTTTAAAGCCACAACCATTTGAATAGTTGAACAGTTTGGATTAGCAATAATATTTCTCGGACGGATTTTCGAATCTTCTGCATTAACTTCAGGAACAACCAGTGGCACATCGTCATCGTAACGAAATGCACTTGAATTGTCAATCATAATTGCACCATGTTTAGTAATGGTTGTTGCAAATTCTTTAGAAATTCCTGCACCCGCCGAAGTCAGTGCAATATCAATATCCTTAAAATCGTCGCCGTGTTTTAATTCTTTTACTACTAATTTCTTTCCTTTAAAATCGTAAACTTTCCCGGCACTTCTGGCCGATCCAAACAATACCAACTCATCCAATGGGAAATTCCGCTCTGCAAGCACTTTCAGGAATTCTTGTCCTACTGCTCCGCTTGCTCCAACAATTGCAACCTTCATTATGTAATTTTTTTAAATAATTTATAGTCTTAGCTATCATAAAGTGGGGCAAAGTTAGTATTTTGCTTCTAATTGTAAATGTGATGATTAGCAATCTTCTAAAATTATTAACATTCCAATTTATCTTTTTTGGAAACCTCGCAATTGCACAGGAAATCTGGAAAGAGAGTTTTTCCATTCCCGAAAAAGGAATTTGGGGTGATGAAGATGGTGTAACCATGCATCAGGATTTTTTAGGAATTACAACCTGGAGTTTAGAATATTCTCACCTTAATCTTACCAGCCCCGACGATTACGCAAAAACTGTTACTACCAGCGGCGGACGCTTCGAAGCCCGAGATATTAACGGCGAAATTGTCTGGCGTTCGCAGCAAATTGACATTTCCGGCTTTAGTCAAATCAATATTCAACTGAACGCAAATGAAACTGGTAGCGGGGCAAATTCCGAAACCAAATTTATAAAATCATTTTATTGCTTAAACGGCGGAAGTGAAATCCTATTCAACACAAAAGGAGAAAACATTGGGAATTGGGGATCGACTGTAGTAGAACAAAAAGGAATAACCGGACAAACCCTGCAGATAGTATGTTACATCGTCAATCATTATTCATCCGATAAAGTAATTCTTGATGAAATTTTAGTAACAGGCGAAAAAGATGATTCGGTTTCACCTTTTATTACTTCGGTAAATGTTTTAACAGCCGACACTCTGGAATTTTATTTCAACGAACCTGTTTTGGCTGAATCAATAATAAAAAGCAATTTTATTCTTCAATCGGCAACCACTGAAAATATTGAAATTCAAAATTTATTTAAATCGGCTGATCAAGAAAACAAGATAATTGCATTAATTCAGCCGCAACCTTTTCCTGAAATAACTTTAACAGTAACAAATATTGCTGATTTGGAAGGAAATATTACCGCTGAAAATTCATTTTCTTTTGAATATTTCCCACCTGTGAATTTGCACGATTTGGTGATTAATGAACTCATGCCCGATCCCAACCCAAAAGTGGGTTTGCCCGAATCGGAATATATCGAATTATTCAATACAAAACCGTTTCCAATAAATGTTGAAAATTGGTTGCTGCGAATAAATGGCATTGAAAAAAAGTTGCAAAAAAGTATAGTTTTGCCTGGTGGATTTTTGGTTTTATGTTCTACCGGCTCAATCGAAAATTTGCACCCTTTTGGAAATGTTTCAAACGTAGTTGGATTTCAGGGTTTGTTAAATAAAGGCGCTTTAGTTGAAATTTTAGATGTAAATAGGAATCTGATCGATTTGATTTTTTATTCTGATGATTGGTATTCTGACGATGGAAAAGACGGTGGAGGCTGGAGCCTCGAAAGGATCGATCCATTACGACACTGCAACCAACCCGAAAACTGGAGTGCAGGTTTTAATTCTTTAGGCGGAACTCCTGGTACACAAAATTCAGTTTTTGGCGAAAACCCTGATTTGGTTTTTCCGTTTATAAACTGGGTGGTTGCAATTTCAGAAAATAAAATTGAATTGTATTTTTCTGAAAATATGGATACTTCATTATTAATAATTCCCGAAAATTATTCTTTAAACGGAATTGGAGATCCTGAAAGAATTGAAATTATTTCGCCGGAATTGGTAATCCTGGATTATAAAAGTCCATTTCAAAAAAACAAGATTTATACTCTTGAATTAAATAATATGGCCGATGAATGTGGCAATCATCTTCTTCAAAATAATTTCGAAATACAATGGAATGTTGTTAAACCCGGAGATTTAATTATTAATGAAGTGTTGTTTAATCCTTTCCCCGATGGTGACGATTTTGTAGAAATTTATAACAATTCGGAAAAACTCATTTCATATAATCGCCTATTTCTGGCAACCCGCAACGACTCGTTTCAATTAAAACAAATTTACCAGTTTTCAGAATCAAAAAATTTATTCTTCCCAGAAAGTTACTTAGTTTTGACTAAGGATACAAATGGCGTTTTCCCAATATTTAATATAAAATGCCCTAAATGTTTTTTGCAAATGGAGCAGTTTCCAACTTTCCCAAACGATGAAGGTGAGATAGTTTTGTTAAATGAGGAAATGCAAGTAAGCGACGAATTCTTTTACTTCGAAAAAATGCACAATCCTTTGCTTGCTGATGTTGAGGGAATTTCGCTCGAACGCGTTTCGTTTTTTACAAACACAAATATTGGAAGTAACTGGCATTCTGCTTCGTGGCAATCGGGTTACGGAACTCCGGGTTACGAAAACTCACAAATACAAAATGAAAACATTATTGAGCCGCTTGTAACTTTTAGCCCCGAATCCTTCTCCCCAAATTCTGATGGTTACAACGATGAATACCAAATTAATTACCAATTGGAAAACCCCGGGTACATTGCAAACATTGTAATTTTTGATGCAACTGGAAGACTGGTTACAAAATTGGCGGAGAATGAAATTCTGGGAACAAACGGCATCATTGTATGGAACGGTGAAAATGAAACCGGACAGCGGCAAAACTTAGGAGTTTATGTTGTTGTTGTTGAAATCTTCAATATGCAGGGAAACATCCACCGATTTAAAGATGGTGTGGTTTTGACGGATATTTTAGAATAGTTTGTGTAATTTTAGAGCCGGTAAATCGACCAACATTGAAAATAAAATTCATTACTAAAATATGAAACGAAACTTCTTCTATTTTGCCTGGCGGGAACTTACTCGCTCGGCTTATCTGAATAAAAATATGGCAGCCAAAGGAGTGCTGATTTTTCTTGCCATTTATTTTTCGGCAGTTGCACTTTTTTTAGGATTTAATTTAAGTGAACATCTTGCAGAAGCCTATCCAGGGAAATCACAAATCTCGGCTTTTAACTCACTTATTTTTATTTATGTCGGCTTTGAATTAGTACTCAGGATTATGGCGCAAAACCTTCCAACATTTGGGTTTCAACCCTTTCTGATAATTCCTGTAAAACGGAAACGGATTGCTCGTTACATGCTCAACAAATCGTTGTTGCACTTTTTTAATATACTGCCACTTTTCTTAATCCTGCCTTTTACTTTTAAGTCGGCGGTAAACGAATTAGAAACACCGGTTTTATTCGCCTGGCTTGCCTCGCTGCTTTTAATGATTTTTGTGAACCATTTTCTTGCCATTTATATTAAGTGGCGCACTAATGAATCGAATTACATTTTTTACGGATTCCTGGCGCTTGCAGCCGGAATCTTTGCCATCGACTATTTTGGAATTTTCGACATCACCACAACATTTGGAAAACTTTTCGATTTTGTTGTACAATATCCGGCAGCAGTAATAATTTTTCCTCTTGCAATTATTGCGCTTTACTTTTTAAATCACAATTATCTATGGAGTCGTTTTTATTTAGATGAACTTTCGCAAAAGAAAAAACAAGGTACTACACACGATTTTTCGTGGTTGAACCAAATAGGGGAATATGGAAAAATGTTATCGTTGGAAGTAAAAATGATTGCACGTAACAAACGCCCGCGAACCACCGCGTTAATGTCTATACTTTTTATTTTCTACGGATTGTTAATTTACCAGGATTACGATTCAGAAACGCCTGAGTTTATTTTTGTACTTGGCGGCATGTTTATGACAGGAGTTTTCGGGATGATGTACGGTCAATTTTTCCCGGCGTGGCACAGTCGTTATTACCCGCTTTTAATGGCACAAAATGTAAAAATGAAACAAGTGTTGCAATCGGCATTTTTTCTAATGGCAGCAACAAACATTGTTTTTTATTTGCTTTCACTCGGATACATGTTTATCTCTCCAAAAGTTTTATACATACACTTTGTAGTAATGCTTTACAATATTGGGGTAAATACTTTTGTAATTTTTGCACTCGGATTAAATAGCCGAAAATCCATCGATCTCGAACAACGTGCCATGTTTAATTATCAGGGAATGGGTGCTACTCAGTGGTTAATCACTTTCCCAATTCTTTTTGGTCCACTGGCAGTTTATGGTGTTATTACTTTGCTTTTTGGAAATATTACGGCATACATAATTTTAGGCGTGCTTGGATTAATAGGTATTATTTTGCATCCACGATTAATCGATTATTTCACAAAACAATATTTAAAGCGCAAGCACAAAATGATATCGGCTTACAAAGCAACGTAAGAAGAAAGTCGCAGTGTTCAGTCGCAGTTAAGAAAGTAAAAAGGTTGGAAGATTGAAGAAAGTTTTCAGGTTCATTCTCTGTTGGCAGAAAAGAATATTAGAATGATAATGAAAGATTAAATAATAAATCAACAATAATCAATAACAAATCAGAATATGATACAAGCAATTAATTTACAAAAAGCATATAGCGGAACAACCGTACTCGATTTACCTGAATTTAAAATTGAAAACGGTGAAGTTTTCGGATTAGTAGGAAACAACGGAGCTGGCAAAACAACATTTTTCTCGCTGGTTCTCGATTTAATTCGCGCAACCCGGGGCAAAATTTTGATTAACGAAATTGCAGTTGCCAAGTCCGAAGACTGGAAGGCACACACCGGAGCATACATCGACGAAAGTTTTACAATTGGATACCTCACTCCCGACGAATATTTTAGTTTTATTGGCGAATTACGCCAAATGAATGAAAACGATATTTCTACTTTCCTTGACAGTTTTAAAGAGTTTTTTAATGACGAAATTGTGGGCAAAAAGAAATTCATTCGCGACCTTTCTAAAGGAAATCAGAAAAAAGTGGGTGTTGTTGGTGCGTTGATGGGATACCCGGAGCTGGTTGTTTTAGACGAACCTTTTGCTAATCTCGATCCATCGTCACAATTTAAATTTCGAAAAATTATTAAAGAAATTGCTGCGGAACGTAACCAAACGTTTTTAATTTCGAGCCACGACCTCGACAATATTACCGATGTTTGCGAGCGAATTGTAATCCTCGAAAAAGGTAAAATAGTAAAAGACGTACAAAAAACAGAATCTACTTTGGCCGAATTAGAAGAGTTTTTTACAGGAGTAAAAGCTAAAACTTCGTTTCACGATGAATTGTAAAATTGAATAAATATAAACTCCAAAATAGGGTTTGCTTTTTTTGTGTTGACAACTAAACTAGTTTATGGTTGGTAACCCGTATCTTCCAGCAAATCCGGTTTCATTGAAGCTTCCACTGCCAATTCATCGCAACGTTCGTTTAACGGGTTGTTGGAGTGGCCTTTTACCCAAACAAATTTTACCAGGTGTTTCTTATAAATTTCAAGAAAACGTAACCAAAGATCGGGATTCTTTTTCCCCTTAAATCGTTTTTTCACCCAATTATAAACCCAGCCTTTTTCTACTGCATCGGCAACATATTTCGAGTCGGTATAAATGGTTACCTCGCTTCCCGGAATATTCAGAGTTTCGAGCGCAACAATTACTGCCAGTAATTCCATTCGGTTATTTGTAGTGTGTTTGTAACCTTCCGAGAGTTCTTTTCGATGTTGCCCTGAAAGTAAAACTATTCCGTAACCTCCCGGTCCGGGATTTCCGCGGGCTGCACCGTCGGTGTAAATTGTTATTTTGGGTCGGGCCATTTTTAGTATTTAGTACAAAGTAGTTAGTAAAATCCATTAAAAGCAAACTATAAACAAAAAACCCCGCCAAAAAATGACGGGGTGAATTATTTCAGAAAAATAAATTTACTTAACGATTTTCATTTCATCTAATAAATGGGTTGCACCTGCATATTTATCGATAACCCACAATACAAAACGAATATCAACATTAATACAACGTTGCAAGTCGGGTTCGAAAGCCAGGTCGCCACTCATGGCTTCCCAGTTGCCATCAAAAGCAATTCCTATCAATTCGCCTTTCCCATTAATAACCGGACTGCCCGAGTTTCCTCCGGT
>Ga0209249_1002902_pt1 | contig 13070 bp, 14 predicted proteins | sample SaaInlV_200m_DNA_4_FD_184653 | JGI IMG/M metagenome (GOLD analysis project Ga0209249, IMG submission 184653) | Marine microbial communities from expanding oxygen minimum zones in the Saanich Inlet - SI037_S3LV_200m_DNA (SPAdes) (version 2) | ecosystem: Environmental > Aquatic > Marine >...
CTGATACAGCCGCCCAGTTGCCCCCAGAAATCGCCTTGGTACCATATTCCGTAGACGCCGCCAGCGTTCATGATCAGGCCGGTGACCGCGGCACCGTAGGACAGCTGCTTCTCATCGGTCTGCTTCATCTTTGGTCTGCACAACACATGGGTCTCAGGCGGCAGTCACGCCGTCCTCGTGCACCTACTCGCTATGGGTCCCTATCCTCAGCTCGATGTAGATCTTAGAGGGCCAGGAACCCGCCCGCCATTCCTCAATCAAGGCCGTGACCGTGTCGGCGTCCTCCTGCGATTCCACGTTGCCAGTGACTGAAATGTCCCCGGCCTTGGGCCTGTTCGGCTCAACGGCAATGCCCGTGAGACCAAGCTTCGTCCGGATGATGTGTTCCAGATTGCCGGCCGCCTTCAGTCCGTTGTCCTGCAGTGTACCAAACCACTGATCGGCCACGACCCAAATCGCTCCCGCAAGGATGGCCAGGGCAGCCACCCTCCCGATCGCTCGTCCGTGCTTGGACCAGATCTGTGGTACTCTCATGGCACATTGCCCATACAGTCGGTAGTTTTTTCCTGGATTCCGGGGAATTATCCCAGCATCCCCCCACCAGCATCATCAGCTCTTCAGCAAATCGCTCAGGAGCTCCCTCGGTTCTTCTGATGAATGATACAGGAACGGGGAAGAGAGTCAACTTGAGAAGGGGATGCCACTGGATTGGTGATGAGCCCAGGATGATTGGGCTTCAGCGGAGACGATCCCCCGAAGACGTCTGTCTGCTATCGAGGACCTCTTGTGCTTGATCGGATGGGCTCAATGGGTGTTCGATCCGGCTTTCGTCTTGTTCCTCTTTGGCCGCAGCAACACTTGGGTTTGCGTGAGCTCAATCTCCAACCCACTTACATAGGCCAGATAGCGGACAAAATCTAGAAGCCGCACGTTCCGCAGCGAGAGCGGGCATACCACCTCCGCCCCGTTCCTGTCCACATCTGCAAGTGCGAAGTACAACCCTTCGCCATCAGGGTCCAGGTCCATGGACTGGGCGGTCACCCAAGCGACCGCATCGAGCAGCGTGCGCCCGTCGACCGGTAACGATGATGGCAGGATGATGTTCTCGAGTTGCTTAGCGGCATCCGTGCCTTGTCTCTTGGCGATCTCTTCGTCAAAAGCGGAGTGGTCTGGCAAGTGGTCGGATATCACGTAGGCTACGCGCTCAAGACGGTACTGCGCGCCGGCCAACTCACAGAGCTGCCCAATTGCTCGATCAAGCGGGACACTGCCAAACCTAAGCGTGACCTTCTTGCCCGCGACCGCTGGTGGCAGCTTGACGACGATGTTGACCGGCTCCCCATCCGGATCGCTCTTCCCGGTTGCGTCCCGAATACTGTCAACGCATTCCAAAACGGTTGCGTTGACGAGATCCAGGGACCGGATGAATATCGGTGCCAGCTTCGACGCTTGCGGCTCCGCCATCGACGGGAAAGCTGCCAGCATGACAATGCAGGCGACCAATCGAGCTATTCCTCTCGCGTACATGTGGTCCATTCCCACCTGGATGATCGAACGACAACATCACTGGTGTGATGGCGCGCTAGCGGCACCACATCCAGATGAATGTGCTAGTTGTGATTGTCATGCTCTCCTGCCAGGTGAGAGATGATTTTGGCTTGGTTGTGGAGCACGATGCCCAGCAAAACAACACAGAGCCCATTGAGCGTCATAGTGCTTGAGAGTGCAAGGTAGGCGCGGTCCGCCATTACCCCCTCAACGAAACAGGGGAGAACCGTTGCTGATGCCCCCATCAGGAACAGGACGAAACCTGATGCCAGAATAACCAATGATGTGCGAGTGTTCTGTGTCTTCAGGGCCATCTGGCAATTCCTCTCCATCAGCAACGCGTTATCCCAGTCCACAGGCAAGACCGCGTGTCTGCTAGTTCTTGGGTGGTATATGCGACAAGTTTATTCGCCTGAAATCAGCTTTCCGGGAGACCTGGCCAGGGACGGCCACTTCTCACCCCTCCGAGCTCATCCGTCAAACGCGGCGCGTGTAACATGATACGGATTAAACTGCGACTTCGCTACAAATCTTCTCAGTTTCCCGGCTCTCCCCATCCCCCCACCAGCATCAGCGACTCGTCCTCAAATCGCTCAGGGGCTCCCTCGGTCTGCTGGTGAATGATACAGGGGACGAGGAAGAGAGTCAACTTGAGGGAGGACGGCCGATGGAGTGAGGAAGATCCCATGATGATTGGGAAGCGGACAGCTTGTGGTTGATCGGCTTGCCTAATCGCCCCGCAACTGTTGAACCTGAGGATAGATCATGACCTAATCGGTCACGTCAATCCTCTCATGTTCGCCGTTCCTTGAGTTCATCAAACCAGACAATCGTTGCTGCAAATGCCTCAGCTGGCTTGAGCAGAAGATACACCAAGTCAGCTGTAATCCGTGAAGTGATTCGGGCCGCAATCTGCGGGCCAACCCGATTGTACGTCCCTCGGAAGAGTCGGTGTGTGCGGGGACAGTGCAGTGACCACAGTCTCTCAAATTTCCAGAACGTCGCGAGCTGTGAATTCGCAATCCGAGGCACGCCACGCCTCTCGACATCCGAAAACGGTCCGACGATCGGTTCGTGTCCGCGTAGCGCGGCAGTCACGACGAAACAGTCAGGAGGGTTGTCAGGAAGAGACAAGTAGTGATTCTTGCTCCAGAACATGCTGATGGCCCAAAGTGGTAGCGACCCGGCGAGCGTGATGAGATACGCGACGGGACCCAACCCAGAGGCACGGATGGCCCGGACGCATAGAACCGAGTACCATACAGCCACGTAAAAAGGCACCAACAGCCACCATGCCATTCCATCCTGAAATGCATGGATCACCAAACCAAGGATAAAGCATGCGGTGCTTGTCACAGCACCGACAAGAACCCCCAGATCAACCCATACACGGGGCTTAGGTTCTGGCTTGAGAATTTGAACGATGTAGAATGCCCCGCATGCCCACAGCACCAGAGGCGTGAGGGCAAGCTTCCCGACATGGAAACAGTCAAGCCAACCGTGATGACATCCACCTTTCCACTCTGGCACAAGGAACACACTCATCACGAATGTGAACAAAGGGAACAGGATGCCCACTACAGCCAAGATTGCTGAAGTGAAGAATTGCCTCCACGATTTGGCGCGAAGTGCCGGAGGAAGTGACAGTCCGAGGATAATCCCTGTGACTATCGCCCAGGATGCTATGATGAATTCCATACTATCCTGAGGAAAACACGAGCATCAGCGGCGGCGATTAGCCGTCCGCCTGAATGCGCTCGCTATGACTTCTTTCTGTTTCGGCTAGCTTTGGGAGGAGCCAGCATCCCACCTTGTAGATCAACACGATTCCGACAAGAGGGAGGACCCCAACCGCTGTCAGCCGCGGGTCGGAGCCCGCATCCTCGATCCATGGCTTGAGTGCGTTGCCGATTGGTCCCATCGCCAGGAGCGCAAGAACGGCCGAAAGGTGCTTCAGCGAGCGCGTCGAAAATCTACGCAACACCAGCACCGTCACGTAGAGGAGATAGGCGCCAAGTGGGACCATTGTGACGGCCCCCGCAATGGCCACCGCATATTTTCCATCCAGTGCAGTCGCGATCACGACCGCCGCCCCCATCACCAACAGGAAACAACCAAACAGCCCGATCGGGATGGCGAGGGCCTGTAGCGCCAGTCTGGCAATCTTCGTTCGGATGTGTTTGCCATCATTCATAACGTATTACTTGGCCAGCCGGTGGGTTTACGTATCTTCTCAGGGCTCTGCCACCACTCACCACCCCGAAACGAGCTGGCGAGCCAACACCGCCTGAGCCTAGGAAAGCTGATGTCACACCGGCGTACGAAGTTCCTTCTCCAGGTATTCCGCCATCCCCCCCAGCATCAGCAGCTCTTCCTCAAAGCACTCAGGACTCCCTCGGTCTGCTGATGAATGATACAGGAAGGGTTGCGGGGGTGCAACCAAGACACGACCGAGAAGGTGACCTGGTCAAGTTGCTCAGACAAAAGGATGACCAGCCCCGGCACGCCCAATCCATTCGTCACCTCAGCTCTGGAGGTCAAACACCGGCCGCAGCTTAGCAGGGCCCAGTGAACCAATGTGTTACTTTCCCGATCCGTTTCCTGTGCCAGCCACCCGCAAGCGATGCCAGAGGCTTGCCAAGCCCCGGGCCCGGAAGAAGAGAAAGACTCCCAGCACGAGTTGTATCACATTGCCGATCATCGGCGGCAACTGAGACTTGAGCGGGCGGCCAACGTCAGGCATCCCCGCCAAGGCGATGAACTGCGAGATCGTGTTCGCCAGATTCGGGATGGCGTGCAATACGAAATAAGCCCCCAGTATGGAGAACCCGACGGTCTGTGCTGGGACCAAGGACTCCGGAGGGGCTTGGGGCGCTTCCTCGGCTTGAGCCGGGAACAGCCGTTCTGCAAGACGATCACCCTTGACGATTAGCAGATAAGAGAGGGCCGCATGGAAGAGCAATACCGTGGTCGTTATCGCGAACGGTATGTACTCTCGTGCGCCGCTCTCCGCGTGTCCCAGGGCAGCCACAATCCAGCCGAACATCCGCAACTGCGTGATGAAGGAGAGGATGGCATATACCCCCAGTAGTTTTAGGCCGACAGACGTGGCGTCTTGTTTCGTCATGGATGATCCTTTGTAGGACGACGATTGATAGTCTGCACTGACGACAACAGGAAGTTTGCACGGCGGGGGCCTGAAGCCCTCGGTGCGGAGCTCGGGAGTGTCAGTGTTGATGGCTGTTCGGGACGATGGCTCGGTTCGGGGTTGGCGGACGCGTGAAGATCCCTTCGCGGCGCATTGGGATGAGGTCGTGGAGTTGCTGGAGACTGCTCCGGAGCTTCAGGCCGTGCGGCTGTTCGACTATCTGCGTGAAAAGTACCCCGGTCACTATACGGACGGTCAAGTGCGTACGCTGCAACGTCGTCTGCGTGCGTGGCGTGCGGGTCACGGGCCGGAGCGGGAGCTGTTCTTCGAGCAAGTCCATTGCCCCGGGGAAGCGGTGCAACTGGACTGGCTGGACTGCAACGGCCTGGGGATAACGATCGCGGGGGATCGGTTCGAGCACAAGCTGTGCCATTGCGCGTGTGTCTACTCGAAGTGGGAATGGGCGCGGTTGTGCTTCAGTGAAGACTTCCTGTCGTTACGGAACACGTTTCAAGACGCGTTGTTTCGGCTGGGGGGGGTGCCGAAGCTCCTTCAGGTGGACAACAGTTCTGCGGCGACCTGTCAACTGGTCCGCGGGGAACAGCGTCGGGGGTTCAATGCTCGGTTCAAGGCGTTGTTGAAGCACTTCGACTGTGCCGGCAGGAAAGTGACGATTGGGTGTGCCCACGAGAACGGGACGGTGGAGAAGCTTCACGATCACTTCCGGGTTCGCCTGGATCAGGCTCTGAAGCTACGAGGACATCGGGACTTCGGTTCGGTGGGGGCGTACGAGCAGTTCGTGCTTCAGCAGCTGACCAAGGCCAACGGGAACCGCACGAAGAAAATGGAAGAGGAGCGGCGGCACCTGAAGCCGCTACCGTGTTCACGCTACCCGGATTTCGATGTTGAGTCGCACCGCATCGGGGTCGGCGGGACGGTGCGGATCAAGAAGAAGGTGTACTCGGTCCCGAGCCGTTTGAAGGGCTTTCGTGTCAGCTGCCGGATCTACGGAAGCCGGATCGATCTGTACGTGGGCAGCGATCGGATGCACAGCATGCCACGGGCTCATGGCGAGGCGTCCGGGATTCTCTGGCAGGACCTGGTGGGGTGGCTGGTGCGCAAGCCGGGGGCGTTCGCGCGTTACCGCTACCGTGACGCGATGTTCCCGTCCGCCGTGCACCGGCAGTTGTGTACGGCCTTGCACGAGCGCCTTGATGCGTACGTGGCGGACCGCGAATACCTGTTGATTCTGAATGCTTCGGCGGGTCTCTCGCAGCCTGTGGTCGAAAAGGCGATCGGGGGACTGCTGTCGGACGAAGCGCCGCTGAGTCTGGAAGGGTTCCGGGAAGCGTCCGGCTTGGAGCGTCCGACTGTGGACCTGCCGCCGTTCGTGCCTGATCTGAGTGTCTACAACGTGTTTGCCCAGGAGCGCAGCAATGACGAACAGTCCGGCGATGTATCTGAAGAGCTTTCGGCTGCCGACGATGGCAGCGATCGTTGACGATGCGGTCAAGACCGCGCAAAGCGAAGACTGGGGGTACGAGCGCCTGCTTACCTATCTTTGCGAATGCGAGCAACAGGATCGTCAGCAGCGCAAGATTGCCCGTTTGCTGAAGCAGTCGGGCTTGCCGGAAGACAAGACGCTGGAGGCGGCCAACATGAAGCTGTGGCCGGTGGCGATTCGCCGCATGGTGCCGACCTTGCTTGAGGGCCATTTCGTGCCCCTCGCCGAGAATGTGTTGTGTTTCGGTTTGCCCGGGCGCGGGAAGACACACTTCATGGAGGCCCTGGGCCGGGAGCTGGTCCTGCGTCACCAGTATCGTGTGCTGAATATCCGTGCCGCGGTACTGATCGAGCGTCTGCTCAGGGCCAAGAACGAGTTGCGCCTGGAGAAGGAGCTGAAACGGCTGAGCCGCTGCGATGTTGTCATCGTTGACGAACTGGGCTACACCGAACACCGTCGCGACGAAATGGAAGTGTTCTTCATGTTCCTGGGCCAGTGTTACGAGCAGCGCAGTGTGATGATCAGCAGCAACCTGGTGTTCGACCAGTGGGACCGGATCTTCAAGGACACGATGCTGGGCATGGCCGCGGTGGACCGTTTGGTGCATCACTCGATCGTGCTGGCGTTCGATAACGAAAGCATCCGAGACCAAAAGGCGAAGTGGCGTCAGCAGAACAAGTGAGTCGAACACCGAGAACGTCGTGCGAACCGGACCGGGGCGGAGAAGCCCTCGCACAGCCTGTTCGAGGGCGGGGCCGTCCAAGTGGGCGTTGGCGGCCAGCAGCTTCAGGTAGGCAGCGTCAGTGCGCGCCAAGTCGGGATCGGCGTCAAGCTGATCGTGGAGTTCGCGGAACGGTGCGGAGGGAAAGAACGCCCGGCGGTACTTGTACTCGGCGAACGCGCCGGGCTTGCGTGCCATGGCGGCGACGAGATGACGCCAGTTCACGCCGTGATCGTTGCCGTACGCGCGGACCGCGACACGAACGGGGGCGTTGCCGAAGAGCAGTTCGACCTGTTCCAGCGTGACCAGGCAGCGCAGTCTTTCGCCGATGTACGAGGTCGGCACCGAGTAGTCATGGCGATCGATGGTGACCAGGCTGCCGGGATTTACACGCCGGGAGAGCTCAACCGCGTCGGGAAGACCGCGTGGCGGGACGGAGTGCAGATTACGCTTCTCCTCTTCCCATGTCGGCATGCGGGCCGCATTGCGTCCGTGCAGCACCCGATGCAGGAACCGCACGTACTGCCGTTCGGAGTCGAAGTGTCGGCTGCCCCGGAACCCCAGTGCCATGTCCAGTTGTCGAAGAAAATGGCGGTGTGCGCTTTCCACCGAACCGTTCTCGTTCGGGCAGCAGATATTGATCGTACGCGCCTTCAGTCCATAGTGGTCCAGCAGACGAGTGAAGGGCGCGTTGAACGCCCGCTGCTTGCCCTCGCCGACTCGGTGGGTCACGCTGCAGCTGTTGTCCATCTGCAGCCCGTCGGGTACACCGCCGGCGCGATTCAGGGTCTCGCGCAGCGTCGCCTGTAGACTGCGAAAGTGCTCTCCCGTGCATACCGTGGCCCATTCCCATTTCGAAAACGGAAACACCGCGTGACAAAGCAGGTGCGGGAACGCTTTCCCACCGATCGTCACCCCCAGATCATCGGTATGCGTCCAGTCGACCTGCAGCCACTTGCCGGGGCGATGAACCTGCTCGAAGAACGGCTCCTTCGGGGCAGCTTTCGCCCGCCAGGCGCGGAATCGTCGTTGCAGCGTGCGTAACTGCCCGTCGTGGTACCGGCCCGGATACAAGCTCTGCAGACGTCCCAACGCCATGGTCGCAGGCAGGTCCGGCATGACCTCGAGCATGCCGATCAACTCGTCTTTCGCCGCGACGAAGGGATCGGAGCGCGTCCGCCAGCTGTGCACTGGACGTATCTCCGCGGGAAATACCCCGAGTCGGATGTACTTCGAAGCCGTAACCCGGCAGACACCCGCGGACAACGCGCTCTTTGAAACGCTTTGCGACGCCGCGTACGTCCGGAACAGAACACCTGCTTGGCGATGGCTGATCACCGACTCTATACCGGCAACCGGTCGTTCACATGCTGCTTCAGCCGCCCGTTCAGCACCGGCAGATCGATCGGCCCGGCATCGACTCCCGCCAGGCACTCGCCGAGTTGAGCGTACAACCGCTCTTGCCATGCCTTACGCCACTGCCCACTCGAAGCGATCGGCACCCGCAGTTCCGTTGCCAGCTCGTCGAGCAACTCCGGCAGGAAGGGCGGGACACGATGCAAGACAACCACGTCCGGGCGCTCACGCGATCCCCCCAACGCCTCCCCAAGCACCGTCGCCACAGTCGCCAGGTCCGCCGCCACGCAGAATCGAGCGCTCAGACAACGGTACGTCCAGGCCGGGAAACACCACAGCACGGACAGGCCTTTTGGCGAGCGGCCGGCTGCCAGCCCCTCGCCAACGGCCTCCGGCACCGGCACACACTCCATCACCCACGGCCAGCGGGAGGATACCACCGAACCCCATCTGTCCGCACCCAAGCCACTGGCCGAAGCCACCATCTCGCAGCAGTACCGGCTCATCTCTATGCCCTCCCCAGCGACAGCACTTGGTACAACGGCGATTCGTAAGCGATCAGATCCGCATCAACCAGCTCGGCCCGTGCAGTCTTCAGCCACGACTCGTTCAGGCGCAACCGGCGCAGGATCGAGCGATCCGACCAAAAGCTCACCCCCTCCGAATCCGCGACCGTCACCAGAAACAGGTACAGCGCCAAGGCCTCGCAGCTCACCTTGGCGACGTGTCCTTCACGCACCAGGCGGTGATCCACCCAACTGAACTGCGGCGGGACAACCCGCAACCGATCCGAACGAATCAGGTGCTTTCGAATCATCTCTTCAGACTCCCTGCATAGCGGCCCCGAAACACCATGTTCCGGGCCCGTTGCCGGGTAGCCTACACCCGGTACGGACACCATAGGAAACCTGTCGCGTAACGGACTCCGAAAGGAGAACCTAAAAGCCTCTCCAAGAGGTAATACCGAACGCCGGAACCTGTCACGTAACGGTATTGACCGCCGCTCCGTAACCGCCTCGTGCGAAGCCCGTAGGACCAATGCCGAACCTGTCGCGTAACGCAGTGCCTTTTTTGTCGATTTCTTCCCATCTCTACCCTCCGGCAGCCAACATCGCCCTGCCTTGATACGCGAAATCGCTCAGTATCAGCTTCAGCCCTTCCCCGTCCCGGCAGCCAACCGTGTGCAACACCAACCCGCTCACCACCTCCTCAAGCCGAGCCATCTGCTGCTCAACCGCACCCTCCACGGCCGGAGGATCGCTCGAAGACGACGCATCCCCACGTTTCCAGTACTCCGGATGCTCCTCCCGCCACTCACTGACGCGCGTTTTCTCCTTTTCACGAAACTCCTCGTCCTCAGCGTACTTCTGCTGGCGCCAGCGACGCTTGTACTCCCGACGGCAGCGCAGACGCCCGCAGCACACCTGCTTCCGGTCGCCGCAACGCGGATTCGGGGTGAAGAACCGTCCGCAGAACGGACACTGCGGACCGTGATCGGGAGAAGTAGGTGTTGTCGTCAAGCAGCTGACCTCCATGCACGTTCACATGGATGTAACAGTGCAACCCACTTGAGCAAGAAGACGGAAGAAGACAGGAAAAGAAGACGAAGAAAAGATCTGTTTCGGGAAGCTCCCGGAAAGAAGACGGCTCTGCCACACACAACAGGCTCGCCTCACCCCAGACCCGACACCCCGCAACAACACGCATCACACCGAACCTGGAAAACCACCCGGACAAGGGTAGTTGTCGTCGAAGAAGACGCCTCATATCATCACGAAGCCGGAGCAACCACCGGGCAGGGGTAGTTGTCGTCGAAGAAAACGGCCCACATCACACCCCGAAGCTGAACCAACGCTTGTCAAGGGGCAATTGTCGCCGAAGAAAACGTCTAATTGTCGCTTGACAAGGGCCAAGGTTTAGAGAGGTGGAGGGGGTAAATGGGCACTGAAATAGTACCCGAAATACCCTTTCGACCGGTCTCATAGGGAGGTGCCCTACTTCGTAGGGTACCTCGAGTCCAAATCGTCACAAATCCATGTCGAATTTCTCCACCATCTTCAAGTACCCTACTAACGTAGGGTACCCAAATGGACGGGAGAATTTTCCCGTCAAGGAAGACTCACATCGGCCTCAAGTGGAGTTCCTCCACAATTGCCCGTCTCGGCAGGTATTGGTGAAATAGGGAACGCATCTTTTCCCGACCATGTCGTCGTGGCCTGCATCTTCGATGTGAACTTCCCGCAGCCCTTGCGTAAGCAAGACTACGCGGGAATTGCAGTCGTCTCCTCTGGGACCAAATGTCGCCCTCCCCATTTCCACATGGAGCGTGGTGAATCCGCCTGGAGAACACTGTTGCCATCGGGCGTCCGCCGGCCTCGGCTGGTTTTGCCCGTGCGGACGTGTTGTGACGGGTCCCCAAGGGAGCGAAATGGCGTTGAGCATGGAATACAGGCAGAGGATGCCGTCTTTCCACTCAGGCGGAAGGGCCCCAATGGTATGGGCAGGAGGGCGCCTGAAAGGCCTCTATGTTCGATGCGGATCATCCGCAGAGGCTGCCGACTGGAGTCTTCGCCAGGCCTTCCGACGTATGCTGTCCGGATCTCCAGTTGCAGATAGGACGAAAAAGGCCCATCTGCAGCGTCGATCTCGTCAACACAGCATAAAGCCGAAGGGTGCCATTCGTGCCGGTGTCTGCGTACACCATTATGCACGTTGGGCAAAGTGGGCTCCCAGGGGGACTCACTTGCGGGTAATGCAGTCCCCCCGCAGATGCGCTTAGTCGTCTTGACAGATTTTCCCGTGAATCCGACCGCAAGTCTCCTGGATGCTCTGCGCCGCCGCCGGGGCCTCCTGCCATCAGGACGGAAGTAGGACGTCAGGCATCTAGTCGCCGCCTTTCCCATAGGTGTGGAAGCCACTCAAATCCGGCCGATTTCCCTACGAAAGAGCTCCATCGAGCGGGGGTTGAGCACCGTGATCCTAGTGCTCTAGGTGCCCTTCGTTCCTGGGTGGAGTATGTCTTGTTACCGTTTTGGGCACTTAGAGAGGGCATCCCCAACGTTGTAGGATTGGGCTCGATACCCATCGCAAGGAAGCCGATCGGGATGGAGGCGTTCCCGCATGTCACGGTCAGGACAGAACGTCCCCTTTTCCCGATTCAGAAACTCCATGCTTCCACCTTTCCCTGTCGACTCTATTCCCCGCCCCACGAAAGTGGACGATCGCCAAACAAGACGGCCCCGGACGGATATGCGAAATCTCAGGCCGGTCGATCCGACGGGCTCCAACACGACGCCGACAGTTCGGGGTTGATAACTCGGACTGCGGGGAGGCGATCAGGTCCTGAAGAAGGAGATCTTGCGAAGACTCCGGGCATCGTGACGAAAAGTCGCGGGAGGGAACTCCACCCCGAATCGAACATCGGGTTGGGTATTCCTGAGTCCTTGGGCTTCTGCACCTGTTGCTGGCCTCCTCAAGTTGCTGTGCCCCGGTGGCAACGAGCTTCCACGGGATCGTGCGTTGTCTTGCCGGGAGTAGCCCCAGCAACGGCACGTGGGGCAGAGCTTCCTCCGTGGAGATTCGTCCCTCTACTTTGCATTCTGGCCAAGTATGATGGTTGATGCAGAGAGTCCATTTTGCCGATATCTATCTGATCTGGTCAGTAAAGGGAAGGTGATGATCAATCCAAGAAGAGTGAAAATGGGGCGGCAAGGATACGGCTCTCAACAACATTCGAAGTAGTCAAAGTGCCACTGCAACAGTTGCAGTCGGGTTCCACAGTGTCGAGAGAAGAGATGTAGCTCTACAGGAAACAAGGAGGATGAACTGACTTACGAATATGAGGGGCATTTCTTCGATGAAGATATCCGCTCTAGACAATGCCTTCAATCCAATTAGCCAGCTAGTCCAGAGAAGAAACAGGAAGCCTTGCACTTAATCCACTATTTTCCGTAGTAACGTTTGATTTGACCGACACGAAAGTGAGGATGACCGGAGCAACAGGCGAGAGGCTACGAGTGATCCAGAGGACGTTGAGCTCTCGCAAAGGGACTCGACTGCCGGATGCAAGGTGATGGCGGGCTGTGGTTCGTGTTCGAAGGCGCCCACCGAAGGAGCGACAAGGGAAGGTGGACCCTGCAGGCTCTGCGAGCGTTCTGTCTGCGGGCGGTGACAGGGGCGGTGCTTGCGATACTACGAAGCGATGGGACTCCACCCGAAGCGTGGTATGCACGCATGCCCAGTCAACATGGGAGGTGGATCTCTGGGGTCAGGCAGCAGTAACCCAGGCCCGTCCCTCCAGCGGAGGCGAACCGGGTTCCGTGTTCGAGGGATCGAAGCACATAGCATCATCCCTCCCGAGCGGACAGCTACAATGCTCCCCTGGGACACCCATGCATCTTCCGGCCGAGAGGAAGCCGAATCAGGACCAACCGGGCAAACAGGCGGATTGGCCTGGCTCTCCTGCGGGCTGAGTGGCTTGGTCACGCCCCAGTGCAGTGATGCCCTCTTCCCCGTGCGGTTCCTTACCCTCCCGTGACATGCCCGAGATTCCCTCCGCGACACTTCCTGCCAATCAGGGGTCACAGTCGGGGTCACTTGTTCGCCGCCCAGCTTCCCGTGTCGCAGACAACTTCTGTGCACCCCGCGGTCGTTACTGGATAGCCGTTCACCCGCTGGTGTGTCTGGTAGCGGTGGAAGGAAGGTAGCCCGAGGCAGGAACAGGAGTCCAGCAGGGAGGGACCGGCACGACCGACGCTGCCCATGGTTGCCCCGTCTGTCAGCCAAGTTGGGGC
>Ga0209249_1002903_pt1 | contig 13068 bp, 13 predicted proteins | sample SaaInlV_200m_DNA_4_FD_184653 | JGI IMG/M metagenome (GOLD analysis project Ga0209249, IMG submission 184653) | Marine microbial communities from expanding oxygen minimum zones in the Saanich Inlet - SI037_S3LV_200m_DNA (SPAdes) (version 2) | ecosystem: Environmental > Aquatic > Marine >...
ACCTGGGCTGACTATCCGATGTTTGGGGGAGGTGACGAAGCCGAGAGTGGCGCGTTTGCGTAAGGCAGATGCGATTTTGCGCGAGGAATTACGCAATGCCAGGATGATCGGCAAGGGCGCAGAGACATCGCAAGCCTTCGCGGTTTTGCTAAATGTGCGCTCAGTGGGCGTGATGGGCGACCAACGGACTTATGAAGAAGCGGTCGCGATCCGCGCCGTGACGACAGATGATTTTATGACCGCCGAGTGGACGTATATCCCGCATGAGGCGTTGGGGCGCATTTCAAGCCGCATCGTGAACGAGGTGGAGGGGATTAATCGGGTGGTTTATGATATTACGTCTAAGCCGCCAGGGACGATTGAGTGGGAGTAGGGAAAATAGACAAATTCCATAAATAAGAGTATTTTTATTACGGAGACTTCATGGACAACTTATCTCATGAATACATAATTAGCATTGAACTTCCCAAAATAATTCAAGCAATAGATACATTTTGGGAACCTAAACAAAGAGGGTTTAAATTATTCGATGTAGGCACAAGTTACAGAAATTGTGTAACTGTTTTATATCAATCTAGTCAATGCAAGATTAGGCTTTGGTTTATGAGAGACCGTCCATGGGATAATATGGAAATACATGTGTCCTATGGCAGACTCCATGCACCTGTAGAAAGGGATTTCATGAACTGGAATGGGGAACCACACTCGTGTTGGCATAAACCCATAATTCACCCTATATTTAGTTTTTTGGATGGACTTTCTCCAAAAGAGTCATTAGCACGGGGAGTTTCAGATACTATTCGACATTTCCTGAAGATGAAAGAGGGGAAAAATTGGCCACTTCCGGAAGCCTTTTCAAGAGAACAAAAATATATCTGGGATAACTACGGCCAGCGACTATTTGCTTTGTTTGATTTGAGTAACACGAAGCTGTGGGATAAGTATGTCGATTTTCTAAAAGAGTATTACCCAATTAGGGATAATCAATTTTCAGGGATACGTATCACTAGAAGTATTCCGGCCCATATGGTTTGCTGATCGAGAGATGATGGGGAATTTCCCTGCAAGCTGGTTCTGCACCAGTGAAGAAGAAAGCAAAGCACTCTGGGATGCACTGCAAAGAGAATTACCGCTCGCCAGAAAATGAATTTTCGGCTGAGATGGGAAGTCCGTTTGCGCGTAGTACGCTTTAGCGCAAACGGACTTTTTGCTTTAAGCAGAGAATTTCGCGTTCGCGTAGCATCTCGTTAGGAAAGCATCGTGAAAAGGGCAATCTCGCTTTGTCTAAACACCTTTCTTCAGTTTTGTAACGCGAATAATTAATCGTACCATCGCGTAGATGTAGAGCAGCATCAAGGCCTCTGCCAGGAAAGAGAAAAAGCGCAGATACCCTGCATCACTCCGACTGGTGATATTCATCATACTGAGAAATATGGGCAGGAAGATGACCAAATACAGAATCAGGCGCTCATATTTCTTTGCCTTCGAAGCTTTATCACTGTAAATTTCCGGCGCATTTCCATCACGGCTCTTAATACGAAAATATTGCCAGCCACCCATCTCACCGAGATAATCCCAGCCTGTATCTTCAAATATCTGCAAATAGGCGGGCATATCTTTATGATCAACGAAATAATCGAGTCTATAGACGTAATCAACCGATTCCCCTTTTTCAAAAATATAATTTCCAGGCAGGCTCACAGATTTGAAGTGCCAGCCCTCCTGCGCCATTTGTCGTAACCAAGCTTCTTCTTTTTCGTCATCCCAAGCCCAAAACCAATGGAACTTTTTCATGGTCTTCATAATTTTCTCCTTGCTACCAATCCTTCGTAGGTAGCCCATTTTCTAACAAAATCTCAATTCTTCGAATATGTTCCTTCAACAACCCTCTACCTTTTTCTGTCAGCAGGTATGATTTACGGCGCTTCTCCTCGCCAACCTTAGCGATTAAGCCTTCTTTTTCCAAATTTGAGAAAGCACCATATAATGTGCCTGGGCCTATTTTGACTGTTTCTTTACTCATCGTTTCCACTTTTTGCATCACACCATAACCATGTAAAGGCTCAGACAATGCCAATAGAATATAGGCAGTAGATTCTGTTAATGGAAGATGTTTTTTGTAGTCTAGTCTCATAAGGCTCCTCTATCGGTAAGCGGTGCATCGTGCTTCGGTATATCGACTAACGATATAATATCATAGAGTAAAATTAGATGTCAAGTCTGATCGCAACACTTTGAAAGTGTAAGGAATAGAATGGCCAAAGTGAAAAGAATTCCTTCCCAGTCATTTGTTTCATGGCAAGGATATCGAAGGCATTGCTCATCGTGAGGGCACAAGGGATGATATTCTCGTCGGCAATTATTGAAAATTCTTAGAAGATTAAGGAGAAAAAGATGCAAAATTTAAAAGCGCAAGAAATTTATGAAAAACATCTCTTTCATAATCAAATTATGCATAATTTTTTAGCGGGTATTAGCCATGCAGAAAGTGTTTTAGAACTTCCCTTTAAACATAATTCCATGAACTGGATTCTGGGGCATATTATTGCTAATCGTAGCCATGTGCTCGAATCCCTTGGTGCAGAACATAATTGGCAAGAAGAAATTCGTAAACTCTATCATCAAGATACACCGCCCATTACCTCAGAAAGCCCCTCTTTAAATTTCGAGAAATTGATTGAATATCTGGATGAAAGTGTGGTTTTGCTTAAATCTGTTTTGGAAAATATGAGTGAAGAAAAGCTTGATGAAAATTATGCTAATTATAGAGGCGAGAAAACGCGCTACGAGCATGTTAGTAGTTTTCATTGGCACGAAAGTTTTCATCTGGGGCAATTAGAAATCTTAAAAGCATTTATAGAGTCTGAACGATAATTTTGATGGCTAAAAGAAAGCCCCCCTGCCCCTCGCTTCGCTGGGGCATCCCCCCAATGCTTCGCATTTAGGGGGATTGGACAAAGATAATATTTTTTAAAGAGAAATTCTACCTACAATATCATTGCCTTATTCTCCCCTAAATTCCGTTCTTAAAATTTGGGGGAGATGTCCGAAGGACAGAGGGGGCGGTAAGTAGAATACCCTGTCTTTTTGTGCGGTGCGTAAGATGAGCTTTTAAAATTCAAAAAACCTTTCGGGTCTAATTAAGATGGGCTTATATAAAAAACTCCCCATTCCTTTTTGAAGGAATGGGGAGTTTTTATTTGCCTAAATTTTCTTTACCGCCAATCTACTTCTGCATCAGGTTTATTGTCTAGAACTGCTTCAATGCGATCCATAATCTCAGGGGTGAGTTTCTCAACATAATCGAGAGCCTTCATATTTTCAACGACCTGCTCCACGCGAGATGCGCCTGTAATCGTTGTGCTGATATTGGGGTTTTTCAAGGTCCAGGCCAAGGCAAGTTGTGCCATCGAGCAGCCAAGTTCTTTGGCGATGGGCATCAAGCCACCCACTTTGACAATATTTGCTATAGCGGTTTCATCTGTAAGGCGTTTACGAAGCCATTCGTATCCTTCGAGGCTGGTACGTGTCCCTTCGGGCATCCCCTCGTTATATTTGCCGGTCAGCAAGCCACTCGCTAAGGGCGACCAGATTGTTGTCCCCATTCCAGCTTCTTGATATAGACGGGCATATTCCACTTCGATGCGTTCGCGGTGGAACATATTATACTGGGGCTGTTCCATCGTAGGCGGTATCAAGCCCAATTTATGGGCGACTGCGTGCGCTTCCATAATCTGCACCGCGCTCCATTCGCTCGTTCCCCAATAAAAAGCTTTGCCCTGCTCAATGACGTGGTTGAATGCTCGCACGGTTTCCTCTACAGGTGTGTGCATATCTGCGCGATGTGCGAAAACTAAATCCACATAATCCATTTGCAAGCGTTCGAGCGCGGCATCCACACCTTCGATGATATGTTTGCGAGAAAGTCCGCTATCGTTGGGACCATCGCCGCCCCAGAAAATTTTGGTCGAAAAAACTAGATCGGAGCGTTTCCAGCCAGCTTTTTTGACGACCTTCCCCATAATCGTCTCCGCCTGTCCACCTGCGTAGACTTCAGCGTTATCGAAAAAGTTTACGCCCGCGTCAATCGCGGCTTGCATCATCTCTTGCGCCACTTCTTCGCCAATTTGTGTACCAAAAGTAACCCATGCCCCAAAAGATAACGCTGAAACCTTTAAACCTGATGAACCTAAACGTCTATATTCCATTTTGAACTCCTTAGATATTAATAATTTGTCCTATTAAATTTTCTTGTTCGTTTTTGCATAAATATAAAGCCGCTTCAATTAAAGTGGATGGATACCCCTCTGCCGCCTGATGCAGTTGCGGGATTCCCGTGGCAATTGCATGCACTCGAACCTGATGCGCGGCGAGTTCGCGCGCGGCCTGATGCGTGAAGCCCACCAGACCCATTGTGCTGGAAAGATAGGCCGTTCTGCCATCCTTATCCCAGCGTCCTTCAAGGGGGATAATATTGATGATTACCCCACCCCCATTTTCCTTCATGATTCTGCCCACCGATTGTGTCATCAAAAAAGGTGCAGAGAGATTAACCAAAAGCGTGCGTTGCCAATCCCATTCATCCATTTCGAGCAAAGTCTTTTTTGGCTCAACGGCAGAGTAATTGATGAGGATATCTACCTTTCCGAAATCGTCTTCAACATGCATCACCAATCCCTGCACGGGAACTTTTTTAGCAATATCTTGTACATAGGCTTTTGCTTCTCCGCCAGCCTCTTCGATTTCTTTAACAAGGCGTTTTAAATTAAGGGGAGAAATATCATTAAGAGCAAGGCGTGCGCCTTGCTGGGCAAAGGCTTTGGCGAGCTCACGTCCGTATCCGCGCCCTGCACCGGTGATTAAAACTACTTTATTTTTGAAGTCCATAATTTTTCTGCTTTTATTCGAAGGATGTCAGGAAGAAATTTATTTCTTAATTTAGACAAGTAGGAATTTCATTAGGGTTATTATTGGCGTTTAGTTCCATCCCTAAATAAGGTGAAGGATCATAGGTATTTTCTATCTCTAATTCGTTCATAAAAGAGCCATTTCCGTTATCTTTTACGATGGAGAAATGTAGATGTGTCCCTGTAGGATTAAAGGGATCACCAGAGTAGTTGCCTTGATAACCGAGCAATGTTCCGGCAGAAATTTTCACTTCACGTGTACCACGTGGAAAGGCATCTACAATGAAGTCATTTCCATCGACATCTGCCATATGGGTATAGTAGAGCCAAATTTGTTGTCCGGGATTCAGGGGATCGCTGGGGATGCGGATTATAAGGGTAGATGTCCACTCGGGCATCCGTGTTAAATAGCCCTCGTAAGCTGAAATCACGGGCGTTACGCCCACTTCTTCGCCGCCGAAAATATCTAATCCCTGATGCCGATGACCAGGGCGAAAAGAGTCATCCCACACATATCCAATAATGCCATTTGTAGGAAGAATAAAGGGAGCATCACCGCAACGTTCGCCTTGCAGGATTTCCCAATCGGTGTGTTCTTCTGGGTCATTAAACCAGCGCATAACCTGCACTGAGCGTAGACCTGATGAGCGCATATTGCGATAGATGAGGTAGCCGCCAATAATGGTGACGACAAAAAGCGTAGAGAGAATGAGGCGTTTTGACATGGGGCAATTATAACTTGCAAAAAGGATTCTTATAGAAAACCAATTTTTTTCTTTTATTTTTCTTATATCTACGGGCTAAACTGTAGTTGTTCAATTTTATTTGGTATATAGAAATAGGAGATAAAAAATGACTTACCATATTCGTCCCCATGCCCATCGCCGTAATATGATGCGCCGTGTGGCTACACAAGATAATATTTATACCTTGCGCGTTGATATTCGCGAAGAAGATGATGTTTTTGTGCTAACTACTGCTGTTCCTGGTTTGAGTGCAGAAGATTTGAATATTCAATTCCTTGATAATGTTGTTCGCATTGAAGGTGAATATGCAACTTCTGATGGCGAGCATCTTTTAAGAGAATTGCCCGACGGGAAATTTATTCGTACTTTGCGTTTACCCAGCGAGGTAGATGCAGATAATGTAGAAGCCAAAATTAAAAGTGGCATTCTCTCTTTGAGTATGCCTAAGGTAGAGTCTGCTCGCCCTAAGAAAATTAAGGTTTTGGCAAAATAGCTTAGCTCGATTAGTTCATTTATAAGACTTAAGAACCCGTTCTTTTTGAGAACGGGTTCTTATTTTTAACGTGGCAATAGTGTAAAATTCAGATAAGTTTATGAAGGAGAATGATATATGAAAAAAGAACTTTTTTTAATTTTACTGGTTGCCCTGTTATTAACAGGATGCGACAATGCCGCTCCCGCTGAGGCAGAAGTCCCTGCGGCGCCTGCAACCCTGGCTTTTACTGAAACAGTAGTTCCTGAATCAACATTAACCCCCATACCTACAATTCCCTTGGCTCTGCTTGTTATTCCTGCGGATACTGATCAGGAAACTTCTGATATTTATCAGGCCCTTGTTTACGACCTTGCTCAAAGTGCAGGGATGCGTTTTCAAGTGCGAAATACGCTGACTCAAGCAGATCTTGAACCTTCGTTACGTGTTGTTATCGTTTTGCCACCAGATCCGGGTCTTATGGCGCTGGCTCCTGCTGCGCCTCAAGCACAATTTCTTTCGGTTAATATCCCCGATATGGTTGCGGGCGGAAATTTGAGCGTTTTGGCAAATACAGATCGTCCTGATATTGCAGCATTTATCTCAGGATATATTGCAGCAATGATTACAGAAGATTATCGGGTTGGTAGCATGCTTCCTAAAGATGAGATATTAAGTGCAATGACCAAAACCGCATTTAGAAATGGCTTTGATTATTATTGTGGCGCTTGTACTGCTTTTATCTTCCCTCCGTGGTGTACGCTAACTCCCTGTTATCCGCAATATATAGAAGTACCAGCAGAAGAAGACCCTGCTACTTATAATGCCTACTCAGATTTTCTTATTTTGCAAAGGCAGGTTGAAACTTTATATGTAGCACCAAAATTTGCTACACCTGAGTTATTAACCTATCTTTCTAGTAATGGGATAATGGTAATCAGTGATTTTTCTCCCACAAAAAAATATGGAAACTGGGTTACAACCATCCAGCCTGATGTCGTGCAAGGAATAGTATCTGCTTGGCCTCAACTTGTGGCTGGTGCTGGAGGTGTAAATATTACTTCTCCGTTAATTTTGGCAGATGTCAATTCTGAACATTTAGATGCCGGAAAAGAAGCAAATGCACAGGGAGTTCTCGACCAATTACAAGCAGGTTATATCCTGACAGGTGTTAATCCCTAAGCCCTGCTTCTTTGCCCTGTAGGGCGAGGTAGATTATAATAAAAATACGATAAGATATAAAAGAGCGTTTTCTTTTTCACGCGCTCATGGAGAATATGATGAAATCTACAAAAAGAATTTGGTTATTTGCCTTATTAGTATTGCTTTTAATGCTCACTGCATGTGGCGGACAAACGGTTGCAGAAGCTGAAGGCGCAATAGAAGATTCTGGAGCGATAGACCCTGAAGCTATTTTTACCTCTGCTGCGGCAACCGTTGGAGCACAGCTCACAGAAACAGCAATCGCTTTTTCACCTACGCCTGAACCTCCAACTTTGGTGCCCACCTTACCAGCAACCGCGACTTTGGTAGATCTAGGTATTGCTACTGCGACTCTTCCTGCTGGCGTGCCAACGCTTATTCCTACACTAACACCTATTAGTATTGCCCCCACACCAGGAGGGCCTATCTGTGATGCGATGTTATATGGAAGCCCATTAGATATAAACTATCCAGATGGTTCAGAATTGGCCCCTGGTGAAGATTTCGAGAAAATTTGGCGTATTAAAAACGACGGTGTTTGTACTTGGGATAGTGGTTATATCCTAGTCCCTGTTTCATCTACTAGCTCCAGAGGTGATAATAACCCGCTTGATGCTGCTAACCCTGCCTTTGAAATCAAAACACTTGTTTCGCCTGGGCAGCAAGTGGATGTTGGGGCTAAATTGACCGCTCCTCTCGATATAGGTGAATATTCAACCTGTTTCATCATGGAAAATGATCGTGGTGTTTATTTTGGTGGCGTTCTATGTGTAGATATAAAAGTTGTGAAATAAAAATAAGTTTTTCTTTTAGTTTTCTTCTGCCTAAGTTTCAGGATTTCCCTGAAACTTAGGCAGGGTTATATTTCAAATAAGGAGGTTTAATGAAAAGAAAAGTCTTTACTCTATCCTTCATTATTGCCATCCTATTAGCTGCGTGTGGGGGAAATACGCCAACTTCTCCTACCTTAGATGTCAATGCAATTTATACAATAGCAGCAGAAACGGTTATTGCCGAGCTTACAAAAACGGCAGCTGTTAATAGCGCAACACCAGAAGCAATTGCTACAAAAACACAAGATGTATTGCCTCCAACAGCTGTGCCTACCTCAATCAAAACAGCCACGCCCATTTTTACTGCCACCCCAGGAATAACAGCTACTTCTCTTCTGATAGCAATTCCCACAGATCAAACTTGTGATAACGCCGCCTATATTGCCGACATCAGCGTTCAGGATGGAACAGAAATGTCGCCGGGGCAGAATTTTGAAAAAACGTGGCTTGTCAAAAACACAGGTACCTGCACATGGGCAGAAGGCTACCATTTAGTTTTTGGGTATGACGAAGAAATGAACGGACAGCCTCGTTCGATCTCAAGTAGTATTGCCCCCGAAGAGAACGTTGAAGTAACCGTTGTTTTAGCTGCACCTCTCGTTGCTGGTGCATATCAGAGCTATTGGCGCATGGCAAATACATCAGGGGTGAATTTTGGCGATTTTCTCTACGTTAGCATAGTCGTTCGTTAAGCTGTGTCTTATAAACTTGCCTCTAAAATAAAAAAAGAAGCCTTAAAGCAGGGATTTATTCTTGCAGGTATCACCACGCTTGAACCTCCGCCTCATATCTCAACCTATCTTGATTGGATAGAAGCAGGGCGACATGCCTCTATGGGATATTTAGCGGATGAGCGCGCCCGCACGCGTCGTGCCAACCCAAAACTAATTCTCCCCGAAGCAGAATCTCTTCTTCTCCTTGCCGCTCCCTACCCTGACCCAAAACTGGATTCCCCTATATCAACAACAGGTGTGGAGAAGGGCAAAGGTCGCATCTCTGCTTATGCATGGAATGACGATTACCATATCACCCTCAAAGAAAAGCTCATCCATCTTGTAGAATTTATCGAAGAAGAAATTGGGCACGAAATCCCCAATCGCTGGTATACAGATACAGGTCCCATTCTCGAAAAAGATTTAGCCCAACGCGCCGGTCTTGGTTGGATTGGTAAAAACACTTGTTTAATTAATCCAAAACTTGGCTCTTATTTCTTCCTTGCAGAAATTTTTCTTGGCATTAAACTCCCCTCTGATGAGCCTTTTAAAGCCGATTATTGTGGCACTTGCACGCGCTGTATTGACGCTTGCCCTACCGAAGCCATTCTCCCCAATCGAAGTATAGACGCTAATCTTTGCATCTCTTATCTAACCATTGAAAATAAAGGGGATATTCCCGAAGAATTGCGCCCCAAACTTGGGAATTTGATTTTTGGCTGTGATATTTGCCAAGAAGTTTGCCCGTGGAATATGAGTATTCGAGATGGCAGATTTTCAAGCCCCATTAGTTCTTCATATAAAATAGATACTCATCCAAACCTAATAGAAGAATTATCTTTATCCCCTCAAGAATTTAATAAGAAATTTAAAAATAACCCCGTTAAACGTGCCAAAAGGCGCGGATACTTACGTAATGTGGCTGTTGCTCTTGGGAATGATGGTGATTCAGAAGCAATCCCTGCACTTGAAAGGGCACTCGAAGATATAGAGCCGCTCGTCCGCACTCACGCTGAATGGGCGTTGCAGGAAATCAAGTTGAAGAATAAAAAATGTTAAAATTATTGCTGGCAAGCCAAAATCCGGGGAAGTTGCAGGAGATGCAATTCATCCTGCGAGATTTGCCCATCCAGGTTATTTCACCCGCAGAGATTGATATAGATCTTGATGTTAAAGAAACAGGAAAAACTTATGCCGAAAATGCGGCGCTGAAGGCAAGGGCTTTTGCAGAAGCCAGCGGATTGCTTTCTCTTGGTGATGACTCAGGTTTAGAAGTGGATGCCTTAGGGGGCGAGCCCGGGCTTTACTCTGCGCGATATGCCCCAGGCGCTGATGCAAATGATGCCGATCGGCGTGCTTTTTTACTGAAAAATTTGGAAGCCAGCCCTCGCCCGTGGACAGCGCGTTTTCGTGCCACGATTGCAATTGCTCAACCTCGTGGTGAAATAGAGTTTACAGAAGGCATTTGTGAAGGGGAGATTATTCCTGAAGAACGTGGTGCTGGCGGCTTTGGTTATGACCCAATTTTTTATCTCGCTGAGTTGGGGCTTACGATGGCTGAGTTGAGCGAAGATAAGAAAAATAAACTTAGTCACCGAGCAAAGGCATTAGAAAAAGCGAAGGCGTTTCTTTTAAGATATGGACACAAGTAGTGTTTTTAGTATTTCATTCCACCTTAAACCTAATAATTTCTTCTACCATATTCCCCGCTCTATCTCTCACAATTATTTTTAAATGATGGCTACCCGTTGATGTTGCCCATGTCCAAGTATAGGGGGATTCTGTGACTACGCCCACTTGTTGAAAATCGACATAAAACTCAACAGAATTTACGCCTAAATTATCTGAGGCATTTGCCTGCAATTCGATTTGTCTATTGAGCTGATAATTTAGTGTTTCGCCCATTTCTGGATAAAGGATTTGCATCGTGGGGGCTTCATTATCTATGCTGATTTGTGTTGTTGCGATATCAATGCGTTTATCTTTTCGGACAACAAGCAATTGAATGGCATAAAGCCCGCTTAATTCGCTTGTATCCCAGATGGCTAATAAATTGTTGGTAATAGAACCATGAATATCCTCGCCAATCTGCATCCATGTTTTGGGGTTTAGCCCTTGCCCAACTTGCATACGGTAATAATCGAAATCTTCTCCTGCCGCTGTGCCGCGAATTTCTAGCACACCTTTTACATCGTCAAAAAAACTAGGGCTAGTGAAATGTGCGTCTGGTAAATGCGGTGGCGCAAGAATTGCATCATAGCCATTAGGTGGATTTTCTATACCGGCTGATTCTGCCCATGCCTTTGCTTCTGTGGGGACAAGTAGATATTCTTTTTCTTCAACCAATTCTGGGGAGGTGAAAACCGTTGCTAAATAACCCGTTTCACGGTTCACATCAAAGCTACGATATAAATTATCGTATTGGCTTGGTTCAGTGCCATTCAGAAAAACTTCACTAATAATATTGGGGCAATCTGCTGTGGGGAGCAAACCCGAAGGGTCACAAATATCTACTTCGGTGACTCCTAGAGGTATTTCCCAATCCGAGGGGGGCAAATCAGTGCTGGCTTTTTTCATTAATGCTTGCCAAACCCCACCGACTATTTCATAGTCAAAGGGCTCATCTGCGCCTGCCCAAATAGCAATAACGCGCTGAGGGGTATAACCCACCGCCCAGGCAGAAAGCCCCTCTTCATGCTGACCCATTTTTGCTGCCGATGGAAAACCAAGCTCCAACACGTTGGGAGTGCCTAAACTTTGCCAACGTGCGGCGTCGTCGCTGAGAATATCGTTCATCAGATAGGCTAATTGTGGAGAAATTACGGCTTGCGAATCTTCATTTTGCCAATCGAGCCAAATTTCGCCCTCTACATCACTTAGCTTTAAAATAGTCGCGGCTTCTATATTTTCCTCTATAAATTGACCGTGCATTAAGCCCTCGGCGGCAAAAACTCCATAGGCTTGGGTCATATCCATTATTGAAGGTGTGGCTTCCGCTGAGTTTTCAGCATCAAATTCTAAGCCAAAAGATTGCGAGATTTTGCGCAGATTTTCTGCACCCATTTGCGCTAAAACTTTTTCCATAGGGATTATATAATCATTCGCAAGTGCAGTGCGCAAAGAGACGGGGCCATGAAATTCTCCATCAAAATTTTGGATTTCAGATTCTGTAGGGATATCCCATAAAAGAGATGCGGGGCTTAACCCACGTGTGAAGCCTGTTAAATAGATGAAGGGGGTCAGACTTGTTCCCGCCTTGCCTGCTGCCAAAAAAGCAGATTCGCCATTTAGCTTTATTTCACCAATAGCCGCTAAAATTTGACCATTTTGCGGATCAATAATCAGCGCGCTAGCGCGAGCGTTATTCAGAATATCCATTGCGGGCAATGTGGGCAGTAGCTGTGCTGCGTCACATTCTTCTATATTTCTTTTACTTAAGCGTGCGATTTGGGCTTCGAGTATACAAGCTGATTCTTTTTGTAAATCTATATCGAGGGTGGAGATTATTTCCAGACCGCCCCGCTCTATTCTTTCTTGTGGGTAAAATGCCGAGAGTTGCTTGAGCATTAAGGGCAAAAAAGCTGGGGCAGGGTTTTCAAGTTCGTTAAAGGAGGGCAAGTTGAAATCCACGCTTCGTGCCGCGTCCGCTTTATCGGCATCCAGCATATTTAACTCCACCATAATATAAAGCGTTTCTTGGCGGCGTTGATAGGCGGGGATGGGCGCATCGAGCGGGTTGAGCGTAGGGATTTGGCTCGCTGCTGCGAGGGTGGCAGATTCTGCAAGATCCAAATCGGTGACGGGTTTATCAAAATATAATTGTGCAGCGGCTTCGGCACCATAGGCATAATGTCCATAATTTGCGCTATTTAGATACCACTCGGTAATTTGCTGCCGACCATATTTCTGCGTGATTTGCGCCGCAAGCAGACGCTCGCGTATCGCACGGCGCAGGGAGGGCTCTTCACCCCACAGGAGAAGGTCTGCCACAAGTTTTTGTGCGAGGGTAGGATGTGATTCGGGGTCAAAATTTCGGATGCTATAGCCCTCGTGTGCCCAAAAATCTGGATCAGCAAGGGCGATGGTGGCTTGCAAAAGTGAGTTGGGAATATGTTGTGGGTTTTCTGTGCCAACGGGAATATAGCGGCGGGTTTTATCTTCGGGGGCAAAGATATAGATAAGCTCTTCCCCACT
>Ga0209249_1002909_pt1 | contig 13054 bp, 11 predicted proteins | sample SaaInlV_200m_DNA_4_FD_184653 | JGI IMG/M metagenome (GOLD analysis project Ga0209249, IMG submission 184653) | Marine microbial communities from expanding oxygen minimum zones in the Saanich Inlet - SI037_S3LV_200m_DNA (SPAdes) (version 2) | ecosystem: Environmental > Aquatic > Marine >...
ATAACCTCTCCAATCCTCATTAATAAAATCTCCAAATCTTTTATTTCCTAAAACCTTTTTAACTCTTGCTTGAGCAAATTCAATATCATCTGGATAACAAAAAGAAATTAAATCTCCCTCGCAATATTCATCCAAAGGATTTAACCTAAAAGTTTTAAATTTCTCTCCATTAAATAATTCTTGTGGAAAAGGAGGAGCAAAATATAACTTTTTCATTAAAAATCAAAAGAGGAACAATTTAAAAATTTAATTATATTAGAAACAACATGCCAATAAATGTTAATAGTCCAGAATATGTAAAAGCAGAGAAAGAATTTTATGAAGCAAATACTCTCGAAGACCAATTAATTGCTTTAAAAATAATGATTTCATATATGCCAAAACATAAAGGAGCAGAAAATTTAAGACAACAATTAACAACCCGAAGAAAAAAATTAGAAAATCTAATAATTAAAAAAAAGAAATCAAGTAAATCTTCAAAGACCGGAATAAAAAAATCAGACATGCAAGCAGTTATCGTTGGTAAAACAAACTCTGGCAAATCAAATCTTTTAAAATTTCTTACAAATGCTTCGCCCAAAATATCAAAGATTCAATTTACAACTCAGCGACCTGAAATTGGAATGATGAATTATGCAACAACACAAATACAGATAATAGAAAATCCTGCAATTGATTCTCCAAATTATAATAAAGGGTTAACGAACTCAGCAGATACATTAATTTTAATAGCCACCTCATTAGAAGAAATAGAACTTCTTAAGAAACAAATTAAAACCAAACAAAAACAAATAATTGTCTTCAATAAAATCGATCTTTTTGATACAGAACAAAGAAGAAAACTTGAAGCAACTTTAAAATCAAAAAAATATAATTTTGTAATTGTTTCAACAAAAACTTCAGAAGGATTAGAAGATTTAAAAGGAAAAATTTTCCAAAGTTTTGACAAGATAAGAATTTACACTAAAGATCCAAATAAAAAAGAACACGATACAAAAAAACCAGTGATTTTAAAACCAGGAGCGACAGTAAAAAAAGTGGCAGAAAAAATCCTTCATGGATTTTCAAAACAAGTCAAACAAATAAAAATCTGGGGACCCTCATCAAAATTTCCAGGACAAGTAGTTGGATTAAACCACAAATTAAAAGACCTAGATATTGTTGAATTTAAAACACGATGAAAGATGTTTTGAAGTATAATCTATTTTAAAAAAGGTAAAAAACAATTAAAAAGATGGTTAAAGAACCTATAAAACATTCTACATATTTGGCATTAATTACTTCTATACTTAGCATTATTTTAAGTTTTTTAGGAGAAATTGATTTACAAATGGTTATGTTACTTTTTACATTAACTATGACTGCGATAGCCTTTGCTTTTTTCTCTTATTATAGCAAACAAATAAAATCAAATTCTGAAGAAATAAAAGAATTAAAAAGAAAGATTAATATAGATAGAAGATTAACTAAATTAGAGATAAAGGTGTTTAAAAAATGAATAAAAAGGGAGAATTTGCAAGTTCAGATATGTTTGAAATTATAAAAATAGCAATAATAATGATCATAGGATACATCATAATAAAAGCACTTTTAGGCGTAGCTTAATTTCATTCATCAGAATAAATAATCTTCTCCCCATGTAAGATTCTTAAAACTCTATAATTAACAGTTGCTATATTTGCATCAATATCCTCTGCACATAAAAAATCTGACATTCCATTTAATTCAATAACAGCCTCGTAAGAAAAACCCGGGATAAATCTTAAAGCATCTGACTTTAGAACTTTAATTAAACAATCTGGATATTTATCTAAAGATAAAGTAACATTTAAAGAACCTTTACTTGCTTCTTCTAATTTACCCACAACAACTCTACAATTTTCTTTGCATTTCATTTTTTTTGTTTTCTAGTATATTTAAGTGGAAATATATCTTTTTTGAATCTCACTTTTAAGTTCATCTAAATTTTTTAAAATATTTTTAGGAAATTTTTTATTTTTATCTATTTTTTTCAGATATATCTGCGAAATATTCTCTGGTAAAGAAGGATAAATTATTTTTTCAGCAACATCCATTAATGAACAAGAATTAAAATCTGATTTTAAAAAAGAATCACTAAGAATTTTAGCTTCCCCCCTACATCCTCCCAAACATAATTTAAAATACCTACATTCTAAACATTCTTTTAAATCTTTAAATTTTATTTGTTGGAAATTTAAATTTCTTTTATTTTCTAAAGCTTTCTCAAAACTCTCTTTTTTAACATCAGCAATTAAGAGATCTTGACAGGGAATAGAAGGGCACAAAATATATTTTCCTTCAGCATTAATAAACATAGAATAATCTGATTTATAAGCGCAAGGATTTTCATTTAAATCTGGTTTAAAAAAATTACTCTCTTTCAATTTTGAACTAAAAATTTTATAAATCTTCAAATAAAAAGGTTCCTTATCTTTATAAAATTGGGTTAAAATTTTTTTTAATTGTTGAGCTATTTCAAAATAATCTGCGGAAAAAGAACCTTTAAATTCTGCCAATCTCCCTCTTAATTGAGGAAAATCTATATGCCATTCATCTACTTCTAAATCCTTTAATAAAAAATATAATTCCGATAATTCATTCACAGATTTTTTACTTATCAAAGTATTAATCTTAATTTTGATATTATCAACCTCTTGTTTTAATTTTTTGATGTTATTTATTATCTTTAGGAAATCACTTCCAGTACGATAAAAATTATGAGAGTTTGTGCCATCAATAGTTACCGTTAATCTGGAAACATACTTTTTTATTAATTCAATGTTTTTTGGTTCAGCGATAAGAGTTCCATTTGAATATATTTCAACAAAACATCCTTCACATTCGGATAAAATCTTATCCAAATCCTCCTTAACAAAAGCTTCTCCTCCAGTAAATAAAAAACTTTCACATCCCTGTTCTCTAGCCTGTTGAATAGTTGAAATTATCAACTCAGTAGAAATCTCTTTAGAAATTTTTTCAGTAGAATTGAGATATCCCCTACAACAATAAAAACAATTAAGATTGCACTTACCAGTAACCTCAAAAGAAACTCGTTCTATTTTAGTCATCTTAGTCGTAATGATCTCTTACAGTTTCAGGTTTCCCTTCTCTAACGGGATCTTCTGTTTTTTTCTTAGTTGGTTTTTCTTCCATGATTTTTAATATATATTTAATTAAGCTTTATCTAGTAATCATTAATTTTTCTGTATCTTCTTTCATCTTTTGAATTTTAGGTTGACTTATATGTTTCCTTGCAGGTTCTAAAATTTCTATAAGTTTTCCAGTCATTCCATTTTTTAAGTCCATTGGATGCAAATTCCCTTCTCCAAAATCTTTTTCCAAATCATCATAAGAAGAATAAGTAACATTTCCTCCAAATTTATCCGGACGCTTTATTTCTAATTTTTGATTTTTACCTAACGCAAAAACAAGATACTTAGCCCAATCTAAAAGAGGATTATAATCTATATTTTTTTCTGGACAAAAAGCATTTTTAATCTTTTTCTTAATTGCTTCAATAGAATCATCCATATAAATTGCTGAACTAGGAATGGATTTACTCATTTTCAATTCTGCTTTCAAATCTTTTAATTTTTCTTTTGGAACAGGCCAAATTGGAGGTTTTTGTAATCCCATAATTAAATGCCCATGAAGAGCCATAGGTTTCATTTGATTCCCTGCATGATCCAACAATGGAGAAAAAGAAAGTTTCATCGCAACATCTCTCGCGACAACTTGCGCCTTTCTTTGATCCATTCCTGCATGAGGAATATGAATTCCTTGAATAAAAATATCTGCAACTTGCATAGGAGGATAAATTAATTTTGCAAAGTCAACAGATTCTCCTTCTTTTCTACCCATAATAGTAATACTCCTCAACATTCTAGACAAAGAAGTATGTTTACTAATATCAATTACATCTAACCAATACAAATCATTATTATGATATAAATCACTCCCTAACACAAATTTTAATTTCTTTGGATCTCCTCCAACACATTTAAATGCAGCAATCATAACTTCTTTAAAATAATTAACTGCTACTTTTTTAATAACTTCTAAATTTCCTCCAAGTTTGTCATTAATCCAAGAATGCCAATCAGCCAAAAAAACCCTACAATCAATTCCAGCATCCATACAATCCTTCACTTTAGACATACAAACAAGACCATGCCCCAAATGAGGTTTACCAGAAATTTCAAATCCAATATAATGTTTAAGATCTTTATGTTTAACTAAAGCTTCTTTCAACTCTTCCTCTCCCAAAATTTCCTCAGTATTTCTTTTAATAAGCTCAAATTTTTCTTTGGGCCCTAATTCAGTGTTTTGGCCCACACCGAGCGGTGCCATTTCATTTACCATAAAAATTACAAAGAAATCTTATTCTTAAATGTTATTGTTTAAAGATATATTTTCTAAAACTACTTAAAAATCTTCTGACCATCTTTCTTTAAAATTTTCAATTCCTTCTAAAAAAATAAACCTTTTTTGTTAAAAAAAATATAATCTTAAAAATTCCATAAACCTTAAAACAAAATGATAATTCAGATAATTTTATTTTTATTTTTAGGAATTATGTTTGGAACTTTAACTGGCTTAATTCCTGGAATCCATATAAATTTAGTAGGAATAGCAATTGTCTCTCTAGCCTCTTCTATTTTTTATTCTTTAAACTCAATTTATTTAATTATTTTTATAACTGCTATGGCAATTACTCATACTTTCTTAGATTTTATTCCATCAATTTTTCTCGGTTGCCCCGACACTGATACAGAATTATCAATCTTACCCGGACACCAGCTGCTAAAAAAAGGTCACGGATATCAAGCAATTCTTTTAACTGCCTACGGAAGTTTAGCAGCAATTTTTATTTTAATTTTAATCGCCTTTCCGTCAATCTTAATAATCTCCAAAACTTACAATACTCTCTCCAAATTTATTCCATATTTTTTAATTTTGATTTCATTAACATTGATATTTTTAGAAAATAAAAAATCCAAGGCAATATTAGTTTTTTCAATTACAGGACTTCTTGGATGGAGTGTCCTCAATTTCCCCTCCTTGAATCAACCTCTCTTTCCATTATTAACCGGTCTCTTCGGTTCATCTATGTTATTAAAAAGTATAAAAAATAAAATAATAATTCCTAAACAAATAATTGAAAAACCACAAACAAATTTAATCAAACCAATTTTAGGAGCTATAATTGCATCTCCCCTTTGTTCTTTTCTTCCAGGATTAGGTTCAGGACAAGCAGCAATAATTGGAAATACTATCTCATTAAAAAAAGAGAACAAAAAAGGATTTTTAGTTTTATTAGGAGCCACAAATACTTTAGTAATGGGTTTTTCGTTCATTTCATTATATATAATTTCAAAAACACGAACAGGGGCAGCAATTGCAATTCAAAAAGTAGCTCCCAAGATCACACCACAAATCTTAATATTAATTTTATTTATAACATTAATAACTGGTATAATCTCTTTTTTTCTAACAGATTTTCTTGCAAAATTCTTTTCTATCAAAATAAGTAAATTTAATTACACAAAAATTTCCACTACAACATTAATACTTTTGATTATTATCGTGTTTTTAATCTCAGGATTTTTAGGGATTTTTATTTTAATAATCTCAACTCTGACAGGAATTTATTGTATTTCCCTCGGAGTTCGAAGGACAAACATGATGGGCTGTTTATTAATTCCTACAATTTTGTTTTATTTTATTTAATCAAAAAATTCCGTTTTTCTAATTTTTTCCTTGAGTAATTTCTTTTAAACGCAATCTATAACTTTCAAAACTACAAGTAGAGAAATCATATTCAGATTCAAAAGTAGAATAAATAAAAAAAGTATATCTATTTCCCTCTGCATCTTGCTCTCTTAAATCAAATGATACTTCTTTTGAATTTGAATGAATACTATCAACTTTTAAAGAAGTCTCTTCTCTTGAACGATAATTCCAATGAAGAGATTTATCCCCTTCAGATGGAAAAATTGCATAATGCAAAAACTGTGTCATAGAAGGTAATGAACTAACACAAAGATTTTCTGGATGTTCATTAACAGTTAAATGAAAATTTGAATTAGCTAAAATTTCTAATGCTTGAATTGGATGTTTCATAATTATATTACTTACTTTTTATTTTTAAATTAATTGGTGGTAAAAATCCAATGAAAAATTACAAAAAGTCTCCCAATCCTGTCTGCCGCTCCAACTCTTTTCCAAAAACAGAATCAATATATCTTTTAGTCAATTCCAAACTCTGTTTCATATATGGAGATAAATTATATTTGTTCACTAATTCTATTGCCGGCTCTAAATATTTTTTAATTCCACCTTCATGAATTGTAAATATTATTTTCCCACCGCACTTTTGACAAACCCCTTTTAATGGTGGCCTTCGCATAATTTCATTACAAGCAACACACCTAAATCCCTGCATTGAAAATTTTCTTAAATTACCTCTCATATCCCGAATAAAATGTCTTTCAATAATCAACAAGGCAGTATCTGAAGTATCAGCCGCTCGTATTTTTTCCACCAAAGCCATTTGATGATTAACCTTCTCCTGCATCGTCGGTAAAAGTTTATATGAACTCACAACCACCCCTCCATTAATATCTGAAGTGTCATGAGTAAAACCCAAACCAACAAAAGGATCTTTTTCCTCTTTTAATAATTGCTTAATTATCTTAACCTCATTAGCCTCAGAAGAATGCAATCTTTTCTCAGCTTTTTTATATAACTCTAGAGGATAATGACCTTCAGGAGTTACCTCAAAATCTAAAATCTGATCATCAACCTCTCCTGCATCAATCCTTACATTTAAGACCAAGGGAGCATCCTGCGTTCCACCTCTATGTGAAGGCAAAAACTTTTTTGAAAAATTAAGTAAAACATCAGACAATAACATAATTGCTGCTTCATCACCATCACAATCACGACGCACAGCAGCATGCAAATACGAACTTGCCAAAACTCCCTGAGTATTAGAAAATCCAATAAACCTACAAACAACTCCTGCACAATTATGTGGTGCCATAAAAACTCCCAACTGACCAACCAAATCATTTTTATCTTTCAAATTATGAAACTTTTTCAGTCCATAAAATTTCTCTAATTCTTCGTCGATAAACTGAGAAACTTTAAAAAAAACATCATCAGCTTTTTCATCTGGAGATTCTTTTGCAGAAGGTAATAAAATATCATGGGGCATTAATTCTAAAATTTGAGTTACTTCAATTAAATCTTTTCCATAAATATCTGTATCATATCCTAACTCTTTTAATTTTTCAATAGAAACTCCAATCTCAAATGGTTTAAAATGTGAAAGAGGCATTTCAGTTACATCATATCTAATTGTCCCATCTTTATTCACTTGTAAATTATATTTAGCTCTTAAAATTCCCTTTGATAAATTCTCTGGAATTTTCTCATCTGAACTCATCCCTCTAACTCCTTTAATTAATAAAGGCAATTCAGATTTTATCATACCAATCTTTTTTCTTGCTTTTTCCATAAAATAATTAATATCCACATCTTGATAACAATGAGACACTCCTTCCTTTTCTTCTCCCTCTTTCTGTTTGTTAAAAGATTTTTCCTTAGTTTCATAAAAATAAAACTTCTTAATAGTTGTCTCATTACAAACTTCACATTTTGAATAAATAGTTTCTTTATCACATTTTTCACAATAAAAAATTGGAAAATCCCCTCTAACTTTTCCCACCTCACATGCTGCTTGAATACTTCTTAATCTTCCTCCTTCACTTCCAACAGAAAATAAAACATTAGGGCTCCCTTGCAATTTTCTTAATTTGCCTTTTTCTGGCCGCCCCATACGCGTACCCACAAAATCTCCTGCTTTATCTTTAATTTCAAACTGAGATAAATTATTAACAATCTCTAAAACTTTTTCAGATTTTAATTCCATTTTTTCAAAACTAATTAATTCATTTAACTTAACTTCTTCATTTTCTAACAATTTAAAATCAATTCCAAGATTAACAAAAAGAGATTTACTTTTTACTTTATCTAAAACAACATTCTCAGTTGTAACTTGATGTTCAACACCTAATAACTCTAAAGCTCTTTTACCCACAACAAATTTTTCTTGTTCAGTAGAATTAAATGGTAAAACAATTTTTCCCTCCCTGACAACAGAATATTTTAACCAATCAATTAAACATAAAAATTGTTCATTGGAAATTTCAGTCCAATAAAAAATAAATTTAGGATGTAGTGCAACACCATGAACTTTACTAAATTCAATTGCTTTTTCTAATTCTATTTTAAAATCATTTAGTTTTATTCCTTTTTCTTCTAACTCTAATTCCCACCATTCCTCCACATATCCTGGTTTTAAAAGATTTGAATTCCTATTAGCTAAATCAGAAAATGGAAACAAAATATCCCCTAAATAAATTATTTCTTGAACATTTTTATACAAACTTCTTGCCTCTTCTAAATTAGTTAATTGTTTTACATCTCCATTAAACAATTTTACAATAGGTCCCTCAATACTATCACACGGAGTAATAATACACCCTTTGGTAGGTTTTTCTATCTTTAATTGTGTCCCATTTGCAATAAAGTCATCAGTAATTCCCATTGTAGCTGGGTGTAATGATGCTGCTGAAAATCCAGAATTTCTCCCCCTTCCATATCTAAATCTAAACCCTCCAGACTTAGAAGGGTGTCCATAAATTGGTCTTCCTGCAACTAAATCACGAATATAAGTTGGTCGAGAATCGTCAACAGCCGAATCAACTTCCTTTTTTCTTGTTTCATGTAATTCAATATATTTATCCAACCAATCAAAACCTGTTGAAATAATTCCGTTTTTTTTAGCACCATTTAACATTCTAAAACCTTTGGCAGCTTTTTGTGCTAATCCTTCTGCCATAATCAAACAAAAACCACTTCTAAGAAAATTAGTTTCAACTCTTTCTAAATTTTTATAATTTGAAACCTCTAACTTTTCTGAAGCATCCCCTGCAATTTGAATGGGCATATTCTTCGCTAAGAATAACGTCTCTTCTTCTGTCGGAAAATATTGCAAATTAGTAATCCTTTCATGAAAATCTCTTAATTCTGTCCAAACTCTTTTAACTTCTTCTTCAGTTGGATCATATTTAGCATAACCAAATAATTCTCTAAGATAATCAATTAATATTAAAACAACACAAGAAGCCGTAGTCCCAGCAGAACGAATTGGTCCTGAAAAACTTGCTTCAAAATATTCTTTCCCCTCTTTAGTCTTTCTAAGTTTAATTCCAGTAAATCCTTCAATAGGACTTGCAACAACTGCAATTGTTTGATATGCAAAACCAACTCGAATTCCCGCATCAATTGCTTCTAACAGCGACGCAAATTTACAAAATTTCTGCTTAGCAACTTCTTCAGCAATTTTAAAAGTTACAGTAGTATCTAATTTACCATATTCTTTTTCTAATTCTAAAATTCTTTTATCAATTCCAGAGTCTTTCATCTGTGGATAAATCGTAGAAATTAAACCAACAACTTTTGCGGCCATTGTCAAAGCTAAAGGCATCTCAACTTCATCAACAGGATCCAATCCCAATTTTTTCGCTTCCCCTGCCATACTATAAACCTCATCAACTTTCTTTTTCAAATTACTAAAATATTTTTCAGTTTTTGGTGTATTCATTTCCTAATTTCCTTATTTTTTGCTATTTTCATTTTATAATTTGCCTTTTTTTATATTCTATTACTCTCCTTTTTATTTTTTATTCAAAATCTAATATTTTAACTGCACGAGTTTTTAAATTAAACAGAGGTACTTTACAAAAATCTGGTTCATTTCCCATCTTCTCTTGAAAAGGAGTTAAACTTTCCCAGCTCGAACTTGAAACAATTAAAACATTATTATAATAAGAAACCGCACTTTTATGTGTATGACCTGAAACAAAAATATCTGGAATATCCCTAATTATAAAAGGATCTTCTTCACTAGGAAAATATAAAGTAGAAGAATGAGTTGGTGCAAGATGTCTAAATTTTAATAAATATTCCATAATTATTTCTGGCTTATGAACTGCTTTTTCAACAATTAATCTTGAAATATTTCCAGAATAATAATGATAAGAATAACCATGATAATTTAAAATATTAAAACCTGAAAAACCTTCTTTTGCTCCTATATTAATTATTGAAGGATTTCCTATCAACAAAACATTTTTAATTTCATATAATGACCAAGCATATTTTTCATCAAGAATTGGTTGAGGTTCCATAATCCTAACCGCATCGTGATTTCCTGGAGAAATAATTATTTTTATATCTTTTCTAATCTTATTTAATAATTTAGCTGCATGAATATATTGGTCCTCAACATTTGCAATAGTTAATTCTCTTTCTTGACCTGGATGAATTCCAACTCCCGCCACTAAATCTCCTAAAATAAAAAGATATTTGATTTTTTTTATTTCATCTTCAGTCCCAGGAACATTTCCATTTAGATAATTAATAAATTTCAAAAAATTATCCTCCATAAAAAATTTACTACCAACATGAATATCTCCAATAAATAATACATTTTCATCAACAATCCCTTTTTTTCTAAAGGCTAATCTAGATTCTGGAAAAATTATCTCATTAACAAATAAAATTTCCTTATTACCTGCCCCTTTAAATCCTATAACAGAATCAAGAGGAATTTCTTCAGCCTTTTTATATAATTCTTTTTTATCCTTATTAATTAAAACTTTTAATTTTCCAGTTAAATCCTCTACTTCGAGTAAAATGTTTTTATTTTTAGTTATTCTTTTATTAGAAACAATACCAATGATAGATATAATTTGTCTATTCCCCGACATCTTTCCTATTGAAACTAATTTATCTAATTCTGAATGCTCTTGTAAAATATTCTTTAAAGTTGAAAAACGATTTTTAAAGTAAGTAACAAAATCTTTAACTTCTAATTTTTTACTTAATGCAGGATAATTACCTATAATTTTTACATCATCAAAATTATTTATTTTTGTAATAATTTCATTTTTTAATTTCTCTTCTCTAATTCCATTATTTTCTTCAAAAACCTTTTTCTCAATTAAATTATTATTTACAGGTTCAGCAACAAAATTTTCTTCTCTAGAAATTTTAATTGTTAATCCTAATTTAATTTTTAATTTTTCTAATTTTTTCTGATTTTCTTGAGATAATCCTGAGAGAAGATTATTAATTGAATCTTTATTTTCTGTAAAAATATTTTTTGTTATAACTCTCTTATTAGTAAAATGTTTAAATTTATTAATAATTAATTTAATAGATTCTAAATCAGAATTTTCACTAAATAAATTTAATAATTCCTTGTCTAAAAGGAGCCCTTTCTCTAAGCAAAACTGTACTATTTCGTTCATTTTTCTAACTTGCTAACCTTATATGGTTAAATTTTATTACCAATAATCAATTGAATCTTTAATGATTTCTTTGGATTTTTCAGCAATTTCTTTTGTGATGGCTAATTTTATCTCACGCATTCTACCTCCACGACCTTTTGAAATTACTCTAACATTAATTATTCCTAACATATCAAATTCTTGAATTATATCTGAAACTCGTCTTTGAGTTAAAATATCTATTTTATTTTTTGTACAAATATCTTGATATAAATTGTAAACATCTCCTGTAAAAATAGGATCTTCTTTTCCATCTTTTCCCAAACTTCGTTGTGTACCTCGAATTCCTTTTGCTCTTTCTTCACTTAACTGAATTATAGAAGCTAATACAAATTGGAACTGTTTTGGTTCTGAACTAATAACATCTAAAATTTTATCTTTTTCTATTTTATTATTTGCAGTATCAATATGTTTAACTAAAATTTTATTTGAATTATCCCTCTCAGCTAATTCTCCTGCTACTCTTAGTAAATCTAATGCTCTTCTTGCATCACCGTGCTCTCTTGCAGCAAAAGCAGCACATTTAGAAAGAACCCCTTCCTCAAGAACTCCTTCTTTAAATGCATCTTTAGATCTTTTCTTTAAAATATCCTGTAATTGTAATGCATTATAAGGTGGAAAAACCAATTCCTCTTCACTCAAAGAAGATCTAACTCTTGGATCTAATTCATCTAAAAAGGTAAGATTATTTGAAATACCGACTACACAAATTTGTGTCTTACTTAATTCTGAATTAAGCCTTGTTAAATTATATAAAAAATCACTTGAAATTTTTTTCATTGTTTGATCAATTTCATCAAGAATTAAAACAATTAACTGTTTCTCATTATCTATTAAATCAATAAATTTAGAATAAACTGCTTGAGTTGGTAAACCAGTATCAGGAACACTTCCTCCAAGTTTTTTAATTAATTCTGCAAGAATCCTATATTCTGTATCTGAAACTTTTTTTAATTTACAATTTAAATATTCAATTTTCAAACTAAAATCTGCATCTTTACTAACTCTTTTCAAAAGTTCATCCTTAACATATTTAATTGATAGGGTTTTCCCTGTTCCAGTTTTTCCATAAAGAAATAGATTACTTGTTCTTTCTCCTCTTAAAACCGGAGCTAAAATTGATGCAATCTGTTTAATCTGTTTTTCTCTATGGGGAATATTCTCAGGATTGTGACTCGTCTGTAAAACTTCCTTTTTTTTAAAAATACTATTTTTGATAATTGAATCAAAGATATTATCTAAATCTGTTCCCATAACCTCTTTTTAACCTCATTTTATTAAATCTCTATTTTACAAAAAGACAATTTACTAAATCTATTTAAGTCTTTATATAATCAAAAATATAATTTACCCTGACACCTTAGTTTCGTCTGGAAAATAGGTTTTGATTTTTAATTATTAACGAGAAGAATTTGAAATATTATTTAAAGAATTATGACTACTAAAAAAAGAGAACACCTCTATTTCAAGTGGAAAACCCAAAATAAGAAAAATTGAAAAAAATTAAATGAAAAAAGTTTAACAAAAGACCTTAATGAAAAAAATCGCCCAACAACTAAAAAAACAAAGTTTATTATTATTATTATTATTATTATTATTATTATTATTAT
>Ga0209249_1002910_pt1 | contig 13050 bp, 15 predicted proteins | sample SaaInlV_200m_DNA_4_FD_184653 | JGI IMG/M metagenome (GOLD analysis project Ga0209249, IMG submission 184653) | Marine microbial communities from expanding oxygen minimum zones in the Saanich Inlet - SI037_S3LV_200m_DNA (SPAdes) (version 2) | ecosystem: Environmental > Aquatic > Marine >...
CATCGGTGATACGCCTCCGCCTGCCCCGTCAGGACTCAAGGCAACCGTCGATCGCCCCAACGTCGTCAGACTCCATTGGCGCCTGCCGCCGGAGACGCCTGAATCGGTAACGATCGATGTCTATCGTGGTGCCACCAGGGACTTCGAACCAACGCCCCGCAATCGCGTGGCCGGACGCGTCCACGGTATTCTGCATGAAGACATCGTCGACGACAACCAAACGTACGTTTACAAAGTCTGCAGTGTGAATCTCCTCGGAATGCGTTCGCCTCCTAAGACGGTGGGAGTCACAACCCCGCCCGGAAAAACGTCGTGGATAGCCGTGACTGCCGGAGAAGTGGACAACATCAGTAAACCGCTGGCGCTCGAAGAAGATGCAGAAACCGGAACACCCTTTGTCTGGGGGCCACCGGGATCCGGCCGGCGCATGGAATCACCCGGGGCCGATGGGGTCGCGGAGTTTGTCGTCGATATCCCCCAAGCCGGTGTATTTCACATCTGGAGCGATGTCTACTGCATCGACTCTGCCCATGATTCGTTCTTCGTGAGTTCCCCCAGCTTCAACGGAGGCAAACCGGTCACCCATTACACCGTCCCCAAGTCGCGATGGCTGTGGAACCTTGTCCCCACGGGCGGCCCGGTGGCTCTGGCAGCAGGCCAGCACACCATCCGCTACCACCTCCGGGAGGAACAGACGCGTCTGCGCCGTCTGCTGATCACCAGTGACCTGGATTGGCGTCCTTACAGCGGGTCCGTGCGGGATACGCCCGTGCCCTAGTGGTGGCACTGGGATAGGCTCAATCGGAGCACAGCGGCTCCTCCCAGTTGCTCGTAGCTGAGTCCAATGTGGGAGGCAGCGCCACCCGGCGCCCTTTCCCTGGATTGGCGCCCGACAGCGGTTCCGTGTGGGCTACGCCCGTGCCCTAGTCCTTCTTCGGTATTGAGTCGAGCTTCAATTCGACAAGCATAGCACCACGGTAGTAGGTAACGAGGCGGTTGCACGACCAGAGCAGCGCACTGTCACGCGTCTTGGCGTTGTTGGCCCGTTCCAGCAGCCCCGGCATCAGCACCTTGCCCCATTCCTCGACAAGGGATGCCTGCTTGGTCTTGAAAACACCATCTTCCATGGTTCGGGCGGCATCGATGAGCCCCTGTACAGTTTCGGCAGTGACCCCTTTCGTCCCAGTCTGTCGTGAGGCATTGAGAAGAGCGGCAGTCATCCCTTTGCGAAAGCCCTGCCAGTGCTCCAGGGGTGCCTTGCGGGCCCGCCCAATTTGCTCCAGCATGCTTGTTAGGGCCCGTCCCGGCGAATTGTAGAGGAAAAAGCGGCGGCGCTGTTCAGCGCTCATCATCTCCAACAGCTTTCTGCTCCCCGACTGCACCGTGGTGTGCACAGCCTGCTGCATCTCCCTGAGCCCTTTCTGACGCTGACCAAGCTCGGAGATCGCGTCCTCTTTGGACTTCCCCGCAAGCATGTATCCAAAGATCTCATCCACTGTTTCCTCCACCTCGGGCGTCAGTACTGCGACCTCCTGGCAGGCCTCCTGCGCGTTCTGAAGCGCAACGAGCTGTTTCCTCGTCAGGCCGATGGTATTCAGGAGTTCGATATAGTCCAGATCCTCCCGCACCTCCGTGAACAGCGGCGGTTCGTCCTCCCACGCCTTCTCCTGACCAACACAGAGGCAGCACACCCCAATTGCCACAGCCAACGCAAGACGCTCTCTCATTCGTCGTCTCCTTTCCTGAGTAACCGTTCTGTCAGAACGAGCTGTACGTGTTCTTCCCCAATTGCTGTCATTGAAGGAGGTCAGTGACCTCCCTTCCTTTCCCCCCCGTTCTCCTGCCATTTCGGTAAAGGATGGCAGCGGACGACTAATGTACTCCTCCTTCTGGCCTGTTCTCGTCACCGACATCGTCAACCGAATTCACTACTCCCGCTTAACGGTTACCATTTCCGGTGGTGTAAGCCCCGGCCGTTTCGCGACGTACGGAGGTTCCCCTCTAAGATAGTGACACACCGCACCGTGTTTGACCGATCAGCTGTGCCACGGTATGCTCACGGCATGGTCGCGCGCAGAAGCAAGCCAGCCACACGTGTAGCGATGACCCCGGGTGAGTTCGTGTTCGTTACGGTCGTCGTGGTCACCGAATGCGTGTTCACCACGCTGCTGTGCGGCCTGGTCGGCGCCTCGTTCCCAGGGATGTTCCTGCCGGACGGATGGGGTTGGAGCGTCGGCGCGGTGCTTGGCCTTTCCACTGGCGTGGGGGGCGCGGCGAAGTGGATAACGGCGCCCGGTCCCAACAGGCGCAAGTCCCGGAAAAAGCGAGACAAGCCGCCGCGGTCCATGCGTGACGTGCTGAAACGCGCGGCCGGACTTGGCATCCTCGGATTGCTCCTGGGTGGCATGGTCGGAGGGGGATTGGCAGTCTCCTGGTTCTCGATCGCGGTAAGCCCGTTCGCGCCCACAGGCTGGCGCGAAGGGCTCCGAACCACGAGAGTCAGGGCTGAGTACCGGGGGAGCGGGGAACACCGCCCTGAGCGCAGTGCCCTCACCACAGACAACCCCTTGCCCTGGATCCTCGCGTTCAGCCCGTCCGCAGCCATGGCCCTGTTCTTCGGTGTCGGGGGGCTCATCTGCGGCATCAGGGACATGAGCCGTGCCAAGCGACCACGCCCGGAGACTTCTGCCTGACCATAGCGCCGAGGGAGGAGGACCCCAGGACGTTGGGTCACTCCTTCATCGGCGGCACGTGGTGAGCTGAGTAACAGAGGCCAACGCACCTACCGCCAAGTTCGGACGGGGATATCGACAACAGCTCGTCGCTGCCCCGTCCCTGTCGGTTCTGGAGAGCCCATTCTGCGCCGTGATGGGTGCATGCACCGGACCAACCGGTCAGGGGACACTCCGTGTTCACGCGGCGTAGCGCCGCGCGTACACGTCGCGTCGCCCCCTCCGAATCCGGATTCCGGTCCGGACCTGCAGAGGCGTGCACCGAAATGCTACCTACTCGAACTCGATCGTTGCCGGCGGTTTGATGCTGATGTCATACGCCACCCGCGGCGCGCCGGTGTGCGCAGCAATCCTCTTGCCCATCTCAAAGAGCGCCGCCTGGTCGATCCGAACCGGGCAGGCCAGTTTCGCGGCCGCGCTCTCGACGGCCCGCATGCCGACAACGTACCTGGTTGTTGGCGCATCGTTCACGCACAGCTCGAGAAGAATGCGCGGAAGCTGGAGTTTGTTCCACGCCTCGACAGAGAGCGTGTTCAGCTTGTCGTAATCGATGTCGCCGTCAACCTTTACCCACGAGACAGGCTTGTAGATGGGAATCTCGGGACGCGTTCCCTCTTCGGGCACGACCGTCGTCTGGCTTGCCATCCTGAAGCACTCCGCATTCGTACCGAGGATGCTGCAGGCCATGTCTGTCAGGGCCGAGTCGGGTTCCATGTCCGGGTCGAGCGCCATACCGAAGTACTGGAAGGGCGTCCGGATGCCGGTCGTCTCGTCATAGAGATAGGGCTTGCCGTGTTTCTCCGTGTAGTACTTCTCGACCTCCTGCTCGATGATATCTGAGGCGAGCTGAGACGAGTAGAGCTTCCCCTCAGTGAATTCACCGACAGTTCTGACTATCTGAGCAGGCCCCGGACAGGGGATTCTGTGCGTGAATGACGGCGGGAGGTCGAGGTACTCCCCAACTTTTCGGACCTGAGGCTTTGCGAGGGATGCCAACGGCTCGAGCTTCGTGACAGAGTAGTTCCAGCCGACGTTGTGTTGGCTCTTGAAGCCGCCTTCGGTTTCGGCAATGTCGGGAGCGATTGTGCCGTCTGCGATCCAGGCGGCCCCCAGCTCTCTGATGTACTTGTCGGATACTTTCCTGTAGTTCCCGATGAACGTCTTGCGCTTCTTCTCGCCGTCGGACAGACCGATCAGCGGCGGGAGAATCTCGTCCTTGACGTCGAGGACCGTGAAGTTGAGTCTGCTGAAAATCACCCGCGTGACTTCGCCTTCGGGCTTGTCGTCTATAAGGCGGCGACAACCGTCTTCGATGAAGAACGTGTAGAGGTCTTTCCCAACGATGCGGTCGAGAAGAAATGCAGCGACCGTGCTGTCGACGCCGCCGGACGCGGAAAGAGCGATCTTCTCACCCGGTTTCACCAGGTCTCTAACCCAGCCGACAGCCTTTTCGACGAAGTCGGCGGCGTTGAAGTCGGCGGGGTTCTCGGGAACGGAGTACTGGAACCTGTGCGTCTGAATCTGATTGGCTTCTGGTGACATGCTGCCTCCTGTTTGCTGGAGTGAATGTGGCTACGGGTTCAACTAACTACTCATATCAGGGGAGTGATGGCATGATGGTTCCGCCATCGTCAGTCCTTTGTACGTTCTCTGGCACGTGCCGATATAGATACCTAATGCGCCGGTCAGCTAATCGCGATCCTCTCGGCGTGGCAAGACCGGTGACACGATCCCAATTGCGAAGCGTCCTCTCGTTTGTTTGTGCGCTGCACGTGCTTGTCGGGCCCAACGCCCCGAGAGCATACACATGCCAACACCTGTCACGTCGACGATGAATGACGCAGTCGGGGCGCAGCGATCCTGAACGAAACCGCAGCTTCGAAGCGTCCTGGATCACTATGAATTCAATGGCGCCTCACCTGTTCCCATCTCCCGTATCAGATCCGTCCATAAAGGCGCTGTCTGCCTTCTCAGGAGGCTCAATCCGTCCTTCCAGAACATCCATGGCCTTCCTCCCGATCCTCTCGGCACAGAATTCAACTATTTTCTGTCCCAGTTCGGCGGAAGCGTGTGTCAGCGGATTCCAGCCGCCTATCCCTTCAGGCTCCCTCATTTCCATTCTCTCGACACCTGCCCGGTTGCGTGCGTCCATCTGTTCCCTCAGTTCGTCCAGGCACACACGCTCTCCGTGGGCAAACATCATGGCAGAGGTCTCCCATGCGCCAGCATGGTCCATTCTGTATTCCATGGCCGGTCCACCTTGCCAATTCTCTCCTTCCATGATCCCGAACCCTGTCGCATCAGCTCCTTTGCACGCCCGCTGAATGCCGTCATGGATCGCATCACGTTGTGGAGCAACATCATGGCCGGTCACACCGACCAGCACCTTCCAGTCATTCGCGGCGAGGCCGCGAGCGGTGCGGAAAATGGTCTCTTCCATACTCGCCTGATCATTGGCAGTGACGGTGAATCCATCCCAGCCTTCCGGCCCCCATCCACGACTATCACCCAGTATGCCGAGGAAAAGTGTTGGCAAGACTACTCCCCCATAGCGCACGGCCGTCTCACAACAGATAGCATGTGCTTTGAGTCCGTCCGTGCCGAGGGGATTCTGGACGCCGTGCCATTCGAGGGAGCCGACCGGTATATACACAACCGGACGCTCTTCCTGCAGTCGCTTGACTTCCGAAGGTCGCAGAAGTTCATACTGAACAGATTCGTACGTCTTCATCCTGGTTCCCTTCCGTCTCTCCCAACGGGGCTATGACAAGCGCCGCGACAGCGGCGTGGAACACGCGTTTGGTCACCTTAACGTGATATCCTTGACATCAACAGTTCCCATCGCCAAAATGGTACACTTTTCGCCTTATGCGGCTCTCGTGGTGCTGTATCGTGCATGGCTGCACATTGCTCACAAATCAATGCTTGTCAGTTCGTTCGGACACACAACTTTTCCATCATAACCAACACCACAATATCCTTCTCGCAATAGACGTGCTGCATGCTCTGTTCCCGGCGACCCGTGTATGCCAACAACTCTGGGAATACCAGCTTTGGTGGCTACATCAACGACATCAGGGATATCGGCGCTGACGTCATGGTGAGCATCCGGTTCTGTACCTTCCCTGGTATTCCATCCCAGGATCCCCGTGACCAGCGTATCAACACCCTTGGCCAGTTCCATCAACTCCGGACATATTCCGGCATCGCCAAGGTAGAGGATGCTGCCTTTGCTTGTGTCAATCCGATAGGCAAGAGAGGTCAGATACGGCTCCAGATGCGGAACCTGTACTGCTGTGGCTCTCCATGTGTCTGTCTCGATAGTGTGTCCAGGCTCAACATCATGGCCCTGGGCTTTGGTGTCAGGCCGGGGAAGTGATCCGCCACGCTTGAGATAGTTGGTCTGAGCAACCGGATGCTCCTGACGTGAGACGACATCGGGAGCAAACGCACCATTCGGTCCAACAAGGCGATCAACGAAACTCTGTGTTGGAGCGGGGCCATACACTGCAAGCGGTTCAAGGTCGTTGTTGTCCAGATCAAATCGCAATAGCGCGAAACACGGAAAATCAACATTGTGATCTGTATGGTGGTGGCTAATGAAGAGGGTGTTTACTTGCGTTGGAGACAAGTCCATACGCGTCATCTTATACGTTGTGCCAGGCCCACAATCGAGCATGATGCACTCGCTGCCCAAATCCAGGATACAACTGCAGCCGTAACGTGTAGGCCCTGGCCGGGGACCGCCGGCCCCGATGATGTGGAGCTTCATGATTCGCAAAGACCTCGTTCTACTGCTCTCTCGAGTTGTGTCCCAACGCCGTTGTTGGGTGGCTCTTTCATATGGAAGCCGTCTGGTCAGGAAGTGCCTTTGTCAGGCTGGATAGCAGGAACGACGTTCGCAGACCAGCCTCCCAGAAGGGATCCCTGTGGCAGAGCGATGTCGCCTCCTCTATGCCTTCAGCCTCGATAATCCATACAAATCCCAACACCTCGTTGGTGACGGGATCATGCTTGGTTGCAGACAGCAGAATTCCGCCCTTTTCGACCTGAAGGTACTCCAGGTGAGGGGCTAGCGCTGCCTTGAAGCTGTCTGGGGCGTCTGCGTGTATCCCAAATTCTGCAATGAACAACACCGTTCACTGTCCTTTCTTTATGACCGAACGCCTGGCTCTGCGACGGCGGTCAGCCGTCCGTGGCGGCCGGCTCGGTTCCGCCTGGCTGTGGTTCGGGCTTCCTACGCTTGACCTGCCGAAGAACGCATACAAAGCCAATGAGAGCCGCGATCAAGTAAGCGACCGTCCATGGGATTGATCGCGACTCACCCCAGGCATACATGGCGCCCATCGCCGCGCCAAGAGTCACCATGATGCCCGCAAGTGCGCATAGAATCGATCTGCCCTTGTTGAACAGGCCCCATATGCTCAACCCGAGAACGATGAATGCAGCGATGAATATGATCATGCCCGCGCCACCCATGATGGTCTCCTTCTCGTTTCTATCAACGTTGGTATCACAGACCCGGTTGAGCGCAGCAAAGCCGGGGCTGTGCATACAGTGGTTGTCCTTCCGGGTCTCGCCACCCGCTGCGCTTGAGGGCGGAGACACGGAGAAGAGATCGTCGGACCGGACCGGCACGATGCGTGCCCCGGGAATAGGGGCGGGACCGCTTACGGAATGCCCTGTCGCAGGATTGATCCCGCACTCCGTGTCGGGGCTCTCCGGGCAAGCCCCTCCAGATGGCGGCTGGGGGCCGAGGTCAACGTCAACGCGCCTCACCACCAGGTGGCCAACTGTCCCGTCTCAGAAAACTGCTGTCGACAACGGGCAAAGTCCTCGTTCGGGAACCAGGATGCCCGGCTCGCATCGCCCGCGAGTTCACCACAGGGAGCCGTCTCGAGGCGTTGTCCCCCGCCGGTGGCTTTCTCCCAGTTGGCTCCCAGCCAACCGCTCTCAGGGAGTAGAGCGTTAAGCGTCACAGGTCCCTGACGTGGGTCGGCATCTGCGGGGACACGCAATCGGAAGACCGTGCGCATGAAGGCCAGGCAGATCCCATAGCTCTTCCGGCCATTCGGCCCGTGTCCGGCCTTCGGTTCGACGATCATGCCCATGAGTGCATTCTGCTCCCGGCGCAGCCTCTCCACCGTGTCGAGTTGATTGTTGAAGTACGTTCTGTCACGTTCCCCGGAAAGCACCAGTCCCGGAACGGCATAGATGGGGGGGAGAGAAAATTGGCGCCCGTTGGCGCTCTTGAAGGCAATCCAGCCGATCACACGTTCAGGTTCCTGATCGGCGAATCCTGCTGCAAAACCAGTTCCGTTGGAGTGCCCAAAGGTGAAAATCGGGGCGTTCACCAGCTCCGGATGATTGCTTTGCCGGCCCAAGTCGTCGAGGGCGTCGAACATGATCCGGCTGGGGCGGAACCCGCGCTTGGTTGTCTCCCCTCCCAGACCGACGATCGCGCTGTCAAGCGAGGCAGCCAGGTACCGCATATCCGGAAGCTCGGCCAGCGTCCCTCCGCATCCGTGGTAGGTGAATGCAAAGACCCCTTTGATTACGGGGGTATTCGGGGGGAGCCAGAGGTGGAAGAAAGCATGCTGGCTCTTCACGCGAGTTCGGAATGTGAACGGCCACTCGTCCCCCTCCGGCCACAGACGGAACGGGGTGGCGCTGACTTCCGCTGACGGTGCCCCCTGCCCTCCGGGGCCAGTCGCAGAAACCACAAAGAGGTGGCGCGTGTCATTCGCGAGCTTCATCGCGACGTAGTGCGTTGCTGCCACGGCTCCATCCAGGACCGCGTAAGGTCCTCCCGCGGAGGTCGTGTGCGAGACAACGTAGGCGTCCGCTCCAGGCACGGGACTCCAGGCAAGTGCGACCTCACCATTGCGACCGACGGCACGGACATTCCCCGGGATGCCCGGCTTCGCAATGGCCCCAACTGAAACCGCCGACCAGGCCAACGTCAACAGACACAGAGATTGGTTCACAAGAAGGCTCTCCTAACGGTTCACATCGCCACAGAATCCACCATCAACGTTTCGACCAAGTCAGCCAGTTCGCCCTCCGGCACGGAGGCCTCGATCCAGGCCCGTTCCGGGCCGTCAGGTAACGGTAGCCAAACGTGTTTGCCGGTGGCGACGTCAAACGTCAGACCAAGACCGCCATGCTCCCGCAGCACATCGCCACAGCCCCGGGCTGCGCGAATGACAGCCAGTTGATCCCAGGACGACCGCCCCCCGTCCTTCCCCGACCTTTCGAACCACATCTCATAGGCGCGGCGAACGGGGTTGCCGGGCGGAGCAGCCTCAATCAACCCCCGGCCGGTCTTAACGTTCCCACCAATCTCACTGACGGTGATGGGCGTCGGCCAGGCATTCAGTACCGTACCGGCCGCGACCCGATCCATGGCCCAGTTGAACCGGTCTGCGCCCTTCGGGTACGTGGCGATTGCCATCGTGACCAGACGGTCGACCTTCGCAGCGACGAGGGCTCGTCCATCCAATCCCGAAATATCATCAGGCTCCGACTCAAGCAATTGGGCCAGGGCCGCCAGCGTCCCCACTGCACAGATCGTGACCGTACCCTCGTCGGCTCCCTGCAGAAGCTCGCGGTAAAGCGCAACGGCACTTGGGAAGTCGACTCCGGAATGATCAGACTCCCACTCGCCCCCGATGACGTCGTTGTAAAGGGACTGTTCATCCGGCCGATGCCGGCGGTACGCGCTGTACCGCGGATTGGCACCCCAATCCGGAACACGAATGAGTCCAACCGGGATCTCGTCCCGACCATACCAATCATTGATCGCGCTGACGCACAGGGCGCAGGCGCGGCGGGGAATGCTGCAGACAACGCCCAGGAGGCTGGTTTCCCTCGCGCTCACGAGGGCATGGAGAACAGCCAGAGCCCCAGCGTCGTCCACATCCGAATCGATATCTGTGTCAAGTATGAGTTGTGCCATCATGTCTCGTGTTTCCGGGAATCACTCCAATCAGTACAATAGACCGACCTGTTCCATCGGAAAGACGGAGGAGGAAAGCTCCGCGAGTGGATTGGGCAACGGGGCGGGCATATCGTTACGGAACATCCCAACCACGTTGCCCGGAATACGAGTAGTGAGGCCACCATGGACCGCAAGCCCAACATCCTCTCAGAGATCAACAGCCATGTTAACACGACTCTCTCAATCGGAAGCCCGGCGACTGGCCATCAGCAGCCAAGGGCTCGACGGACACTGGCATCCGCCCAAAGGTAAGGAAGGCGTAGTCGAGGCCATCGGGCGGCTGGGTTACGTGCAAATCGACACCATTGCGGTGGTCGAACGCGCCCACCACCACACCCTCTGGGCTCGCTGCCCCGACTACACGCCTCAGATGCTCCACCAGCTTCAGACCGTTGATCGCCGAATCTTCGAGTACTGGGCCAATGCCGCCTCCTACATACCGATGGCAGACTACCGCTTCTACCTGCCGCAGATGCGGGCCGCCGCTAACCGCCGACACGAATGGTATCTGAGCAACGAGGGACGAGAAATCCGGAAGCACGTGATGGCCCGGATCCGGGACGAGGGACCGCTCAGATCAGCTGATTTCAAAGCGCCCACGGGACGCAAACGTGGCTCGTGGTGGGACTGGAAGCCCGCAAAACAGGCCCTCGAATGGCTCTTCGACATGGGCGAACTCATGATCGCAGAACGCCGCAACTTCCAACGCCTTTACGATCTGACCGAGCGCGTCCTCCCCGCCAGCGTCAACACCACCGTGCCGTCTCCTGAAGACGTCGCTCGATTCATCGTTCGGCGAGTCCTGGGCACCTGGGGAGTGGCCCCCGTCTCGGAGTTGCGCTGGGGTTGGCACCGCCATCCGGGAATCGCTGACGCCGTCGCCGAGCTTACCTCGACGGGCGAAGTGACTGCCGTTCGCATCGGCGGATTAGAGGAAGACTGGCTCGCCCTGACCCGAACAGTTGAGGCCCCAGGACAGGCTCCGGGAAGTGACCACGTGCACATTCTCTCGCCGTTTGACAGCATGGTGATCCGCCGCAGTCACCTGGCCCGGCTGTTCGACTTCCACTGCAAACTGGAATGTTACATGCCGGCCCCCAAACGGCAGTGGGGATACTTCTGCCTGCCAATTCTGTGTGGAGAACGTTTCATCGGTCGTATCGATGCAAAGGCCCACCGCAAAGCAAAGACACTGATCGTCAGGAAACTCATCGCCGAACCGAGCGTCAGGGAGTTCTATGGTGTCCTGGCCGCACTGGCGAGCACGCTGTGGACGTTCGCTGCCTTCAATGGTTGTGAACAGGTCGTGATCGAGAAAACAACCCCCGCACAGCTCAAGAAGCCATTGCAGCGCGAATTGACGTAACTCGTGCCGTCCTGCGCCGGCGCGAGAAAAGCACTACTATCGGAACCGGAGAAGAAACCATGCCGGCATCTGCCGAGTTCCTCGCATACGTTCTGGACCAGTTGTCCGGGTGGGGCGGTGTCACGGCCCGGAAGATGTTTGGCGGGGCCGGGCTCTATCGAGACGGCACGATATTTGGCCTCATCGCCGACGATGTTGCCTATCTGAAGGTCGATGACTCGAATAGGCAGGAGTTCGAACAGGCTGGTTCCTCTCCCTTTAGGCCATTCCCTGACAAGCCCACCATCATGCCTTATTACGAGGTCCCTCCCGATGTCCTCGAGGTCCCGGATGAACTGGTCACGTGGGCCAAACGTTCCCTCGCCATTCAGAAGAGCAGAGAGTAGGCTCTCGCGTTCCATTCACTCCGGTCTCCCTCTACAGCCACTTCTCCACCACAGGCGGCTCGTACAGACGCAGTTGCTCCAATACGGAGGGAACGGTGTCACCGACGAGGAGCATCTGCCGATGTTCGGGTCTGACAAAGCGTTGATTGACTGTGTGATCCAGGAACTGAAGAAGCCCATCATAGTAGCCGGCGGTGTTAAGCAACGCATAGGGCTTGCTGTGCATGCCAAGCTGAGCCCAGGTCAGGAGCTCAAAAAGCTCATCCAGCGTCCCGATGCCTCCGGGAAGAGCAACGAAAGCATCCGCCAGCTCGAACATCAGGGCCTTCCGCTCGTGCATTGTGTCGACGATCCGCAGGTCGCTCAAACCGCCGTGCACGACCTTGTCCGCGAGGGCCTTTGGGATGACCCCGACCGCCCTTCCCCCGGCCTCGAGGACCGCGTCGGCCACCGCTCCCATCAAGCCGACGGACGCGCCTCCATAGACCAGCTCGATGCCTTCCGCCGCCAGGTGTGCCCCAAGCTCTCTCGCTTCGTCCAGATACGCCGGCGACCTCCCCGCGCTGGAGCCACAATTCACACAGACTCTCATGATGATCTTCATCGTGTCTCCGGGGAACGACGTTCAGCCCAGAAAAGCGCCCCATGCCGCAGAACAGGACCGATCAGTCAACCGTTCAGTAATCCTGAAGCCGCCTCAGAGTCGAGCCCCTGAGACCGGAACGCCTCAGGCTTCTGCGAGAGCACCGTTTACCAATTCCTGCCACTCCGCCTCAAAGCTCTTCCCATCCGGGAAGGAAATCCCCACTCGTCCATACCAGTACCTGGCGTTGGACTCGTCCGGCTCTTTCCGGTGGAGATAGGCGTGGATGTTGCAGGACAGTGCGTCATTCAGGCGCTGGACAATGCAATGCGCGCCGTCCCAATCGTCGTTGCGCTCCAACCACAGAGCTCGCAACCAGGACGTCAGTCCCTCCGGCGGACCGGGCAAGTCAAGCGTGCTCGTGAACTCGGTCAGATCCATTGTTGATCGCTCCTTCAGCACGTTCCTCAGTCAAACGCGGGAATAACCGTTCCGGCTCCATCGTTCATAGCAGACTGGTGGGCGCAGATGCCGGCAGCCGTCCAGTGGGCCGCTCTGACAGCGTCAATCCATGGACGTCGCTGCTCGACGATACTGCGAACAAACTCGTGGACCATGTGTGGGTGCGACCCGTGGTGCCCGCCGCCCTGCTCGAAAGAGAGGTGCTTCTCGTTTTCACCGTAGACAAACCGCTTGGTGAACCGACCGACCGAGGATGGCAACTGGTCAGCCCGATCAGGCGGCTCAGGGCGTTCCACTGTCAGCGCCCGCGCCTGGCCCTGGACGACAGGACTCATGCGGAACAACATGGGGTGTTCATCCTCCATCTGCCATTCATAGCAGGCATCCTCGCCATAGACGGTAAAACTCTCCATATATGGTCTGGCGCAATGGTACAGAGAACGTGTCACCTCGACGCTCAACCCCGGCGACTCAAGCTTGAATATCGCCGCTTCTACGGGATAGGGGTTGCCGTACGGCTT
>Ga0209249_1002917_pt1 | contig 13021 bp, 10 predicted proteins | sample SaaInlV_200m_DNA_4_FD_184653 | JGI IMG/M metagenome (GOLD analysis project Ga0209249, IMG submission 184653) | Marine microbial communities from expanding oxygen minimum zones in the Saanich Inlet - SI037_S3LV_200m_DNA (SPAdes) (version 2) | ecosystem: Environmental > Aquatic > Marine >...
AGAAATTATGTTCATGGATTTTATGGCGGTTTGTATGGACGGAATCGTGAACCAGATTGCCAAGATGCGCTATATGTTCGGCAGCCAGTATAAAATGCCCATCGTCATTAGAACACCGGCAGGCGGTGGCGTCAGCGCCGGACCACAGCATTCTCAGTGTCTGGAAGCCTGGTTTGCCCATGTTCCCGGCTTGAAAGTTGTTATGCCGGCTACGCCTTATGATGTCAAGGGATTGCTGAAGTCGGCCATCAGGGATGATAATCCCGTGATCGTGGTGGAAAATAAGGCATTGCATGGGATGAAAGGGACCGTACCGGAAGAGGAATATCTGGTGCCGATCGGTCAGGCCGATGTCAAGAGGGAAGGCAAAGATGTCACTGTAGTGGCAACTTCGAGAATGGTGCATGAAACGCTGAAGGCGGCAGATCGTCTGGCTGAAGAAGGCATTGAAATTGAAGTCGTTGATCTAATGTCCATTTCACCTTGGGACAAGGAGACCGTCTTTAACTCCATCGGAAAAACACACCGCCTGGTTATCGCTCATGAAGCGGTTAAGAGTTTTGGCATAGGTGCGGAGATCTCAGCTACGGTGGCCGAAGAGATAATGGACGAGATAGATGCCCCGATTATGAGGGTTGGAGCGCCATTCGTACCGGTACCGTTTAGTTTGGAGAAAAGTTACTTACCCGCTGAAAAAGATGTGATTGACGCAGTTAAACGGACTTTGGAACGGGTTTTTTAAAAGGAGGAACAATCCATGAAAGCAGCTGTCTGGTATAAAAAGGGCGATATTCGAATTGAAGAAATTCCTGAACCGAAACCCGCAACAGGTCAGATAAAGGTCAGGGTCAAGACGTGCGGTATTTGCGGTTCAGATCTGCATGAATACAATGCAGGACCATTTCTCATTCCGGCCAAACCTCATCCTTTGACCAACAGAATGGGAGGACCGGTTGTCATTGGACATGAATTTTCAGCTGAGGTTGTTGAGCTGGGGCAGGGCGTAAAAAATTTCAAGTTAGGCGACAGGGTCACCATGAATGCCTTGATTCTTTGCGGTGAATGTCACTATTGCAGGCAGGGAGCTTATAATATGTGTGTGAAGCTTGGTAGTAAGGGGTTTGCGGACGACGGAGGCTTTGCGGAGTACGCGGTTCTGGATGAATATTCTGCCTATAAATTACCGGATACCGTCAGCGACGATATGGGATCATTTGTCGAACCCCTGGCGGTTGCTGTACGCGCAGTCAAGCGGAGCCGTCTCGTCATAGGGGATTCGGTTGTGGTTGTGGGTGCGGGTCCCATCGGACTCCTGGTGATGCAGGTCTGCTTGACGGCCGGTGCCAGCAAGGTTTTTGTGGTTGAACCCCTGAAGAAACGACGCGAATTGGCCAAAAAACTGGGAGCAAATCTGGTTTTTGATCCCGCCGCAGTAGATCCGGGCAAAGAAATTGCCAAGATAACCGAAGGATTGAGGGCCGATATTGCCTTTGATTGTGTCGGCAATCAATCCGCTTTTAACACCGCCCTTAAGGTAACTGGCAGAAGAGGGGTGATTTGTGTGGCCGGGTTGGCTTTAAAGCCGATTGAAGTACCGTTTATCAAGTTATGGGGTCATGAAAAGGAATTGACCTTCAGCAGCGGTTATGAAAATGAGTTTCCTGCAGCCATCGCCCTGCTTGCCAATGGCAAAATCGATATCGACAGCATGGTCTCAACCCGTATCAAACTCGATGATCTGGTTGAAAAAGGGATAAAACCGTTGGTTAACGATGGCGGCAAATACGTAAAGATTCTGGTTGATATTTAACGCAAGCGGAGAAAATTAAATGAATCTACCCTACTTCGATTTACACGGCAAAGTCGCTCTCATTACCGGTGGGGCCACTGGTATTGGCAAGGGTATTGCTGAAGGGCTGGCAGAAGCCGGAGCTAGTATTGTCATTGCTGCCAGACGTTATGAAAAATGCCAGCAAACCTGTGATGAGATTCAGGGAAAGACGGGGGTTGACACCCTGCCGCAGGCCTGTGACATCAACCAGGAAAAGGAAGTTGAAGAGTTGGTGGAAAACGTGATCGAAGAGTTCGGCTTCATCGATATCCTGGTGAACAACTCGGGTATCGGAGGGAGTGAAAAACCAATTTTGAATATGACGGGAGACGATTGGGACAGCGTCCTCAATACCAATTTAAAAGGTATCGTCACACTCTCCCGGGCGGCGGTCGGTAAAATGGTAGCGCGGGGTAGAGGGGGAAAGGTTATCAACGTTGCCTCCATCCTAGGGAAAATCGCCTGGCCGAATATGTCTTCCTATTGCGCCAGCAAAAGCGGTTGTATTCAACTGACTAAAGTGATGGCCCTGGAGTGGACAAAATTCAACATACAGGCCAATGCGATCGTACCGGGCTATATTAAAACCCCTATGAATACGGAATTCTTTGACAGTCAGGCGGGAAAAAACGTGATCAGGTCGGATATTCCCATGCGGAGGCTGGGAACCATTGAAGAATTGAAAGGCGTAGCCGTATTACTGGCTTCGTCCGCATCAAGCTTTATGACGGGTTCGGCGGTTGTGATTGACGGGGGACAAACCTGCTAAATCGCAGAATCTGGAGTCGTTCTTTTGTCCCTTCCACCGAGGAGCGAGTCTACTGGACATTTTGCAAACAGAATGTGACAGCAACGTGTTTCCTTTTCATTAATGGGAAACACTTGAGTAATTTTTGAGCCGACCCTTAAGTAAATGATATTGCATCAGAGAGGATATGATGAAGACCTACAAGACCATCATCCTGGAAAAAAATGAAAGCCTGGGATACTTAACCTTGAATCGTCCCGAGGTCCACAATGCGATCAGCCAGGAAATGATAGATGAGATTGCCGACGCTCTCACCCTTATTGACAAAAGCACCGAGATCCGGATCCTGATCGTGACCGGTGCCGGGAAATCTTTTCAGGCCGGGGCTGACATTGCTGAGTTGAATGCCATGAGCCCTTTACGGTTGTTACGCTGGAATGAAGGAATTGTGCGAAATAACGCGGCCCTGGAAAAACTGAGGCAACCGGTTATCGCAGCGATGAATGGTGCAGCGATGGGCGGCGGACTGGAATTGGCGATATCCTGTACTTTGCGGGTAGTGACCGCTTCGGCCAAGATGGGATTGCCGGAAGTAAAACTCGGGATTATCCCCGGCACAGGCGGAACGCAGCGCCTGCCGCGTTTGATCGGAAAAGGGCGGGCTGCCGAGCTGCTGCTCACCGGGGATATTATCAACGCGGAGGAAGCCTATCGAATCGGTCTGGCCAATAAAATCGCCCCGGATGGAGAGGCGGTCAAATATGCGGAAGAGCTGGCCGCCCGAATCCTGGTTAACGCTCCGATTGCGGTGGAGCTCGCTAAAGACGCTCTCGAGATCGGAAAAGACCTGCCACTCGATCAGGCGATCCAGTATTCACAGAAAAACTGCGTTACCTGTTTTAGCACTGAAGATATGAAAGAAGGCACGGCCGCATTTATCGAAAAACGTAAAGCCCAATTTAAAGGAATTTAGGAATTAAGAGGGAAAAATGCCGTTAAAGATTGTCATGCCGAAACTCGGTTTAACCATGACTGAGGGCACACTGATAGAATGGACGAAAAAGGAAGGGGATTCGGTAAAAGCAGGTGAAGTACTTTTTATCCTGGAAACCGAAAAAGTTACTTACGAATTTGAAGCCCCGGAAGACGGTACATTGGGGAAAATTATCATTCACAATCAAGATGAGGTCCCGGTCGGGGAAGTTGTAGGTTATCTTTTAAGGCCGGGAGAAACACTGGATGACCTAAAAATTGAAACGGCAGTTAGCAACCAAAGACCCGAGACGTTGGAAACGTTAAATGCCGAATCCGCAGTTAGCCAATCCGACTCGAATACGGATTTACCTCTGGAAACGAACGATATGCGGGTAAAAGCAACGCCCATGGCTAAAAAAGAAGCCAGGAGACGGCATATTGATTTGCGGACGGTGAAAGGCACAGGGCCCGGGGGTAGGATTATCAGGGAAGATGTACAAAAAAAGAACGAGGAACAACAAACTGCCTCAACGCCTGAGCAGCCTCATAAAACCTCGGGACAAAAGCTCGTTCCCTTGACCGGTATGAGAAGAGCGATTGCCAAAAAGATGTTGTCCAGCAAGGTAGAGACGGCCCAGACTTATATGAGTAATACGGTAAATGCGGCGAATGTTAAGGAATATCGGAAACTGCTTCTTTCACATCTGGAAAAGAAAACCGATGCCAGGGTAACCATTACCGACGTTATGATGAAAATAACCGCCGCGGCCCTGAAAGAACACCCGGTGATCAATACACGGTGGACAGATGATGGCATTCTTTATTTTGACGACGTTCACATGGGAATGGCGATGGCCTTGGATGAAGGTCTTATCGTTCCTGTCATCCGTGATATTAACCGCAAGAGTATAATCCAGGTGGCGGAAAATCGTCTGGAGTTGATCGGACGTGGCAGGAATAAAAGTTTCCTGCCTGATGATATCAGCGGCAGCACGTTTACCCTGTCTGCCATGGGCATGTATGGCATTGAGCAATTTACCTCAAATATTAACCTCCCGGAAAATGCCATTCTTGCCGTGGGGGCGATCATCGACAAACCGGTGGCCATTAATGGAGAGCTGGCCATCAGGCCGATGATGAATATCACGCTGTCTTATGATCACCGGACCATTGACGGCTCGGAAGCGGGTAAATTCATGCAGACTCTCACCAGGTATATTGAAAATCCAATCTTGATATTTGAATAATTCCCATACAAAAGGAATGACAGACAGGGAGACAGAAAATGGGTAATGGAGTCAAAATCACCATCATTGGCGGCGGTGTCGGCGGGTATCCGGCAGGTATCAGAGCCGCGCGTATGGGAGCAGAGGTAACCCTGATCGAAAAAGACGAACTGGGCGGCGTCTGTTTAAACAGGGGATGTATACCCACAAAATCATTACTTCAATCAGGCAAAGTGATTCAGACCATCAAAGAGTCCGAAACATTCGGCATTAAATGCGGAGAGTATAAAGCAGACTTCAGCGCAATCATGGCGCGTAAGAACCGGGTTGTCAGTCAGCTCTGCAGTGGGGTGCAAAGACTGCTGGCTGCCAAAAAAATCAAGGTCATCAAGGGAACTGCCTCGATTCTTGATTCCCGAACCGTTCAAATCGAGCAGTCAAAGGAAAAAATAATCTCGGACACGATCATCATCGCCAGCGGATCAAGCCCGGCTAAATTAAATATCGAAGGCGCCGGCGGACCCGGAGTGATGAACAGTGATACGTTCCTGGAGATGAAAACCCTTCCGCAAAGCGTCGCTATCGTCGGCGGGGGTGCTATCGGCTGCGAGTTCGCACAGATTCTAAACAACCTCGGAGTTCAGGTAACGATTCTGGAGATGGAGGAAAACCTGATCCCTGGAACAGACAAGGAAATAGCCCGGGCATTGCAGAAAAGTCTCGTCAACGATGGCATTAAAGTATTTACCAAAGCCGGGGTGAAAAAAATCGAACACCGTAAAAACAAGAACACCATCGTGTTTGAACATCAGAAAAAATCTCAAAAGTGTGAAGCAGCAAAAGTCGTTTTCTCGGTAGGAAGAAAACCGCAAACGGCAGCCCTGAATGTGGATAAAATCGGCCTTGCTCATCAGAATGGTGCCCTGAAAGTGAATGAATACATGGAGACTAATATATCAGGTATTTACGCGGTGGGGGATGTCATCGGCGGAACCATGCTGGCCCATGTGGCCACAGCCGAAGGTGAATGCGCGGTGAAAAATGCGCTGGGGCAGAAAACCAGGATGAATTACAAGGTAATTCCCGCCTGTATTTATACCTCGCCGGAGGTTGCATCAGTGGGCTTGAGTGAAGAGATAGCCAGGGATAAATATGATGATGTGGAGGTTGGACTTTTTCCCTTTACCGGCTGTGGAAAGGCCCTGGTTATCAATGAGACCTATGGATTGGTAAAAATCGTTGCGGAAAAAAAAGACAGAGAAATTCTGGGAGTTCATATTATTGGACCTCATGCAACAGATATGATTTCAGAAGCTGTATTGGGCATGTCCATGGAAATGGGTGTGGAAGACCTGGCAAATGCCATTCATCCTCACCCGACATTATCAGAATCAATTCTTGAATCCTCTTTAACTTTGCACGGTGGGGCGATCCATATGCCGTAATTTTGATCGAATCCCTAAATCGAGGTAGAACATTTTTTTAGTCTGGAGACATGATATGGATTTTGGATACACTAAAGCAGAAGAAGAATATAAGGAAAGACTCTGCCGCTTTTTAGATGAAGAGCTGACCGAGGAGATAGCCCGCCAAAACTGGGAAGACTTGGGAGTAGGACCCGAGGCAAGGGAATTCAGTTATCGACTGGTCGCTGAGGGTTTTCTGGGAATGAGTTGGCCCAAAGAATATGGTGGAAAAGGTTTGTCCCCGGTCTTCGATTATATTCTCCTGGACGAACTGGGTAAAAAGTGGGGGGCTCACGTTCCGCTTGATGTAGGGTATACCATGGTCGGGCCCACCATTCTGCGACGAGGCAGTGATGAAATGAAAAAAGAGTTCATCCCCAGGATCATTGAAGGGGAGATTGAGTTTTGTCTGGGCTATACCGAGCCCAATGCAGGCTCCGATTTGGCGTCGATGGAAATGCAGGCGGTAGATGGCGGAGATTCCTACATTATTAACGGGCAGAAGACGTTTAACACAGAGTGCCATTATTCCGAATACCATTGGCTGGCTGCCAGAACTTCTGATTTCAGCCCGGATGTTCCTCAACATAAGGGAATCAGCTTGTTCATCGTCGATATGGATAGCCCGGGTATTACAATTCGCCCTTTATGGACCATGTCCGGCGAAAGAACCAACGAAGTCTTCTACGATAACGTGGCGGTTCCAAAAAACCGGCTGGTTGGCGAAGAGAACAAGGGATTTTATTACATGATGGAGGCGATCGGTTCCGAACGAAACCAGGTATTTGTTCCCCAACGGCTGTCACCGATCCTGCAGGATATGATCAATTATGTTAAAGAAACCGAATATAACGGGAAAGCGCTTTCCGAAGACCCCCTGATTCGTGATAAAATTGCTCAGATAGCCGTTGAACTTGAAGTAGCAGGCGTGCTTTGCGACCACTCCAGGTGGCTTGAATTTAATGGTCTGCCGATGTCTTACCAACCTGAAATTACGAAAGTGTTTACCTCAGAATTGGAACAGAGGATGGTCGATATTGCCATGCAAATCCTCGGACCTTACAGCCAGCTGACAGAAGAGTCCAAGTGGGCACCGCTGAGAGGCAGGATATCCTGGTATTATCTTCATTCTTTTATGACAACCATTGGCGCCGGCACCAGCGAGGTTGGCAGAAATGTCATTGCCCAACGCGGCCTGGGTTTGCCGAGGTCCAATTAAATTCTGCATATAACGATGAACAGCCTCATGTAGGAGTTGAAGACTATGGATTTTAATTTTACTTCAGAACAGGAAAGGTTGAGAAAATCCGCACGCGATTTTCTTAAAACTGAGTGCCCCAGCTCATTCGTGCTTGAAATGGAAGCCGATAAAACAGGATACTCTCCCGAATTATGGCGCAAGATGCAGGAACTGGACTGGATGGCGCTGATCATCCCTGAACAATACGATGGTGTTGGAGGTGAGTTTCTGGACCTGATGATTATGTTGGAAGAGATGGGTCGGGCTTGTACTCCCGGTCCGTTTTTTTCAACCATCGTGCTGGGTGGATTAAGCATAATGGACTGGGGAAACGAATCCCAAAAAAAACGATTTCTGCCCGGGATCGCCAACGGTGAAATAAAAATCACACTGGCCGATTCCGAACCGGAAACCACCCGCTATAGCCCCTACCCGATCTCAACCGTCGTAACAGTCCAAGACACAGGATATACTATCAATGGCACCAAGCTGTTTGTGCAGGACGCGGAAGTGGCCGATTACATGCTGGTTTCCACCAGAACCTTCGACTCTGGAAGCATAAGAGACGGAATTTCCCTTTTTATCGTGGACGCCAAAAGTCCGGGCATCAGTCTGACGCCGCTGCAAACGATAGGCGGCGACAAACAATATGAAGTGGTTTTTGATGAAGTCAAGGTATTGGAAGCAGACATTCTGGGAGGCGTATATGATGGTGGGCGTCAATTGGATTCGATCCTGCAGAAAGCAACCGTCTGCAAATGCGCCGAAATGGTTGGCGGTGGGCAAATGGTTCTGGAAATGGCTACTGAATATGCAAAGGAGCGAAAACAGTTTGGCAAACCCATCGGTGCGTATCAAGCTATCCAACACCACTGCGCTAACATGCTCATCGATGTTGAAAGCAGCAGATTTATTACGTATAAAACAGCCTGGATGGTGAGTCAAAACCTGCCATGTGTCAAGCAGGTGGCCATAACCAAGGCCTGGGTTTCCGATCGCTACAAAAATGTGGCAGGACTGGGTCATCAGGTCCAGGGCGCTGCCGCCTATATTATTGAACATGCAATGCCGCTATATTCCAGACGGGCAAGTGCTTCTGCGGTTGCTTTCGGAGACAGTAACTATTGCCGCCAGGTGGTTGCCAGTGAGCTGGGGATTTAAAAACCTGAACGGCTAATTGAGAGATTCCACCCTTGTATAAAAAGGAGGAAATTACATGCTTAATCTTGTTAACTCTGAAAAGTTCAAACGCTATATCCGCCAGGACGACTGGAACGACCTCGGTTTGTCCACCAGCCATATGATTGAAAAAGCAATTGATGACGGTCGCTACGACGAAGCCAAAAAGCTTGCCCGCTATTATATCCCCGAGGGCAAGTCTCTGCATGATCTGTTTTGTGACTGGATTTGGGATATTTTTAGCAAAACAGCGGAAAACCAGGGAGAAGAGGCTGTATACGAATTATGCAAGGCTACCCAGGAAACCTGGATGATGAAACGAACATGGAAGGGGCTCTCAAAGATGTCGGTGGAAGAAAGAGTTCAGGTTAACGCTGAAGTTATGAGGTCGCATCGTTGCGGTCCCTGTCAGGATGGTTGTATAGAAATCATTGAAGATGAGAATCGGTACAGTATTAAAATGGACCCCTGTGGCAGTGGTGGTAGAATGAGACGGGGAGATCCTGTGGATGGCACACCCAGCAGATTGGGAGCTCCCTATAATTTCGGCGTTACCAAAAAAGCTTATCCCTGGAGCTGGAATCGTACGAACGTGCCTTATTACTGTATACATTGTGCCATCAATGAAATCCTTCCTATCCAGTGGGGCGGTTATCCACTCTGGGTCACTGGTTATGCCGATGACGCATCCAAACCTTGCTACTGGCATTTTTATAAAAAACCGGACTTGATTCCCGATGAATATTACAAAAGGCTGGGATTTGAAAAACCGAAAAACTTATAAGTCCTCTCCAAAAGTTGCGGGTCAGCTCTTCTCTTCTCTTCTCTTGCTTTTTCCCAGCCTGGGCGGATTAGCCGCCCAATAACACATCCCTCAAAACCGCTCCGTATCCAAAAAACTGTTTAATGATACAGTTAAGCGATAATGGAACCACTAAAATACCACAATATATTCTAATAGGGACATCCCAACGCTGATGGAAAATCAACCGTTAGAGAACCAATAAAGAAAAACGGAGCTAAGTAGGCGATGAAAAAATTGGAACAAAACATTGGCGATTGACAATTAGCCAATTTTTGTGTTTTTTTGATGAATCATTTTCAAATTGTGTCAACTATTCACCACAGAGCCACGAAGAACACAAAGATACCAATTCAAAAGCTTCAAGGGAAGGGGTTTTAGCAGATCCGGATTCGAGGAGACAACCCGAGACATGTGCCTGGATTTCGATATTTTATCCTGAAGCCAGCTACATTCAAATCATTAAATTATTTGTTTAAATCTCCGTGAACTCTGTGTCTCTGTGGTGAACAGATACAAATTGTGAATAGAAAATTCCTGACTGGGTTCATCTCAGAAACCCAGGGAATTACTCGATTTTTGTCAAATCCGGTGTAAATTTATCCAGAAAAAAAGGAGGCATTAAATGGCAGGGCGATTGGAAGGGAAGACCGCTGTGATTACAGGTGCGACGAGCGGTATCGGAGAAGTTACTGCAGAGATCTTTATTAGAGAAGGTGCCAGTGTGATCCTGGCGGGACGTTCAGAGGAGAAGGGAAAAAAAATAGCGGACCGTCTGGGTGAGAAAGCGGTTTATCAGAGAGCAGATGTGATGCAGGAAGCGGACATCAAAGCCCTCATTGATCTGGCGGTAAGCCATTTCGGTCGCCTGGACTGTCTCTTTAACAACGCTGGCGGCCGGACGTATGGAACTCTGGAAACGGTGACACCGGATGATTTTGATCACGCCATGCGTCTGCTCCTGGGCAGTGTCGTTTTGGGCATGAAACACGCAACCCCTGTCATGAAAGCGCAGGGATCGGGCTGTATTCTTAACAATTCCAGTATCGCAGCAATTCGTTTCGGCCAGGGAGGGTATCTGTATGGTGCAGCCAAAGCCGGGCTGACCCATCTGACCAAGATGGCCGGAGTGGAGCTGGGTGCGTTCGGTATTCGGGTCAACTCTATTTCGCCTGGTGCCGTGGCCACCCCTATTTTCTGGGGGGGGTCCGAGGTCGCCAACACCATGGAAGAGTCGGTCAATGCCAAGAAACTGGAAAAACTGAAAAAAAATCTGGCTTTCGCGACGCCACTGAGAAAAGCCGGGTTACCCGAAGATATTGCCTATACGGCACTTTTTCTGGCCAGCGACGAAGGTAGTTATATAACCTGTCAGGATCTTGTCGTAGATGGTGGCCGGACATCGATGTTTCATGAAGCGCCCGCAGGGTAGAGGTTGGGGTTTTGTGAGGGGCTGGACACTGCCGGCGGGATTCAACCGGCAGTGCCTTTGGTTGAGAGTCTCTAGTTCAGGTCCTTGAACCCTTTGCCTTCGCTGACCAGTTTCTCGATCAGGGCAGCTGGTTTCCAGTGTGCTCCGAATGTTGTTTCATACTCTTTAATCGTTGCCAGCACCTTGTCCAGGCCGATCAGATCGGCGTAGAACATGGGGCCGCCCAGGTAAACCGGCCAGCCATACCCGTTGATCCAGATAATATCCAGATCGCTCGGTCGCACGGCGATGCCCTCTTCCAGAATCTTGGCACCTTCGTTGATCAGTGAGTAAATGCAGCGCTTGACGATCTCATCGTCTGAAATCTCCCGTTTTTCAAAACCCTGTTTAGCCGCAAAGTCAGCGATCATCTGCATGACCTCAGGATCCGGGATAGGTGTGCGGTTCCCGGCCTCATACTTGTAGTAGCCGCTGCCGTTCTTTAAACCGAGACGGCCGCTTTCACACAAGATTTCCCTGACAGACGAGCTGGAAGAGGTCTCCTTGCTCCAGCCAATATCCAATCCGATCAGGTCTGACAGTACGAAGGGTCCCATCGGAAAGCCGAAATCGAAAATGACCCGGTCCAATTGTTCTGCCGGAGCGCCTTCCAGGAGTAACTGGTCCGCTTCCCGCTTTCTTTGAGCAAACATCCGGTTTCCGGCAAAGCCGAAGCAGACACCCACCACAGCAGGCACCTTCTTAATTTTTTTAGCGATAGCCAGCGAAGTAGCTAAAACAGGTTTAGAGGTCTTCTCGCCCCGTACAATCTCCAGCAGCCGCATCACATTTGCCGGGCTGAAGAAATGGAGGCCAATCACAGATTCAGGTCTCTTGGTTTGTGCCGCAATTTCGTTGACATCCAGATAGGAGGTGTTGGTGGCCAGGATGGCTTCCGCCTTGCAGATTCCGTCCAATTTGCGGAAAATCTCTTTTTTGAGATCCATATTCTCGTAGACAGCTTCGATCACCAGATCGACATCGTCCAGGGCCTCAAGAGAGATTACACCGGTAATCAGCGACAGCCTTTGATCGACCTCAGCGGTCGTCATTTTGCCTTTGGAAGCGGTGATGTCATAGTTCTTTTTGATCACAGCCAGTCCCCGATCCAGGAAATCCTGCTGGGTTTCAACCAGTATGACTTCATATCCGGCATTCACAAAATTCATGGCGATGCCGCCGCCCATGGTTCCAGCACCGATGATGCCTACCTTTTTAATGTCCAGTAAGGGAGTGTCCTTGGGAATATCCGGAATTTTGGCGACCTGCCGTTCTGCGAAAAAGACGTAGCGTTGCGCTGCAGATTGGCTGCCTGACATTAATTCCATAAACAGTTCCCGTTCGACTTGCAAGCCCTCTTCAAACGGAAGGTTGACCGCTGCTTCCACCGTTTTGACACAAGACTCGGGGGCATCGAAACCCCGTGTTTTTCTGGCAATGGATTTTCGAAATTTGTCAAAAATTTCGGTCTTGCCTCGGGCAGCTTCCACTTTTTCATTGTTTGCGCTGACCTTCTTCAAAGGTCGATTTTCAGCCAGGACCTTTGTGGCAAAGGCGAGGGCGCCTGCTTTCAAATCCCCTTCGATCATCTCATCAATCAGACCCACTTCCAGTGCTTCCGGCGCAAAAATAGGATTTCCGATGGCGATCATCGTCAATGCCTTCTCCGGTCCGACAACACGAGGAAGTCTCTGGGTGCCACCGGCACCAGGCAGCAGACCCAGCTTAACTTCAGGAAGCCCGAACTGGGCGGTGGGAACACCGACCCTGAAATGACAGCTCAGGGCTGTCTCGAGGCCGCCACCGAAAGCCGTGCCGTGGATCGCGGCGATAGTCGGTTTGGGGCAGGCATCCAGTGTCACCAGTACTTCGCCCAGACCCGGATCTTTGGGGGGTTGACCAAATTCTCTGATATCTGCGCCTGCACAGAAGGTTCTGCCTTCGCAGATGATAATAATCGCCTTGACCTGGTCATCTTTGACTGCCTGGTCGATGCCATCCGCAATACCTTTACGGACAGGATATCCCAGTGCATTCACAGGGGGATTGTTGAGTGTGATAATGCCGATTCCGTCTTGAACCG
>Ga0209249_1002919_pt1 | contig 13016 bp, 7 predicted proteins | sample SaaInlV_200m_DNA_4_FD_184653 | JGI IMG/M metagenome (GOLD analysis project Ga0209249, IMG submission 184653) | Marine microbial communities from expanding oxygen minimum zones in the Saanich Inlet - SI037_S3LV_200m_DNA (SPAdes) (version 2) | ecosystem: Environmental > Aquatic > Marine >...
TTGTAAGATCAAAATTATCGCTATCATAGTCATCGTAATAATTCCTTATATCATCAAAATCATCTTGGCTTTGCGCTTTTTTGAATATTAATTTTGAAATTTCAGATATAAAATACTGGCAAGCACTAAATAATGAATACTCATCTGGACAAACTTCTTCATATTCAATCGCAACATTGAAACAGCTAATCTCATCAAGGGCTTTCAGGAGAAAATCCAGACCTTTATCCCTACAGTCTACATAACCTAAAAAAGCATCTATATGGTATTTTGTTATAATATAACTTTCACCGTAAGACCCGGAAAATACTAATTTTTCTCTTACAAACTCACCAACCAAATATTTATAACTATTCTCTAAGACATTCAGCTCCTCAAAATATTTTGCAAATTCATCAATGGCTTTTCGTTTATAGATTATTGCATTCTCTATAGGCATTTTCGATAAGTGCATATAATGATATTCATCATTAGCCGCCTCAATTAATTTTTGATTAATGATTTTTAATAATTTTTCATCATGTTCATAATTATCTAGAATAAATTCTCTTACAGCACTATAATCCCAAAAGTTCTTACATAAAGACACCATAACTATCAGTAATTTTTTTGCTATAGTTAAATCTACAGGATATATTCTACCTATAGGCCTTCTGTTGCTAGGAAAACTATCACGAAATGTATTAAGTCTATTGAGACGCAATTTTGCAAAATAGTTTATAAAAATGACAATATGTTTTTTTATAAAGTCTTCATTAAATCTGTTTTTTCTATTTATATTATTCTCTTTAAGCGCTCCTCTTATATCTGCATGGTTATTCTCTATATCAGCTATCAACTCTTTGTAAAATTTTGGGGCATTTAAATTTAACTCTTCAAATATATTTGAACTCATTCTTGACTCCTTTTATAAATATTACTTCACTATTATCTTCTGACTCTAAGGTTATGCAACAACAACTCTTTCGACTTTCCATTTATCTTGCATATGTATGCTGAGTTCATTAAATCTCTTGGGGTTATATTCCCCGCAGCTTGATCGCGTCATAGTCCATTGGGCCATGAGGAAATACAAACGCTTGCGAGGACACAATACCAGAGCATTTGTCTTCAATGTTCGCTCATTGGAGCAAAATTGTACATTAGTAGAATTTTTCACTTACCATAATCTTTGAGCATCTGGAAAGTATTTACCAACTGCATACTCTTTAGTGAATCACCTAACTGGTCAGTCAGTGTTGAACTAGCAACAACTATTGCTAAACTTTGTGCTCGCGATACTGCAACATTCAGTCTGTGCTTATCTAATAAAAACTCTAAACCACGCGGTGAATCACTTGCACTGCTGGCACACATACTCAATATAACCACAGGTGCTTGCTGCCCCTGAAATTTATCTATTGTTCCAATCTTAGCTTTATCATCTAGTTCTTGTTTAAGTAGGTTTACTTGATGGTTATATGGTGCAACAATTAAAATATCTTCCGAACTAATTTTGTGTTGCTTACCATCTTTGTCGGTAAAGCTATTGCCTGTTACCTCACTAACTATTTTTTTAACTACCTCTATCTCCTCGAGACTAGATTGGGTGTTACCATAATGATCTACAGGAATATAAACAACTCCAGCTTCTTTATTAACTAGGCTAGAGTCTGTATTTGATGCTTGCTTAACAATTTGTCTATCATTATCTTTGTGTGCATGAAGTCTATTGTCATATATTGCTTTTGAGATAAACTGATTTACCTGTGAGTGCATGCGATAGGTTGTACCTAAGAATACACCTTTATCTTCTGCGATAGTCGAGTTATCACCCATCAGATAATCGAGAGTGGACAAGCCGCTTTTTCCTGGGTGAAAACCTTGAGTAGGTTGTGATAGCTGCATCTGATCACCCATTAAAACCGAATTATCTGCAGCTTGGCTCATGCCAATTAAGTTCGCAACTGCAACTTGACCTGCTTCATCAATAAACAGATAATCAAATAGACCAGCTAACTCTTCTCTGGCAATACCCCATGCCGTTGCTCCAACAACAACTGCAGTTACGTCATCATCTGTAATATTATCATTGATATCTGCAGGTTTAATACCTTTAACACCTAATGCTGTTAGCTTTTCATCTAAGTTGATTTTAGCTTTAAATAAGTCAGCAGTAATATTCTCTTGGGCTACCAGCTCAGCAACCCCAATTAATAGATTATCTATCGCTTTATGACTATTGCTGGTAATTGCAACTCTCTTGCTTTGTTTTAATAAGCTAGCAATAATATGTTTGCCTGAATGAGTTTTGCCACAGCCTGGAGGACCTTGAATTGTTAAGTAACTATTTTCAAGATTACTAACAACATTGATTAACCCATCTAAGTCTCCATCTTCAACTAACTCGCCACCTTTATGACCTTTAATTCTTGGAGTAGCACAGGTTAAAAAATCATGTAAAGCACGATGACTATTTGAATCATCACTCAAGTCACTAGCAACTCTAGCTATAGCAGTTGGAATTGGTTCTGGGTTAATATATTCATTTGGAATTAATGCTATTTTGTGTGGTAGCTCCTTTTTACTAGTAGTAAACACCACTACGCCATTCTTTAAATCTAATTTAATTACTTTTGCTGTTATTTGTTTCTCAAAATTTCGATTATCTTCATCAATAACATATACACTACTTAATTTAAGGTGTTTAAACTCTTGGTTAATATCAAAACTATAGGTGTAAGCTAAGTTTCTCGCACGAGAAGTTGGTTTATATTCTTTATCTGCAGTACGAGTACAACCAGCTAGAGAGTCAGAATCTGCTAAAAGCTCATCAGCATCTAGCATTAACCTATCAAACAACCTCCACCAAGTTGGTTTTGCTTCTCTGTTATGAAACTCTAAAGATCTAGCAAGAGTTTCTAACACTTCACGTTCTTGATTGCCTTCTTTTATCTTATTCGCTCGAGATAACAACTTATCTCTAAGATCAAACACCTCTTCTATCTTACTTGTTTGGTCTATCTCTTGAGGTTCATTGTTAGCGCTCCACTCTATACTTGCCTCTGTTTGACGCTCTCGTAACCAATCTACCAACTCTTGAGTAGAGTCACAATCATCTATATTGTAATCACGGATATCTGTTAAAGTTTTTGATTCTTGCCATACCTCACTAGCTGGTTTTTTGCCTAAGTCATCACCAATCTCTTCCAGAAACTTCTCATAAATAACAATTGAATCACTACCAGTAGATACTTCAGTATCACGAGCTTCTCTATATAGATGCTCTACATTCTTGATTGAATAGCGTGGTTCACCAATTAACATTGAGTTTTTAACTACTGTATATAGGTCAATAAAAACATTATTACGCAACAGCTGATCAACTTTATTCTCACATACCCCATAACGCCCCATTAACTTACGACAAGCGGCAATTTCATAATTAGCATAGTGATAAATATGCATAGTTGGATCTTGTTGCCAACGGTTATAGACCCACTCAATAAACTCTTGAAAGGCTTGCTTCTCTTGTTCTTGAGTATGTGCCCAAAAGTCTCTAAACTGTCGATCACCATTTTCATCAAAGTAGGTTACACCCCATAGATACTCTAAACCACCATCAATTAACGGATAACCTTCAATATCAAAAAACAGATCTTGATCAGAGTGTGGTGGCAACATAGCCAAACCAATCCCACGCTGTTTTATTTCTGGGAGGATTTCGTAATCTGGCACTTCTTTACCTGAACTACGAATTTGAATTGCTGCTTGAGATTTTAAGCGTTGGTAAATGTTAGCTGAAATACCTTTTATAGAATCTTCAGAGTTTTCGGCTAGAGCCTGCATAGTTGATATACCATGTTGTTCTATCTTCTTTACCTGATTTTTAGTTATAGTTGCAACTCGACTCAAGTGATCGATATCTTCTAAAAGTTGAGAAACATAGCCTGACCACCTCCCCCACTCATTTGAAAGGTATGGATCTGGCATTTTATCTTTATCAAAGCTATTTGCCATAGCTAAAAATTGCTCTTTTAATCCTAGATAGTAATGAAAATAATCGTTGGTTAATAGTTTTTCATTAGTGCCATTACCCAAAGCAACTACAATATGTTTTGCTTGCACTCCCTGAATAGCTTCTAACATCTCTGTATAACAGCAGAGTTGTACTACAAAATATGGCTTAACAGATTTAGCCAATTTTGCATCCCAAACCTCATAGTGATAGTTACCAAGTTTTGAATCTTTTTCTCCATTATCATGAGGAACTTTAACTAAAAAATCAGCATACCCTTTAAATGGTGATAATTCTAATGTTGCTTGAAAGATAACATCTGCACCAGAATGAATAGCAGATATAGTATCTGCCACCATGTTATCTTTATTATCATCACTAATTTCTACAACATTAAACTTATCTTCTTTAAATTTTTGTAATATGTCCAATTCATGTTTATCACCTTTCTCAGCTAATAGAGAAAGAACAATATCTCTCTCATCTGGCTTAATAGAGAACTCAGGATCTAAACATCTAGCATGCTCCATCCAACTGGCAAATGGTGATTTCATAAATAGGCATAGATCTGATGGAGAGTAGACGATGGTGTTATTGGTGTTTGTATACATTAGTTAATCCTATATTGTTGTTGCGATTAGTATATTAATTCCTTATGGCAATCATAAATAATCATAGTTTCATTATCTAGACCATAATTTCGTCGTACAGTGTAATTCACCATTGGCATATGAACATCAGATTTAGTTGGAACTAATACGCTATATTTAATAGATCATTCATGTTAATTGGGACAGCAGTTATTTTACTGCCATCAAAATATGTAAACTTTTTTGGATTTTTAAAACCGTTACTCATAGGGTAATATAACCTTAAAGCTTCTTTTGGTTTGTAGATGCTTTGATATGCAAAAAGTTGGTAAAAGTCATTCTGACTAAAACTACTATTCTCTTCTATAATTTTCCACTTAGCATCTGCTACTAATTTAAAATCGTCACCTTCTTTAATTATAAAATCAGGGCGTACACCGAAGAGTTTATTTTTTGCGTCATCTTCAACAAAAGTCTCTTCACCATTTTGTGCTTGTACCTGATGATTTTGGTACTCCATCTGTAGTCTATGCTCCATATAACTCTCAAAAAGTTTCTCCATTGGATAGAGGATAGAGAAAGCAATCGTCTCCCCACTAAAGCTACTAAATGACTCTTTTTTCAGAAATATTTTTGCCCAGATCAGAGCCGTTTTATAGTGTTCCATTCCTCTTGTATTTGTTTTGCACTTTCTAAAGTCTGCTTCATAGTTTTGTGAGTACTCAACACTATATATATGCTCTTGATACATGCGGAGCAGCCTAATATTCTCAAAAGATGAAGAGATATTTGCCAGATACTTTAAAGTAGACTTAATAAGCCGATTTTCCACTCTATTTGGCGTATATTCATCATACTCCACATAAAATTTCTCTTTATGAATATAGTTTCTTTTGATCTGCTCCTTTACTAAAAGCTTGCCTTTTAAATAGTGCAGATTATCTTGCCGCTCTATATAATCAGACTTTAAACCTTTTTTTAGGATATATCCTACTTCGTCTAAAAACATAGAGATAAATATCTCTAATATAGGGATCTTCTCATTTTGAAAATTAGCATTTTCTCTATGTATGGATTTTGGCAGTTTATAGAGTATACGAAGTAGCTCTAAAAATATTTTTTGAGCACTCTCTTCACTATCTTGACCTCCATATATCTTTGGAAGTATCTCTATATGATATCCACTATTAGTTTGGATAGTACCGACATAACTTTTAGCCTGTAGATATTTTCCATTACCACTAAAAGTAAAGACATCTTTCCCGTCATCCATTTTTGCAAACTTTACTAGATCGTCAAATACTTCTGCAGGCACTTTTCTAGATGTAAACTTATTGTATCCCTCTACTAGATCATCTGTACCTATAAGTCCATATTCACTAATTGTAAATGTCTCTTTACTCATATAGATTTACACCTATTCTGCTACTTTTTTGCTATAGATTCTTTTAAAGTCATCTGGAGTAAATCCATCTTTTATCTTATATATGGTTTTACCATTTTGTTGGTTTGGCAGATATTTTTTTATCTCCTTTTGCTCTTGAATAAATCCATTAGTTTCATCTTCTTCATTTAATATAATTTTTATGTTCTTCCAGTCCTCATAAAAGTACTCCGCAAGTAATGGAAGTATCTTATATTGAAATACGAAATGAAGATCACTATAGGTTTTTATATCTATAAAATAAGCGTGACCAATGGTGTGATCTCTATCGTATAGGATCTCTATTCTTGCATTTATAGCTGTTAATAATTTCTCTAAGTCTATATCTAATATTATTGTGGCATTTATGTCTTGATCATCTATAACTGTTTTATCATGCAGTAGACTTGACTTAGGCTGCATCTCTTTAAATACGAACCTTCTTCTTAGTGCTGTATCTATCGGGGCAATACTTCTATCTGCTGTATTCATAGTGCCTATGATATATAGGTTTGAGGGTACTGAAAAATTTACATTACTATATGGCAGTGTGATCTCTATATGCTCACCTTTGCCTTGTCGTTTGCTATCCTCTATCAGAGTTATAAGCTCACCAAATATTTTTGATATATTCCCTCTGTTTATCTCATCTATTATTAGGATATAGCGTTTATCTTTGTTACCTCTTGCTCTTTCAGATAGCTTTTTGAAGATACCAGATTCAACTTTATAGATAATTTCGTTTGTGCTTGTTGTTTTAGCTTTTATTCCCTCTACAAACTCTTCATACCCATAGCTTTGATGGAATGTTACAAACTCTATTTGCTCTTTATCTTTATAATATTTAAATAGCTCTTTTAAAGAATCTCTCTTATTTTTTCGCTTCTCTTTTGAATTATCTTCTCTCTTAGCTTCATTATATTGTTTATACAATTCTTTTAAGTTACTGCATGCCTCAACCTTACCATCATACTCCTCATCGAATATCACTATAGCTTTGTCAATTGTATTGTAAGTTTTTCCCGTACCCGGTGGACCGTATAGTATTTGATTTAGGGGGTGCTTGGGAGGGTGAAGTAGTGGTTTATATGAACTTTTATTTATTTTCCTTTGACTTTTTCCCTCCAGTTCATACCCTTCATTTTCCAATATTCTTATTACTTCTTTTTTATATGTACCAGGATCATATAAATGTGCATTCAAATAATCATCAACGACATTATTTGCTATAGCATATGCTATTTGTACAATACATTTTGCTTTATACCGAACATTTTTTATATTAACCGTAAGATTATTTTTGGAATCTACTTTGCATTTATCGAAATCTTCAAAATATTCAAGTGCTTTTTCAATATGCTCTTTTTTCGGCTCTATTAAGCCAGGAGCTAGCACTGACTTTTCAGGTAGTTCCGCAAATTGTTTAATTACATTTTTTGCGCTATCTGTAGTTATTTTGAAACTCATAAGACCATTTTGAAATTTAAATATATATTTATCACTGAACTCAACTTGGTCGTTGTGAAATAGAGCTCCTGCGTGAAGCCATGCCTGTAATTTGCCTAACTCTTCTTTCACCATCTTTTCTGTAATTTCTTTATCACTATTATCGATAAAGAATTTTAATAACAATAATAAATTACCCCTAAATTTCCGTATTGCAGGCGACATACCCTCACCTTTAATAAAATCTACTATTATGTTTTCATCATCAGTTAAATTAACTTCATTAATTTCATCTTCACTCATTATCTACTCCTTATTCTCTTGTAATTTAATAATCTAAATCTTTTACCACACCATGTTAATTTTCTGCATACATACAGTACAATCAAAACCATCTAACTCCTTATAAAACATATACTCTGCCTTACAGTTACCACACTGATAGTAATACTTTTGTTTGACAAGTTTTACTATCTCTTCTTTTATTTCTTCTATAGCTTCTGTTGCTTTTTTATACAGTACTTTTGTAAAAATGCTATCATCAATATATTCATTTGCTTCTAAATTGTTTAAGATAGAGCTTGGTGTACTTCGTACCATAGTATTGACATCAAGCACATTACCACTTGTTCCTATTACTACTAAAAGTTCACACTGTTTTAGCTCACTCTCCAATTTTTTGTACTCTATTGCTACTTCTCCAAACATTACTATATTTGGTCTTATTTTTGGGCTACTGCAAGTTGGGCACTTGCCATTAAAACTATCTTCTACCTTTTGATATCCAATATCATAAACAAGCCCACACTTCTCACACTCTAGCTCTGTTAAGAATCCATGCAGGTGGGTAATATCATCATGATGAATTCCTGCCTTTTCAAACAGGTTATCGACATTTTGAGTAATAACAGCGATCTCATCTTGGTACTTGTTTTTTAGCTCTGCCACTACCTTATGAGCATAGTTTGGCTTTTTATCTTCAAGGTTAAGTCTTCTTTTATCATAAAACTCTATTGCTTCTGCACGATTACTCTTCAATACACCTTTTGTAGCTACTTTTTCAATAGCATATCCTTCCCAAAGACCATCACTATCTCTAAATGTCTCTATACCTGATTCAGCACTTATACCAGCTCCGCTAAGAATAACTATTTTTGCCACACTTTTTGCCTTGTTAACTATTATATTATTATAGAATTCTCAATTGAGATAGAAACTATGGTTTTTGGTAATTCCGCACGCCCTCTACGGTTGACTTGGTTGACAAACACCGTCCAGTACTCGGTAGAAACTGGACTCAGAGGCAATGTATTTCCCTTTGTCGGCCAGCATAGGAACAATCTGCGGGGGTCCTTAAGGAGGCTGACTCTTTACGTTTGTCTTTCGTCTCTTGGTTTTCATGTAGCTGTTTCTGCCAGCGACGTAGGGTACGGGAGTCGATCTCAATTACACGGCAATCGGGCAGCCAACTGCTCTCGCAGCTCTGTTTTTCCAGAAGTGTACGAGCCCCGAATTCCTAAATCATAATCGACAATGAGCAGGTGTTGTTTGTGATCCATGGTTGAGAATTATATTGGATTAAAATAAGGATGTAAGTTACAAAATGTTACAGAATAATATATTGAATGTTATAGTATTTTGTCGAGCCTGATCTCAATCTCTTGTTGTTGTGGTGTGCGTTAGCTCTAACTTTGCTGCCTAATGCAGCCTTCCCCATCGAGAGATTACCGGATTGTACTTTCTGGTCAAAAGATGAGCTGTATATGATTTTCATGCTAAGTTAATTATTCCCACTAAATATTTAGTTACAATTTCAATAGACTCCGCAGATAAGATCAGAATACTACAGCACACACTGTGCTTTACACATCACTGCAATACATCAAAATCTCTTTGCTGACAAAAAAACTCATTCACCTGGCAGTTAAACCCATACTATGCTCTTTCTGCTTTCGCCAGCTCTTCCACTACTAATAGAGAAAAAATACCACAAAACGACGGTCAAATAACAAAAATTTCAGAGGCCTCACAGATTGCTGGCAGCATACTCATGCTACTTTCAACTCTCTCTTAACAGCCTGATCAAACCATGACTGCACATGCTTCCAGCACTCATCAGATGGCTCCTTATTTCTTTCCAATTTCAGTTGTGAAATGCTAGGTTGCCCACCAAGTCGAATCTCCATAGTTGCCCGTTGAGGGGAAATGACTCTGTAGATATAACATCGACCTTCTGCAACTAAACTCGCGTATGAAGTAACACAGTGCCGCATACTTGCGCCCTCCTCAATTAGATCGTCAATATCTGTGATTGGCAGAATTGAGTCAGTGCCCCCATACGGAGGCGGTGGAAAGTTCTTGAACCTCTCTTTCAATGAAACACTTCTGCGCTGTTGAATCAGCTTGTTATATTCATCTGTCACCTCATCATGAAATTCTCGCATTTGGTTACTACTCTCTACACTCCCAATCTTGCTTTCCAGATGGTCAAGCTCAAGTACCCGCCCCATTCTTTCAATATCTCGCTGCCAGTCATTGAATCGATTTACCTCTGCAATAGCAGCTATAATACCTCCTTCATAATCAGGATCCTTAAACTGTTCTAGCAATTTATGCTTGGTCAATTCAGGAAACGTCCTCAGTATACTGAGATAGTGAGTTGGAATAATCTTCATGTGACGAACAAATCTGACGCGGTCATCCGATTGAAAGAGGAACCGAATAGCATTGAGTTCCTTGTCGCTCCCCTTTTTTACTCTAATTTTCCGCATTACTTTCAAGGCAGATTTTGATGACCAGCCAAAAAGAACCTTCATAATTACAGTTTGCTTCTGAGTCAATATTCCCTCTTCAAAGAAATCTGTCCATCGATCAGGATCCATATAATACGCCTCTGTGAATAACCATGCCAATTGCGGAGTAGACTCAATTAAATCCATAAAGCGGTCATCTCTCGCAGCAAGTTGCATCATCGCAAATTGGTAATGCCTTAGCCCAGAGACAGCACGCCTTACTCTTTGAGGGATTTTTTTGATGAACTGTTTATGACTCCCCTCAGGTAACTCAGCTCCAGATATGATCGGCATCATCATTATTGCTAATCGCTCCCATTGGCCATTCTCTAATGCAAAACAGTTCAGCCCATCCTGCCATGGGGTAATTTTGAGCTTACACGCAGGGTCATGAGGAAAACTGATAATCAAATTTCCTCTTCGATCAATCTTCGCCTCTTCATCATCAAACATCATGCACTCGTCCTCCATATACACTGTTTACGATGACTCAGATACCACTGGAAGATTGACCACCCCTTGTACTCTTCGTACTCTTCGTACGCTGCGTAACGATGTGCCTGCCACTGAAAGTGCCCATATGCCCACTTCAAGAAATCATCTAAGTCACCTTTTCTTGCCTTGACCAGAGAATTTATTTTTTCGTATATGCCACCAACCTCCAGCTTCGTTCCACTATCTTTATCTACATACTCATAAAACACATCGCCCCCTGCATACTCTTTATATTTCAGCATCTTAACTGCTGGTAAAATGGGTGCGGCCTCAGCAAGATGTCTTGCTGTAGTGAGTTGATAATTAACGAATAAATGTTTCCGGCTATTTTTTACTGTGTTGAGTTATGCACGAAAAAGCCGCTTATCAAGCTTCAGAGGCAAAAATACAGCGCTTAATGACGAAAATACAGACTTAATTTTGTTGACAAATCATGTTTTATGCGAAGACACATTATATTAAGGCCTCACCCGGACAGTGGACAGTGGTTATGATATCCTATTGATATAGAACAATAACACCCCGGGTTTTTCATGTCATACTGCAATCGCTAATTCGGTGAATCATTATACAGACCACAACTTATCAGAATCACCAACTATGCGTACCTTCAAACTCGAACAAAGTACCAAAGAGATTGACATGAAGACCCTTAAAATTGAGAAGTCCGACAAAAAGATGATCACCAGCCACGCAGGGCTTGCTCTGGTTGGTAGAGCGATACACGGCTACACCTCATTGAGCAAGGGAATTGACGCATTGTTCAAACAAAAAAGAGGCACTCCGATGAGTGATGTCATCAAAAGCTACATGGGGGTTCTCGCACAAGGTAAACACAGCTTTGTGACGGTTGAAAATATTGCCGGAGACCGCTTCTTCAAGGAGGCCATGGGGCTTAAAAAAGGCGCGCCCTCTGAAGCTACACTACGCACCCGCCTCAAAAAAGAGGCTGCCGCACTAATTCCCATCATTGATCAGAGTAATATAGACTTTCTGGTTCGCCGAGAGGTGCCGCTAACTCCGCTATGGACAGGGCATATTCCCTTCGATATTGATGTTACCCCGCATGACAACTCCAACACCCAAAAAGAGCATGTCTCCCGCACCTATAAGGGGATGGATGGCTATGCTCCTATTGCCAGTTATCTGGGGCAAGAGGGGTGGGCTATCGGATATGAATTGTGTGCTGGTTCGCAGCATAGCCAGTGTGAATTCATCTACACCCTAGAGCGTAACTTTGATGGTATTCACCGTATCATGAAAGAGCGGTTGATTCGTGAGCAGGCGATACTGGTTAGGCTGGATAGTGGACATGATGCAGCGGAGACTCGTGCCTGGCTCTATGAACTGGACACCCCATTATTGATTGATCTTATCCTCAAATGGAATCCCCGAAGTGAAGCATCTGCTGACAACAAACAGAAATGGTATGAGCATGCACTAGACCAAGGGCACCACGTCCAGTGGAGTAATCCGCGTAAAGGGAAGCAGGTAGCCACTTTCAGCATCTACGTGGATGAGAAATATAACGGAAAAACCTACACTAACCGTAGGGTGATGCAGATTACCAAACGCACGATTGATAAAAAAGGCCAGGAGTTACTATTTCCAGAACTGACGGTCGAAGGGTGGTGGACCACACTGGATAACAGTGACCAAGATATTCTGGCACTCTACCGTGACCATGCGACCTCTGAGCAGTTTCATAGTGAAATCAAAACAGACCTCGATTTAGATCGTCACCCCTCACAGTCATTTGATGGTAATGACCTGATTCTAAGTATGGGATCCATGGTCTACAATATTCTCAGGTGGATTGGGTTGGCAGGGTTAATGGAAGAAGATTCCCCTGTGCGCCACACTGCAAAAAGACGGCGCATCAGAACCGTGCTACAGGAGCTGATTTATGTAGGTGCGCAGCTATACGAAAAGAGCCGCTTTCTGATTCTGCGTTTTGGAAAGAGCACATCGGCTTACACACCATTCCAGCGCGTATATCATCTGCTTGCCTATGGATAGTGCTCAACAGCAGGAAAAAATCAATCAAACTGCAGCTGCAGAGGGTTAATTGTGGATAAAAAGCACAGTCAAATAAGAGTTATTCTTATTTGTAGTGATGGTGGCGTAATTATTGCGTCGCTATGATAATTTGAGATAGTTGACTGATGAATTTTTGCTTAAATTCACGTAGAAGCGGGTTGTTGGAAAATGGGATTTCGGATTCAGGTTCTATTATTTTACCGGGTGAGGCCTTAATATAATGTGTCTTCGCA
>Ga0209249_1002921_pt1 | contig 12999 bp, 9 predicted proteins | sample SaaInlV_200m_DNA_4_FD_184653 | JGI IMG/M metagenome (GOLD analysis project Ga0209249, IMG submission 184653) | Marine microbial communities from expanding oxygen minimum zones in the Saanich Inlet - SI037_S3LV_200m_DNA (SPAdes) (version 2) | ecosystem: Environmental > Aquatic > Marine >...
TATTAATGCAGGTATTCTTTGGACTGGTAGCTTTGGGGATTTTAAGCCTGAAGTTGGTGTTAGTTTGTATCACTTAAACACACCGGGAGAAAGTTTTTTTGGAACAGGAAATCAATTGAAGGTTAGGAAATCCTATTACACAATTGCTCGTTTTGATTTGAAAGGCAGACTGGATATTGCACCAACCATACTATTTACTGAACATGCACTGGCATCAGAACTTATTATAGGTATGGGCTTAACCTATGAAATTGGTAAAACAATGGGTGGTTTTCAGCATGTATATGGAGGATTATATTCTAGAAATGGAATTAAAAGAAATTTCGATGCTGCAATTATTCAGACCGGCATCTCATTAAGACATTTTGATATTGGTTTAAGCTATGATTTGAATGTATCAGAATTGAGTACAAGCACACATAATCAGGGGGCAATTGAATTTTCACTGGTTTATAAGAAAATAAGTTCGTTGGCATTTCAGAAATCTATTCCATGCGAGCGCTTTTAATATTATTATCAATTGATTATTAATAAAAACATATCTGTTGCGTGGCTGTCAATTATTATTCTGTGCATGTCTTTTTCTTCCTTTGCACAGGAAAAACCGTCTAAGCTGAAGAAGAAAGCCTTGCTCTATGAAAGGTATGGAGATGTGTATGCTGCCATTGAAAATTATGAAAAATATATTCAACAATCTCCTAACAGGCCATATACTAGTTTTCATTTAGCCCAACTATATGAAAGAATTCGAGATTATGAGAAAGCCAAAGAATATTATAAGATTGCTTATGATTTAAAGCCAAAGAAATATGCTAAATCATTGTTTCATTATGGTGTTATGTTAAAAATGAATGGTGAGTATGAACTTGCAAAAGAAACCTTGACAAAAGCACGGAAAAAACTAAAAGGAAAAGGCGAAAATGCTCTTTACCGTAAACTTGCACGTAAAGAAATTGATGGCTGTGATTTAGCTCTTGAACAGCTCGAAAAGCCATTAAATGTCCATATCAACAAATTAAATGAAACTGTAAATTTTGATCATATAGACTATTCCCCATTTCCCTTGAATGATTCGCTAATGATTTTTGCATCAGTTCGGGTAAATGAAGTAATTAGGTATTTAGATGATCAAACGAAGGAAAAAGAAATAAGCAGTTCGTTTTATCATGCCAAAAAGATCAATGATATCTGGCAAGGAGGATTTGAAATTAGCGACTCATTCAATATTCCTGGAGCTGATGTTGGCAATGGCGTGCTTTGCCCGCATGGGAATCGATTTTACTTTACAGTATGTAACCAAAATAGTGACAGCAAAAATAGCTGTGCAATTTATTATTCTGAAAAGAAAAAAGGGAAATGGCAATCTCCTAAAATGATCGAAAAACCGATTAATCTGAGGTATTACACATCCACACAACCTGCCGTTGCAATAGAGTCAAAAAGAGGTTATGAAGTGCTCTATTTTGCTTCCGATCGACCGGGAGGTAAAGGGGGCATGGATTTATGGTATAGCGTATTTAGCACCAAAACAAATGCTTTTTCAGCACCAAAAAATATGGGTGGTAAAATCAATAGCCCAGGTGATGAAACAACACCATTTTACGATCTGGAAAATCATCGATTATATTATAGTTCGAATGGTAAAACAAATATTGGTGGACTGGATGTTTTTAAATCAACCGGAGAGCTGAAACGCTGGGAAGAACCGGTTAATTTGGGTTATCCAATTAATTCCTGTGCCGATGATATTTATTATGTGCTGAATCCAGATAATAAATCGGAAGGCTTTTTGGTGTCCAATCGTACAGGAAGCAATATACTACAGAAAATAAGCTGTTGTGATGATATCTACTCATTCAATTATCCTGATTTTATCAATATTATTTTAAAAGGAAATGTAGTTGCAATTGAAGATACCGCAAAGGTTCAATACATAGAAAATCTGATTTCTGAAAGCCCTGATGCCGATATAATGACTGGAGTTCCTGCATTTCAAGCAGTGGTTAGCTTGTATCTAATAAGTCCCGATGAAGAAAATGTTGAGTTTTTAATTAAAAGTGATACCACTGATTTTGAAGGAGCCTACAGTTTTAAATTAGAAAATGGGAATAAGTATAAGATCAGGGTTTCAAAAGATGACTATTTCAGTCGCCAAAGGCAAGTTGAAACATATGAAATTACGCAGACTGACACATTAATTCGAGACTTGTATATTATTAAAATACCCGAGAAGCCATTGGTTATCAGAAATATTTACTATCCTTTCGACAAAAGCTACTTAACGGATAGTGCCAAATCTATTATTGATTCAACCATTCTTATTTTAATGCAGGATAATCCCAAAATTATTGCAGAAATAAGTTCGCATACCGATAGCAAAGGTGCACTTTCATATAATGAAAGATTAAGCCAACGAAGAGCCCAAAGTGTAGTTGACTATCTCATTAAAAATGGAATTGCCAAGGAAAGATTGCAAGCTAAGGGATATGGCGAAACTCAGTCCATCGCGCCAAATGAAAATCCCGATGGCAGCGATAATCCTAAAGGAAGGCAGAAAAACAGGCGCACAGAATTTCGCGTGATTGGTCTGCTGCCAGAGTATTCTGAAATAATTTATGAGGAATAGAACGAGTTAATTGTCTCAGATCAAAATACCTGCGTGCACAATTCATTTCATTTTCGTTTAAATTCATATCTTTAGTTCCGTTTGAATATGAACTTAATTGAGTAAAATGAAAAAAATAGTCTTTATTAGTATTGCCTTAATTTTGTCAGTAAGCCTTTATGCATTGAAACCGGAAAGAGAATATGCAGTAACTCCAGCTGATTATGGCATGGATTATAATAATCTGAAAATTAAAACGTCAGATGGAATGATGTTACAAGCCTGGTTATTCAATGCAACAGATAAGCAGTCCAGAAAAGTGATTATTCTCAGTGATGATGGTGATGGAAACATGGCCGATTTAATTGAATTAGCCAGTAACTTTTTATCATTAGGTTATAATGTAGTAACCTACGATTATAGAGGATATGGATCGAGCGATGATTTCCAGATAAATACTAAATTCTTTTTGTATAGCCAGTTTCAAAAAGATCTGGAAGGAGTTATCGACTATATGAGAAGACATTATCCTTCCTTTAAAACAACACATCTTTTTGGCGTTGGACTCGGAGGAGGACTTTCACTGGGTATTGGAGCCAATCGGCCCGAAGTAAGTAAAATAATTGCCGATTCTCCATACATTACTTTTGAACTAACCGAAAAGAGATATATGGAGGTTTATGGCCAAAAAGTGATGATGCCATTAGGTTTTGACAAAACCTGGATGGAACCACTTTATGCATTAGAAGCAAAAGCAAGTGGCCTCACAGGTATTTTTCTCATTAGTGGAGAACTGGACGAATTATTCCAACCTGATGATATGAAAAGCCTGTATAAATTGCGCAAAAGCATCACAAAAATGTATGAAGTGCCAGGCGCTAAAAGAACAACCACCTTTGTTTCAGATAAAGGAGCCTATTTCAAGGAAATTCAGAAGTTTTTAGGATTGTAATAATTCCTACAATTTGATTGAAATAACAGGATTGGATATCGCGCTTTTTGTGATGGGTGGATTATTATTTTCCATCTTTAGTCTGATTGCTATTTTTTCAGCCATTGAAAACGAGTCAAGAGCTCGAAACAGATCTCTTATAATCGCTTTTTCATTATCAGCTATATTTGTTACTGCTGCCTTTCTTGATTCCTCTCCTTATTTTATAATAAGCTGGGCGCTATTGTCTTTGGTTATTCTTTCAGGGATATTGTTTACTGCACCTATTGATAAAAAACACAAAACAACTCCTGATTCTCCCTCTACCAGATATGATGAACGAGATTTGGTTTTTAGTCGTATGAATCTTGAAAAAGGGGATGGCAAATATGAGTCATACTATCAGAATAACCCCAAAAGCAAAACGCTAGATGATCATTGGAGAGAATTACCACCGCTTTTGTCTCCCCAAACAGCTTTTTTCCATTCGTTTTACTCAACAAGGGGAAGAGAAATTTTTGATGAAGTTGATTTGCTTTATGATAAAGTTGATGGAGACATTAGTCATGTCAAACAAAATTTAGACATTGATGAAATAACAAAGGAAGTGCATAAGTATGCCAAAAGGTTGGGAGCAAACCATGTGGCGGTAACAAATCTGAAAGATTATCACCTGTACAGCACCAAGGGAAGAGGTGAGAATTATGGAAAGGAAATACAAAGGCAACATGAGTATGCCATTGTTATGACCGTTGAAATGGACAGAACTTTAAACAAAACAGCGCCTCATGCCCCTACTGTTTATGAATCAGCCAAACGCTATTTGCAATCGGGAGAAATTGCAGTTGCAGTGGCTTCCTATATCAGGCAATTAGGCTATTCAGCACGAGCCCATATTGATGCAAACTATGAATTATTATGCCCTTTGGTTGGGCGTGATGCTGGTCTTGGAGAAATAGGAAGAATGGGTATTTTGATGTCCCCACAATTAGGTCCTCGTATGCGTATTTCTGTGGTCACAACATCTTTGGGTATAAAACCGAATAAACGAAAACGAGATCTGAGCATGTTGGAGTTTTGCCGCTATTGTAAAAAATGCGCTACAAATTGTCCTGCCAATGCAATTCCCCATACCGATATGAAGCAAATAGATGGTGTGAATAGATGGAAAATCAATCAGGATTCCTGTTTCTCATATTGGAAAAAAGTTGGAACTGATTGTGGAAAATGCATGGCTGTTTGTCCGTATTCGCATCCTGACAACTCTTTTCATAGAATGGTGAAGAGATTGATCAGGCGTAATATACTATTTCGTCAAATAGCTGTTTATATGGATGACTTTTTTTATGGGAAATACCCAAAACCCTATCCTATTGAAAAGCTTCCACAGGCATAATTACATTTAGTTTTAACTCCACACTCAACTTCCTATATTTGTATAAAATTAATTTATGAAAAGGCTATTTACATTAGCAGCACTTGCTTATCTCGTGTTTGGAATCGTTGTTTTATTTAGTAGTAAAGACCATGTACATAAAGGAATTGCATTTGATGCATTGGAATCAGATGTGAATTTACAAGATAGAGTTAGCTGGGAATTGAATCGCTTAATTGATCCTTCCACAGGAAAAATACCTGCGAACATGACATTTAGAGAGATGAAGTTTGCAGAGCAATTACCCAAAAACTATGGAATTGGAACCTATAGAGGAGACGTCTGGGTAAATCGCGGGCCATTCAATATTGGTGGACGCACACGAGCCGCAGCATTGGATATTGAAAACGAAAACATTCTATTTGCTGGTGGTGTATCGGGAGGATTGTGGCGCTCAATTGATGCTGGATCAAGTTGGAGTAAGATTACACCTTCCAACCAATTTTTAAGTATAAGCTCTTTAGCTCAAGACAAAAGAATAGGAAAAACCAACACTTGGTATTATGGAACAGGCGAAGCTTATGGAAATTCAGCTAGTGGATCAGGTGCATATTTTTATGGGAATGGTGTTTATAAATCGATTGACAAAGGATTGACATGGACACAATTGGAATCAACAGTTTCAAATAACACCACTGATTTTGATCCGTGGGATATTACATGGAGAATTCAAACTGATCAATCAAATGATACTCAGGATGTGGTTTATGTCGCAGCGCTAAGACGACTTTATAAAAGTATTGATGGTGGTCAAAACTGGAATTTAGAATTAGGAGGTGCTTCAGGTTCATATTTTACAGATGTTGCTGTTAGTTCAACAGGAGTTGTTTATGCAACGATGAGTAGCGATGGAAACCAAAAGGGAATTTGGCGGTCGGAAGATTGTAGTAATTGGGTGAATATTTTGCCTTTAGATACATTTCCTGCCGAATATGAACGCATTGTTTTAGAAATTGATCCGAATAATGAAAATGTGGTTTATTTTTTAGCCCATACTCCTGGTTTTGGCAAGTTGTCGCTTAACTATAGGGGAAATGAAGACTGGAATAGCTTATGGAAATATCGATACATCCGTGGAAATGGAGCTGATAGCAATGCTATTTGGGAAAATCTTTCGGAGAATATTCCTTCAACAGGCACGGCTAGTTTCGATAATTTCAATGCGCAGGGTTCTTATAACTTGGTAGTTAGAGTAAAGCCAGACGATTCAAATATGGTGTTTATTGCAGGAACCAATATTTATCGATCTTCAGATGCTTTTACAACGTCTAATCATACGGTTCAATTGGGAGGATATGGTGTTCATACCAAGCGACCAAATTGGACGGTTTATCCTAATCATCATCCCGATCAGCATGAATTACTTTTTCTTCCATCAAACGCAAATGTTCTGATCAATGGAAATGATGGAGGCATGTTCAGGACCGATAATGCACTGGCAGATACCGTTAAATGGACGTCCTTAAACAAGGGCTACCTAACCACTCAATTGTATACTATTAACATTCAGCAGGATGAGGAAAGTGATGTTATTCTAGCAGGTTTGCAAGATAATGGGAACCTGTTTGTGAATAGTGATAATCCTGAAAAGGACTGGGTATTGCCATTGAATGGCGATGGTTCCTATAGTGCCATTGCAAGAAAAAGAGACTTTTACATTTTATCAACCCAATTAGGCCGAATGGCAAAAATGAAACTGGATGATCAGGGTAATCGAGTCACTTTTGCTCGTATTGATCCCATTGGAGGGAAAAATTATCAGTTTATCAATCCCTTTGTTTTAGATCCGAATGATGATAATATTTTGTATCTGGCCGAAGGATATCATTTGTGGAGGAACGACAGTGTCAAAAGCATTCCATATACAGAGAATTATGATTCAATTAAAACCGGTTGGTTTTTGTATAGCGATTCTGTTATTTATCCAAATCGATCAATTTCGGCACTTGGGGTGTCAAAAAATAATCCACCACATCGGGTCTATTATGGTACCAGCAAAAGTGTATTGTATAAAATTGATAATGCCCATACAGGCGATCCAGCGCATCAAAGAATAACTACCTTAACAAATGCAGGTAATATTTCTTGCATCACTGTTGATCCTCATGATGGAGACAAGGTGTTCGTGGTTTTTTCCAATTACAAAACATACAGCCTTTACTATAGTGAGGATGCTGGGGATAGCTGGACAAAAGTTGCAGGTAATTTAGAGGAAAATTCAGATGGCACGGGTGATGGTCCAAGTATACGTTGGGCTGAAATCATGCATGTGAATGGTAAAACGTTGTATTTAGTTGGCACATCCATTGGTTTGTTTGGAACCGACCTGCTTGATGGTACTTCTACTGTTTGGACTCAATTGGGGCCCAATAGCATTGGAAATGTTGTTGTTGATATGATAAAAACACGTGAATCGGATGGAACAATTGTGATAGCCACCCATGGAAATGGAGTCTATTCGGCAAAAATAAAAACGGTGCATGATGTTTTGGGAACAGAAGAACAAAGACTTATATCAAATTCAAGTTTCAGGGTTTATCCTAATCCGGTTCATAATCAATTGACAATTATTAGCCAGAATAATATGAAAGCAAGTTCTTATTCAATCTTTAACTTGGAAGGAAAAATTGTTTTGACTGGCAAACTAGTTGAATCTCAAACCATCATCAACACAAGCAAGCTGGATAAAGGTTATTACTTCATCCTTTTACAAAATGAGAAAGAGAAGAAAACGTTTAGTTTTCTAAAAATGTAAGAGGCTATCTCAACTTCAATCAGTAAGAGATTCCCGTTTTCACGGGAATGACGAAGCAAGGGGCTTTTGAGACAGCCTAAATCAAAATCCTACCGCTGCAAACGGTAATGTTTTGCAATACAAAGCACCAGCATGTTCATGGTTTCTGTCATACTGAAAGTCAGAGAAGTATCTCTAGGTTTAGCAATGGATTGCCCATATAGGCTGACAGATGAATTCTAATTGGAATTTTGCAATACAACTCCAAAGCCCTTGATGGTGTCCGCACCACCACCAACCAAATATCATTTTTGAGTCAAATCGCTTAGTATTTCAATATGCTTATCAGCAAATTTCAAGGGGAGACTTAAGGAAGTTGGCTTCATCGCGCGAAAGCGAATTTTCCCATTGATAAAATCTGTTTTTTCAGCATAAACCAAATAGTCCTCTCCAATTTTGAAATTCAAACCATTAGCATCAAGAGGTAAAGTATAAACGAATGTTTTATCAGTTCCAGCATCTCCATTAAACCATTCATAAACCTGGAATTCTATTTTTCGTTCTTTGATAACAAGCTTTGAAGTGTCAGATTTAGAAATAAATGTGTCAAATACAGGAGAGTCCTTTGTAGGTGTTCCAGAGAAGATTTTCGAAAATTTATTGAGAGCCATTTTTTGAAGTATGGGATTTATTGAATCAAATGCATCAATCTCCAAAACATAATCATGTGGGTAAAATGAATTTGGTTGACATTCTAGAACAGAATATGACTTTTCGCCATAAGAAGTGGTTCTGAATATATTAGACTTCTCAATTTCAGATGAATCAGGGAAGCCATATTCATCTATTGACTGAAACCATATAAATGAATCATTAATGCCTTTGTAAAGTGTGTCAATGGCTATTTTGAATTTGTAGTCATAAGTTCGCCAGAGATGAGACCCTTTTTCTAAATTGTACTTCTCTATTTTTACTAACCTACCCCAGAAAACATTTTCATAATGAGTAATAAAACAGTCACAATAGTCTTTAATTTCTTCATCAGAATATTTTTGTGAAAATCCAGTTATTGATAGTGAAGAAAGAATAGTGATGAAGATTATTCTTTTTACATTTATAAGTGAATTAAACATATCGCCATGTTTCAGTTATTCTCTTTACGTCAAATTTATACATTTATTGTCATTCTATCTGTTTGTTTTTTGATGGCTTGTTCTGGTCAAAAGCAAATAGTGCAGCCCAGAGCAGTAGTTGCCAACGAAGGAATGAATGCTGTATACATTGGTCTGGATAATCCTATTTCAGTGGCTGTTGATGGTTTTGAGTCTGGGCAAATTTATGTTACAGTTTCTGCTGAGTGCAATTTGAAAGGAGACAGTGGGCGATATACTATTAACCCTATAGATACTCGAGGTAAAGTTAGAAGCATTGACTTTTCAGTATATGTAATTCCCAAAAACAATACGGATACTATTTTTGTAGAGAAAAAGTCATTCCGAATTAAAAGAATTCCTATGCCAACGCCTTATTTTGGATCGAAATCTGGTGGGCTAATTAGTAGAGGCGAAATAAGAATTGTTAATTTTATATCTGTTAGGTTGGAGGATTTTCCTTTCGATCTTAGATATAATGTTTCTTCTTTTAAAATGATTTTTCAGCCCAATGGAGGATTTGCACAATATTATACTACTGAAGGACCTAGGCTGTCACCTGAAATGAAAATGGTGTTAAACAATGTGCAGAAAGGAGATAAATTTATAATAGCTGATATAAAAATAGCAAGTGCAGAAATGGTAGCCGAAGGAGTAAAAATTACTGAAAAAAGGAAAATCGAGGACATTCATTTGATAGTGAAATAGATACCTTTTTAGCCAGAGATTTATCCTATCACCTAAATTCAAGTGCTAACAAGGCTGGGCAATAATCTTTCAATTTCTGCGTATATTTAGCATTAAACCAAAACTATTCACATGAATTTAAATAGTGCCTTCCTTAAATTAAGCATATTATTTGTTTTGATTTCAATTGTTTCGTCAGGCATCTGTCTTGGCCAAAACACAGCCACAACTCCAAGGGTTACTGTTTCTAACGATGAGCTTACTATTTTATATATAAACCTGGCCAATCCCGTTTCAGTTTCAGTGGATGGATATTTAGCGGAACAGATTTATATTTCTTCATCCGAGGATTGTGAATTGAAAGGTGGCAGTGGAAGCTATACGATCAAACCAACATATACCAGAGGACAGAGCATAAAATTTGGCATTAATGTTCATGTGATATCCAAAGACAAGGATACTGTATTTATTGAAAAAAAGATTTTCCTATTAAGAAGGATTCCATATGCAACACCTTATTTTGGATCGAAAGCTGGTGGTAATATTGGAAGGGGTGAATTAAGGATTGTGAGTTTTATTTCTGCCAGAATGGAAAGTTTTCCCTTCGACCTAAAACATCAGGTTGTATCATTTTCAATGCTTGTTCAACCGAATGGTGGACATAGTAAAAGCTATGATGCAAATTCAAATTTCCTTACAGCTGAAATGAAAGAAGCATTGACAAGTGTGAAGAAGGGAGATAAATTGATATTTATGGACATTCAGGTTGCAACACTACAAGATGGTGTTGAAATTACGAAGCCCAGAAAACTGGATGAAATTTTTCTTATTGTGAATTAATATCCTGCACTTTTTGTCTTTTCGACCGAAGGGCGAAATCTTAGATAACTCACAGATCTTTTTTAATCCCTTAATATGGCACTTTCTGAATCACAAACCGGTGGGCAAGGATTAGATAATGCTGCTGAAGTGCTGTAAATAGACAGATTGACTGCATCTTTTCCCTGATTATCAACCCCAACTACAATTCCTACTTGCTTTGAAAGATTATCTTTTCCATAATAAATCCGGAATCCTGAAAGACTAGCGTTTTCAGATGCGATAAGGTTCATAGCTTCGAGTTGAGTTTTGTCAATCGTAAAACCCTTGATCACATTTGATGAGTTCTCTGGGCTTGATTGATAGTTTTTAACATATGCATTTGCTTCCGATACAGAAATGGTGTTAACTGTATCCCCGAATCCGAAAACACTCGTTCCATTAGTAAAGGAGAGTAAGCCAAATACGGATATACCCATTACAATTCCGATTAAAAAACCAGTAAATTTTCGGGGCTTAAATTGCATTTTCATAAAATTGTTATTTGGAATCATTATTAAATAATAATATATTTAAACAAAGATAACTATTTTTGACAATTATAATTATAATGTTTTATGAAGGCTAAAGATCATTTAATGGGATGTCAATGTTTAAGCATACGTATACTACTATTTGTCCATTTCAGCCTTATCCTTGCACTTATAACGTTTTTGCCGGCTACAAAACTCTTGGGCGAAACAGATCATAAAGATCATGCTTCCAGTCAAAAGGAAGATAATAAAGACATAAAAAACGACAAACTTCGGATTGAGAAACTTTTTGATCAGGCATTTTATTACTTGGATTACATAGGAAATGATCAGAAGGCAGATAGTGTAAGCCAATTGGCCATCCAGATTGCTGAAGCCAGCTACCAACCAGAATTACTCCAATTTGCTTATAGTAAATACATCTTATCCAACAATTTATATATGTACAACCAAAAAGCTCTCGGTTATGCAATACGGGCTGAAGATGCATCTTTTGGCAGCAAAACTTTTATTCAATTTGAGAATGCTAGTAACTTGGCTTTAGTTTATTTGGCAGGATATAAATATGACAAGGCACTCGAATACAGCTATAAAGCTTTGTCTATCGCATCAACAACCGACAATGTAGTTTGGAAAACTGAAAGCTACCTGAAAATAGGAAAAAGTCTGGAGGGGAAAAATCAAAAAATTGAAGCATTTCGGAACTACCTCAATGCATTAAGTCTTGCTGAACGTCTGGCAAATACCAAGTTAAAAATCATGTGTTATGAACAGTTATCACATTTCTATAACCTGAGCAGGATTTACAATAAAGCGATCCATTATAAATTAATGCAAAGTGAGTTGCTGAAAAAATCAACTCCTATCGATTCAGCTGCTTTAATGTGGACAAAATATGATTTACAGGTAATCGACCTGAATTCAAATGATAACCAATTAAGTGGTGTGATTATTCAGGAAATCCTAGATTTTGCCAAGAGGACAAAACACGAACGAATGCTAAAATTTGAAATTGCATTAATTCGAACGCATTTAATTGAAGCAAATAAAATCAAGGAGTTGCGGAAGTTATACTACGTCCAATTTCCAGATGAACTAAAAAAACTGGAAACGGAAAACCCGGGATTATATGCACGCATCAATGCTTTTTTTTGTGAAGAGTGTAACCAACCCGATTCTGCAATCTATTATTTCGAAGAAGCTGAACTGTTTTTAAAGACCGATCAAAACAAAATACTTCAATCTAATTTTTACAACAGGTTTGGTCAATTCCTGCTGAGGCAAGGAAATATTGAAAAGGCCATTGAAAAATTTACCAGCTCTTATGATCTGGCCAGTGAAGCTGCCTATTTTGATTATATGCTTAGTGCTTCTACTCAACTTGAATCAATCTATTCAGGATTGGAAGATTATGCCAATGCATACAAATATTTGGCATTAACAAAAGCCCTTTCCGACAGCATTAATTATATGTTGAAAGATAACCAAATGCTAATCATGGAGATCGATCATGAAAGCCAGCTACATGAAATTGCACTCAAATCAGAAAAGCAAGCGACCAGTCGGAGGCATTCCATTCAATATACTGCCATGATTATACTCATCATTTTCATATTTATTGTTTTACTAATGCTTGGGAGCTTAAAAGTTTCAGAGAGGCTGATTAAAATGTTGGGCTTCTTTTCGTTTATATTTCTTTTTGAGTTTATTATTCTGATTGCTGACAAATGGATTCATGATCTGACCCATGGAGAACCCTGGAAAATTTTACTTATTAAAATCTTTCTGATTGCGATATTGCTTCCCATGCATCATTGGATAGAAAAACGTGTTGTAGCATTTTTACTCCATCCAGGCCTGATCAATATTTCTCAATATCCTATGCGCAGTAAACTCTGGGAACAAATAAAAAAGTTAGCCAAAAAATAATAGTTAGTTTAGGACTCAGAATTATATAATTTTGACTGATCACTTTATTACTTTCGCTGATAGATTAGCTCACACTCAAATCTCCCATATGCTGATTAATATCATTAGTCCTCACTAATAAAGTATTAGCAACCAATTAATAGCATTTTTGTAGTATTTTCGCAATTCATTTTTT
>Ga0209249_1002923_pt1 | contig 12982 bp, 12 predicted proteins | sample SaaInlV_200m_DNA_4_FD_184653 | JGI IMG/M metagenome (GOLD analysis project Ga0209249, IMG submission 184653) | Marine microbial communities from expanding oxygen minimum zones in the Saanich Inlet - SI037_S3LV_200m_DNA (SPAdes) (version 2) | ecosystem: Environmental > Aquatic > Marine >...
TTATCATCTGGAATGCAAAAGGGCAGGTCTGAGACCTGCCCCTACAATAAGATTCTTATATTATTCGCTAAGGGCGAACATCCGTTCGCCCCTACAAGAAAAAATTCTATTCTCGCTCCGCAACCGTGATCGCTTCTTCAAGAGCCGTCAAACCCTCGTCGATCTCACCCTGCGTAATATTCAACGGCGGCGAAACGCGGATAACGCTCTCACCACATCCAAGGGTAATAACGCCACGCTCGAATGCCAAATCGGCAATACGATCACGCAAGGCGCCATTTCCTTCGCGGGTTTCTTTATCTTTGACAAAGTCAACACCGATCATCAACCCTTTGCCGCGTACATCGCCAACACTGGGATGGCGTGCCGCGATCTCTGCCAACGCATCGAGGGCATACTCACCCACTTCGGCGGCGTTCTGCATAAAGGATTCACCGATCAGATCAATTGTTGCGCTGGCTGCTGCACAAGCGAGGGGATTCCCGCCATAGGTATTGCCATGTGTGCCTGGCGTCCATTTCATAATTGATTTGCGAGCAACGATCGCACCGAGCGGAACGCCGGAGGCGATCCCCTTTGCGGAGGTGACAATATCCGGCTCAACGCCGAAATTCTCAATGGCCCACCATTTACCGGTGCGCCCCATACCAGACTGAACTTCATCCGCGATCAGCAAAATGCCATATTTATCACATAGTTTGCGCAAAGCAGGGAAGAACTCAGGCGGCGGGACAATATAACCACCCTCGCCCTGGATCGGCTCGATCACAATACCGGCAACTTCGTCGGCGGGCAAAAGACGTCCGAAAATCTCTTCTTCGATATAGCGCACAACTGTCTCGCCGTAGCCTTCGCCGGCACGTTGCGCCAAAAGCGGGCGATAAGGATCGGGATAAGGGGCATGAACCACGCCGCCCATCGTTGGGGCAAATCCACGTTTATATTTTGCTTTACTGGCAGTAAAAGCAAGCGAGCCCATTGTCCGCCCGTGAAAACCACCGAGAAAACCGACAAAGCCCGAGCGTCCGGTATGGTAACGAGCAAGTTTGATGGCTGCTTCCACGGCTTCGGTGCCAGAATTTGTTAAAAATACGCGGGCGTCTTCTTCAAAGGGCGCGATCGCGCTAAGTTTTTCACTCAGCTCGACCCACTTCTCATGATAAAAATCCGAAGAAATATGCAAGAATTTCTCCGCCTGCTCCTGAATGGCTTTCACTACCTTTGGGTGGCTATGCCCTGTTGATGCAACGGCAATGCCAGCGGCAAAATCGAGAAAACGATTGCCGTCCACATCCCAAACTTCGCTGCCCTTGCCATGATCCATCACAAATGGATAAGCTCGAGGATAAGAATTTGAAACAACAATACTATCACGCTCGATCAATGCGCGCCCTTTTACGCCGGGGAAGTTAGACATCTACAGAATTCTCCTTGGTTTTTTCTTTCATCCCCACCAACGCCAGCGCACCGAGCAAACCGGCATCATCGCCAAGCGCAGCAGGGGTAATGACAAGATTTTCAAGATAAGCAGGGTTGAAAATATGCTCCTGCAAACTTTTTCTAAAAGGCGTCCAGAGCAATTCGCCGCTCTGCGAAACACCGCCCCCAAAGATCAAAATAGACGGATTGAAAATATGCAAAAAACTGGCGACCCCAATACCCAGATACTTTCCCGCTCGTTCATAAGCGGATACGGCAAGCGGATCGCCTTTTCGTGCAGCTTCAGCGATGAGTTCTGCCGTCCGCTTCGCCCGCGACCTTAGGCTTGATTCCACTGTATCATCTTCAAGTTGCTCTTCAACGTATCTTGCAATCCCCGTTCCCGAAGAAAATGCTTCAAGATGACCTTTATGCCCGCATCCGCACACAGGGCCATCCGCTACGACCGTCACATGTCCCAATTCACCAGCCAAGCCTTGCCATCCTTCGAGCAGGTGACCATCGCTGATGACACCACCCCCAATACCGGTGCTGATCGTTAGATAGAGTAAATTTTCATGTCCCTGCCCCGCACCATAACGCCACTCACCCAGCCCGGCAAGATTGGCATCATTGCCCAAATAAACGGGAATGTGAAAACGGGCGTTGACCTTGTCGGCAATGGGATAGTTCTCCCAATCAGGGATATTGGGTGTATTCAGGATCACGCCTGTGCGCGGATTTAGCGGTCCCGGGGCAGCGATGCCGATCGCGGTGGGAATTTCACCTTCAGGGATCACGCTCTCAATTAAATTAAGAATCCGCTCAAGTAGAGTTTCATTTTTTGAGCGGGTTTTAATTTTCTGGTGCTTAAGCGGGCGGGTCTCGTCACGACGGTAGGACGCCGCGCGGATGTGCGTCCCGCCCAGATCAACGGCAATGCGAATACTCATGGCGGCTATTATACTTCCTTGGAGGTGAATGTCATGGGGCAAGTGTCATATTTTTGGCAGACAAAACAAAGGGAGTTCTCTTTAATCCAATGTGCGAATAGACATTGCCAACCAAGCCCCACCGATCAGCGCAAAAACAATAATGAGCATCACCCAGACTCTTGTTGAATCGCTTTGCCCGGTTTCACTTTCAGCTAAGTCAGTTGAGGAAGCGGTGGGCATTACGGTTGGGTGGAGGGTGGCGGTAGGTGTTGTTGGAAGCAAGATAAATGTTGAAGTAGCGGAGGCAAGTTGGGGCACGGGGGTATCAACAGGCTGAGTGGCGGCTTTCTGAACAAGCAGGATCTCACCTTCGTATACAGAATCTGTTTCTCCAAGACCGTTCCAGACGCGAATCTGGGCAATTGTAATGTTATAAGCCATTGCGATACTCCACAAAGATTGCCCATAAGCAACTTTATGGATGACATCTCCATCGGGGCGAGCCGTGCTAACGATGACAGGCAGAATATAGTCAGAGACCAGATTTCCGGTTGAGTCATAAGGAAGGGCGGTGAGCAGAGAAACAGCATCGGTTTGCATATCACCGCTGTTGGTTTGGAGTGCAGTTTCGAGCACAATATAAATCTGATCGCTAATCGCAACGGCTGCGCCAATGTCGCTTCGGTCTGGGGAGAGCATGGTGTTGGTATGAGGGCCATCGCCAAGCCAAAACTGGATGGCTTCATCTACCGTGCGCGCGGCTACCCAATTTTCAGAGCGATAGCCATCTAAAGAAAGATCACCCGCGAGGGGATAACCGAGGGAAATCAACCATTGTCCCAGCGTAAGACCCGGCGGGCGAACATGCCCTGGTGCGCCAGCGGCGATGGCGTTGGCTTCCCACTGCGCGACTTCCATTAAAGCAGGGTGTGTATTTAGTGGATGCAATCCATTTGCAACACGTAGCGCATTTACAGCATTGATAACTTCTTGTGCTGTGGCTTCCTGCAACGATGGTTGGGCGTTGGCTTTTGGGGCGGGGATGAGAAAAATGCTGATGACAAGCAGAGAGAGAAGAAGAAATTTACGCATGGGCTTTCTAATGTTTAAAGCGTACAAAAATTCGACCAAAATTCTTACTATCTTTGTCAACACGATGATAAAGAGCCTTAATATGCTTCTGGTTCAGAAAGCGGAGTACTTTCTTTTTTAGCTGTCCACCGCCTTTACCGGGGATGATCTCCACAAGCGAGATTTTCTTTTCAATCGCTTCTTGAATGATGCGGTTGAGTTCTGTTTCGATCTTGTCGCCGCGATTGTAGATGTCGTGTAAGTCGAGTTTAAGTTTTGCCATAATTGATTTTACTATGACGGGAGCATAAAAAGACACCGAGTGTTTTAAAAATACTCGGTGTCTGATTTACTGCTTACTGATTACTGTTTATTGCTCTCCGTAATTCTCCGGCAGCCAACAGCAGAGAACCAAGTCTTTTGCCGCTTTGACTTCATCGAGTCTGCCGAAGGGCGTATTGTGCGGAGCCTCGTGTAGCAAGTCCGGGGTCGCGTGCGCTTCTTCGGCGATCTTCAGCATTGCATCAATGAAAGTATCCAGCGTAACCTTATTCTCGGTCTCGGTCGGTTCGATCATCAGTGCTTCATGAACGATCAGCGGGAAGTAATTTGTGGGTGGGTGGAAGCCGTAATCCATTAGGCGTTTGGCAATATCCAGCGCATGAATGTCAGGCGCATCTTTCCAACGACCTTCAGCAACGAATTCGTGCATACAGATGCGGTCATAGGGAACGTGATAAGTATCACGCAGACGGGCGAGGATATAGTTGGCGTTCAGGACGGCGTACTCAGAAACATCGCGCAGACCATCCGGTCCGTGCATGGCAATATAAGTGAAAGCGCGGACAAACATCCCAAAGTGCCCGTGGAAGGCTTTCACACGCCCAATGGTTTTTGGCGGATCAACCAGCCCAAAGAGCGGAGGCAAACCTTCGGCTTCCTCTTCAACGACGTCGACGATCGGAGCGGGCAGGAAATCTGCCAATTCCGCTGTTACGCAAACGGGACCAGAGCCAGGGCCACCGCCACCGTGCGGGGTGGAGAAGGTCTTATGCAGGTTGTAGTGCATCACATCGAAGCCGAGATCAGCCATTTTTGTGATACCGAGCATGGCATTCATATTTGCGCCATCGCCGTACATCAGCCCGCCCGCATCGTGGACGATCTGGCAAATTTCTTCAACATTTTCATCGAAGAGACCAAGTGTATTCGGATTGGTGAGCATCATGCCGACAAGGGTATCGTCCGCTTCAGCACGTAAGGCGTCGAGATCGACGTTACCGCGTTCATCCGATGGAATTTGAACGACTTTCAACCCACTCATTGCTGAGGTAGCAGGGTTTGTCCCATGTGCCGAGTCGGGGATGAGCATCTTCATGCGTTTCATATCATTGCGGTCGCGGTGATAGGCGCGCATCATCAAAACACCCACAAACTCGCCGTGTGCGCCAGCCGCAGGTTGCAAGGTGATCGCATCGAAGCCGCTGATCTCTTTGAGCCATTCCTGCAATTGGAACATCAACACGAGTGCGCCTTGTGTGGTCTCAATAGGCTGCATCGGGTGCAGATTCGCAAATCCTGGCAGGCGGGCAGTATCCTCGTTGATCTTGGGGTTGTACTTCATCGTACAGGAGCCAAGCGGATAGAAGCCGCTATCGACGCTGTAGTTGAAGGTGGAGAGTTTAACGAAATGACGGACAACGTCTACTTCAGAGAGTTCGGGGAGCGGTAGCTCTTTTCGGAGCATGGCATCCGGCAATTTGGTGCGTGGCACGTCCGGTTCAGGAAAGTCTACGCCGATCCGCCCGGGGGAAGAAAGTTCATAAACGGTGGGTTCAACAATTTTCGGGGCACCATCCAATTTGAAATCAGTCATGGTTCACCTCCGCAAGAACGCTTACAAGGGCATCAATTTCTTCTTTGCTATTCTTTTCGGTCACAGCGATCAGTAAGTGATTTTGCATATCAGGATAATCCTGTCCCAGATCGTAGCCGCCGATGATGCCGTGTTCGAGCAAATGGGCGTTGATCTCAGCAACAGGTTCTTTGCAGCAAACCACAAATTCGTGGAAGAAAGGCTCGTCGTGGCAAAGTTCAAAACCGGGGAGATTAGCGATTTGTTCAGCAGCATAATGTGCCTTGTGATAGCAAAGCTCAGCAACATGGCGCATACCCGTTTGCCCAAGCAGGCTCATATAAACGCCGGCCGCGAGTGCCAGCAAGCCCTGATTGGAGCAAATATTGGAAGTGGCACGTTCACGTTTGATGTGTTGTTCACGTGGTGTCAACGTTAGCACAAAGGCACGCTGTCCACGAGAATCGACACTCTCGCCAACCAAACGCCCAGCCATTTTGCGGACATATTTTTGGCGCGTGGTGAAGAAGCCAAGATAAGGACCACCATAAGACATGGCGATGCCGAGAGGCTGCCCTTCACCAACGACCATATCTGCGTCCATCTCACCGGGGGTTTTCAACATGCCCAAGGCAGTAGGATTTGCAACAATACAGAAGAGTGCACCGGCTTTGTGAGCAGCTTCACCCAATTTTGTGTAATCAAAAACGCGACCGAAGAAATCGGGATATTGGACGACTACCAGCGCGGTATTCTCGTCGATCAGTTCAGCCAGCGCATCAGGCGTGGATAACGAACCTGCTTCCGTACCTACAATATCTAAATCGGCGAATTGCGTATACGTATTAGTCGTTGCCCGATACTGTGGATGCACTCCCGCAGACATGACAATGCGTTTGCGCTTTCCGCGGAACTGCGCAATTGCCATATTTACAGCTTCGGCAACCGCTGTTGAGCCATCGTAATGAGAGGCATTCGCTACATCCATACCGGTCAGGTTCGCCATCATGGATTGATATTCAAAGATCGCCTGCAAGGTGCCTTGCGATATTTCTGGCTGGTAAGGGGTATAGGCGGTATAGAACTCGCCGCGTAACAAAATATGATTGATCGCAGCAGGGATATAATGGTTATAAACGCCTGCGCCAAGGAAAGATACCAGTTCGGCAGCACTTTCATTGGCTTGAGCGATCTCGTTCAACTCTGCCGCAGCTTCCATTTCGGTCAGTGCCGGGGGCAGGTCAAGATCGGGATAACGATGCGCAGCAGGGATGGCGTGGAAAAGGTCTTTTAGCTTCTCTACACCGATCGTTGCCAGCATCTCATCCCGCTCTTTGGGGGAATGGGGGATATAGGTCATAATAGTTTCCAGTTTCCAGTTTCCAGTATTCAGTAGGCAGTATTCAGTAAACAGTTTTCAGTGGATTACTGATTACTCCCTACTGTTTACAAAGTATTCGGCTTGTGTTTCGCTGATCTTTGAAGGATTACAAAACATCGCCGATTTATTCATCATGCCGCCAAGAAGACGGCCAACCTCTTCAGCTTGTAACAAAAGTTCCTGAGCTTTTTCTTCTGAAATATAGCCACTATCTTTTGCCACTTCTATCCAGTGTTGAGTTTCCAGTGCTTCGTTATCAGCATCTGTTAGCTTGCTTAAAAAGTGCTTTTGGTAACGGCGTTTTCCCCAAGCTTCAGCGATTTGTGCACCAACAGAGCGAGAAGAGCGACGTATTTGGTCTGTGAGAGAAAAACTCTCATTACGAGGAAATGCTTTTGTTATCTCAAAAATCTCCCGCCAAAGAATGCGAGCCTTTTGATAAACAATCAAATCCTGAAACCTTTGTACATACGCCACTTTTTTCTCCGACTACGCACTGATTACCAAATATTGAATACCGATTACTGAGCACTGGTCACTGAATACTGATCAGTCTCTATCTGCGCAGTATTTCTCATACGCAGCAGAATCCATCAATTCATCGCTCTGGCTACTAACGTCAACTTGTACCAACCAGCCAGCCCCGTAGGGATCGCTATTGATGACTTCAGGAGTATCTGCCAAACCTTCATTGACGGCAACCACAGTCCCACCAGCAGGAGCGTAAACTTCAGCAGAAGCTTTTACAGATTCAACCGAAGAGATTTCGCCGCCAACTTCCAGAGTGTCATCGACATCGACGAGGGCTTCCACAAAAACGATGTCAGAAAGCTGACCTTGAGCATAGTCGGTCAATCCCATTTTGCCGCTTTCAAGATCAACCCATTCATCCGATTTCGTGTATTTCAAATTGCTGGGGATATTCATTTATCTGTCTCCTTTAGACTAAACGTAAATTATGATTTAAATTAAAAAGCGCACGAAAATAGTCGCGCGCCTCTGTGTTTGATTACCTGAGAGATTCTTCCCAAAAAAAACTGGGAGTTGCCCCGTCGGTGTCCTATTTAAAATAGAAACTTTCCAGAGAAAGAAAAAAAGCGGGTCCTTTTACCTGAGAGTTTCGCCTGAGCTCGCCAGCCCAAACTTGCCCCTTCGGTGCTTTACAACTATCTCTAGCGCAAAGTCTCTCCCCGATTTCATTTAAATTGTCTGACAATAATAATTCTACGGGGCAGAAGGACTAAAGTCAAGGGGATGAGTGTCACTAAAGAAAAAAGCCTGTACTTTGTACAGGCTTTTGAGTAGAACTGGAAGAGCTTATGCCCAACCCTGATTTTTAACAAAATCAGTTACAACAGGTATTTCAATATACTCACCCTGATAGGCTTTATAAGCCCAGAACCACATGATCAGACCAACAAGGAAGCCACAGCCAAGAGTTATCGCGCCTACAAAGGGCAAGATGACTGATAGCAAAAGCCCCAGAATAAGAGCCTGGACATTATGCGCCTTGATAAATGGACGATCTTTCTTGTCTTCCATCAACAAAATGATAATGGGAACGACGGGGGAAAAGAAATAAGCCAATGCAGCCCACAACTTGTCATCACTTGTAATTTCGCTTTCAACGATAATAGGTTCTTCAGTCATTAGTAACTCCTCTAATTTAGATGAATAAAACAAAACTTGCCTAATTCTACAGGGAATAGGTCTAAAAATCAATTAGGAAGATTGTATAATACCACTATGAAAAAATCTCCCCGCATTGTCTTCATGGGTTCGCCCGATTTCGCAGCGATAGCCCTCAAACGTTTAGCACAAGATTTCAACGTCGTTGGCGCAGTCACCCAGCCAGATCGACGTGGTGGACGTGGCAAAAAACTCATCTCGCCGCCCGTTAAAATTTTGGCGGATGAGTTGTATATTCCGACTATTCAGCCGCGCCGCGTTCGGGATGAAGAGTCAATGGATGCCCTGCGCCGCTTCGCCCCTGACCTGATCGTGGTTGCCGCCTACGGGCAGATTCTGCGCCCCGAACTGCTACAACTCCCCCCGCGTGGATGCATCAACATTCATGGATCATTATTGCCCCGTTGGCGTGGTGCCGCACCCATCCAAGCCTCTATCCTAGCAGGCGATGCCGAAACCGGTATCACCATCATGATGATGGATGAAGGCATAGACACAGGCGATATGCTCGCCAAACGCGCCATCCCCATCGCGGATGGTGACACGACAGGCACGCTCTTCGACAAACTCGCTCCCCTCGGCGCGGATCTGCTCGTCGACACCCTCCCCAAATATCTCTCTGGCGAAATTAAACCCCAGCCCCAGCCAGAAGAAGGCTCAACCTACGCCAAAATGCTCAAAAAAGCGGATGGGCATCTTGATTTCTCACAGACCGCAGAAGAACTCGAACGCCGCGTGCGTGCTTTCTCCCCCTGGCCCGGCACCTTCTTTGAATGGAATAGTAAACCGCTCAAAGTTCACCGCGCCCATGTTGACGGGGGCAAAAGCCCGGGTATCGGTAGCAAGCTCAAAGTTGAGGGCGTACCGGCAATCGGCACATCAGAGGGAATCCTCGTTCTTGAGCAAATCCAACCCGCAGGAAAAAAACCGATGGACGGCAAATCCTTCCTCGCTGGTGGAAGAGAGTGGAAGTAAAAGTCTTGTGATTCCGCGAGGAGCGTGCTTTTGCGACGAAGCGGTCTCATAGCTATAAGATTGCTACGTCGGGCTACTGCCTTCCTCGCAAATTCAGAAATTATAGGAGTTTATTATGAAAAAATACATCGCCTCCATCGATCAAGGCACCACCAGCACCCGCTTCATCATCTTCAACCACGCGGGCGAAGTCGTTGCCGTTGACCAGAAAGAGCATAAACAAATCTATCCCAAACCCGGCTGGGTGGAACACGACCCGCTCGAAATTTGGGTGCGCACGCACGAAGTGATGAAAGGCGCACTTGAGAAGGGTAGCATTGACGCAAGCGATATTGCCGCAATTGGCATCACCAACCAGCGCGAGACAGCCGTAGTTTGGAACCGCCATACGGGCGAGCCGATCTATAATGCCATCGTCTGGCAAGACACGCGTACCGACGAAATTTGTAACGAGTTCGCCAAAGAAGGCGGGCAAGACCGCCTGCGCGCCAAAACCGGGCTGCCGCTCGCAACCTATTTCTCTGGTCCCAAAGTGAAATGGATTTTGGATAATGTCGAAGATGCGCGCGAACTTGCCGATTCTGGCGATCTGTATTTCGGAAATATGGACACTTGGTTGATTTGGAATTTAACGGGTGCGCACGTCACCGACGTGACCAACGCCTCGCGCACCCTGCTCATGGATCTAGAAACCCTTGATTGGGATGACAACCTGCTCGCCCTAATGGGCATTCCGCTCTCGATGATGCCGGAGATCCGCTCCTCATCAGAAGTTTATGGGCATGTGGAGATGGGACCCGTAGCACTGGGCGGCGTTTTTGAAGGGATGCCTGTTGCCGGAGACCTCGGCGATCAACAGGCGGCTCTTTTCGGTCAAACTTGTTTCAACGCGGGTGATGCCAAGAATACCTATGGTACTGGATGTTTTATGCTGCTAAACACCGGCGAGAAACCGGTTCCGTCAAAATCAGGTTTGTTGACTACCCTAGGATATAAAATTGGCGACGCACCTGCCGTTTACGCCCTCGAAGGCTCCATCGCTATCACGGGAGCACTCGTCCAATGGCTGCGCGATAATTTGGGTATGATCGAAAAATCAGAAGATGTGGAAACTTTGGCAGAAACAGTCGAAGATAATGGCGGCATCTACTTTGTGCCTGCCTTTAGCGGACTTTTTGCCCCTTACTGGCGCAGTGATGCACGCGGCGCGATTGTCGGCATGACGCGTTACATCAACAAAGGTCACATTGCGCGGGCAACGCTCGAAGCGACCGCCTTCCAAACCAAAGAAGTTTTAGACGCAATGGAAAAAGACTCCGGCGTAACGCTCAAAGCCCTCAAAGTAGATGGCGGGATGGTCTTCAACGAAACCCTGATGCAATTCCAGACAGATATGGTCAACGTCCCCGTTATCCGCCCGAAAGTGGCAGAAACGACGGCGCTCGGCGCGGCCTACGCGGCGGGGCTGGCAGTCGGCTTCTGGAAAAATTTCGACGAACTCCGCGCCAATTGGGGACGCGACAAAGAATGGCAACCTGAAATGGATACCGAGAAACGCGATGATTTGTATAAAGGCTGGAAGAAGGCTGTGACGCGGACTTTCGATTGGGTTGAGTAGAATACGAAACCTGACAGGTCTCCAAGACCTGTCAGGTTTTTGATTAGCGTTATTATTTTCTTGTCGTACCTTTTTTCATTAAACGGAAGCAAGCTCAAAACACGGGCGAGCCGGGAAAGAGGCTATAATGGGCGCGACTTATTCGTATCCAATTAAAATCCAATCCTTATGAAAAAAATAGAACTCCTTTCCCCCGCCGGCTCGATCAGAAATATGAAATATGCTTTTGCCTATGGCGCGGATGCGGTCTATGCCGGGCAGCCACGCTATAGCTTGCGGGTCAGAAAAAATGAATTTAACAAGTTAGAGAAATTAGCTGAAGGCATAGAGATAGCGCACGCGCAAAATAAACTTTTTCTCGTTGCCAGCAATCTTGCACCCCACAATGCCAAGGTGCGAACTTATCTGCGAGATATGGAGCCGGTGATCGCGATGAAGCCGGATGCCTTAATTATGTCTGACCCCGGGCTGATCATGATGGTGCGCGACAAATGGCCTGAGATGGACATTCATTTGTCAGTGCAGGCTAATGCTGTTAATTGGGCATCCGTCAAATTCTGGGAGAGTCAGGGTCTAAAGCGCGTGATCCTTTCGCGCGAACTCTCGCTGGATGAGATCGAAGAGATCCGCCAGCATTGCCCCGATATTGAACTGGAGGTCTTTGTGCATGGTGCGCTGTGCATTGCCTACTCGGGGCGTTGTTTATTATCGGGTTATATGACGCACCGTGACGGCAATCAAGGCTCTTGCACCAATTCTTGTCGCTGGAAATATGATGCCCATGAGGCTGTCGAAACACCTGAAGGGAATATTGTTGCTATTGACCCGGATGCCTTCAGCAAGGAGAAAGTAGAGAATATTGAAGATCGTATCTTCCTGTTGCAGGAAGAAGAGCGGCCTGGTGAGTATATGCCTGCTTTCGAAGATGAGCATGGTACTTACATCATGAACTCGAAAGACCTGCGCGCTGTGCAGCATGTGAAGCGACTGATCGACATTGGCATCGACTCATTAAAAATTGAAGGTCGGACCAAATCCCATTTTTATGCGGCGCGCACGGCGCAGGTTTATCGGCAGGCGATTAAAGACGCATTAGCAGGCAATGAATTCGACATGGGCTTGATGGATGAACTCGAAAGTTTGGCAAGCCGCGGTTATACAGAGGGTTTTTATCGTCGTCATTTGCCAAAAGAGTATCAGAACTACGAACAGGGATCTTCGCGTCCAAGCAAGCAGATGTTTGTGGGCGAAGTGATAGAGCGCGATACCGCTACCGGAGATTTACTTGTGGATGTGAAAAATCAATTTCGGGTCGGTGATGAAATTGAGTTGATGACACCATCTGGGAATACCAGTTTTCGGTTAGAGAAGATGCACAGCGACGAAGGCGAAAGCATGGATGTCGCGCCAGGGTCTGGATATATTGTTCGTATTCCTACGCCAAAAGAGATAGAAGCCGATTTCGGTCTACTGATGAAGTCGCTCTAAACAGCAGATACCCTAATTACTTATGAAAAAGCCTCCTGAATTGAACTGCCCCCTGTGAGCGAGACACAAAAATAAAGCCCCCCCCCGTTGGATTATAGAGACAGGCACCTGGTTTGATAAGGTGTCTGTCTTGTTTTCAATTGTATCCTCTCGTAGTTGTAGAAGGCAATGTACTCATCAACGATCTTCTGCGCTTCCTCGAAAGTTGGTGTGGGATATTGCCGCAGCGATTCTTCCTTGAAGTGCCCGAAGAAGTTTTCCATAGGGGCATTATCCCAGCAGTTCCCTCGCCGAGACATGGACGGTTTGATTTTGTTTGCGGAGGTCAGGACAAAGTAGGCATCAGACGTGTACTGGAACCCTTGGTCACTATGAAGAAGAACTTCGTCGGTACCCTTTTCTTTTTTGATTGCCTGTTTGATTGGGGAGTGTCAAGAAAATTGTGTAAATGGGATTTAGATTTTCATTCGTCCTTCAAACCGGATGGCGAGCTGGTTCAGTATCAACGGCCAGTTATGAAGGGGCGCACTCCATTTCTTCGTGATATTCAC
>Ga0209249_1002932_pt1 | contig 12942 bp, 10 predicted proteins | sample SaaInlV_200m_DNA_4_FD_184653 | JGI IMG/M metagenome (GOLD analysis project Ga0209249, IMG submission 184653) | Marine microbial communities from expanding oxygen minimum zones in the Saanich Inlet - SI037_S3LV_200m_DNA (SPAdes) (version 2) | ecosystem: Environmental > Aquatic > Marine >...
TACCCGCTCTGCCCTGCGTAGACCAAGCACTTTGGCGATTTCTGCTCGTGTCAGCCCCTCTTCGAAGAACATGCGGACCGCTTCCAGCTTCGTCTCAACTGAATAGTGTTTTGCTCCTTTTTTGCCTACCATAATAAAAAGCACCTCCTGTTTTACTTTATACAGGAGGGCTTTCTTTTCGTGTCTACTTTTATGGGGTTAGTTCATAAAGAATTCGGAAGTTTTATCTTTAGCATACCTTTTCGTTTTTATTTAGCGTAATCAATTGCTCGCGTTTCGCGGATGACGATCACCTTGATCTGACCCGGATATTGCATAGTCTCTTCGATCTGTTTAGCAATATCACGTGCCAATTTTCCGGCGGTGAAGTCATCAATATCTTCCGGGCGAACGATGATGCGTACTTCACGCCCTGCCTGGATGGCGTAGGCTTTCTGGACACCCTTGAAGGATGCGGCTAACTCCTCAAGTGCGCGGATGCGTTTGATATAGGCTTCCAGATCTTCGCGGCGTGCACCGGGGCGTGCGCCCGAAATTGCGTCGGCAGCTTCAGCGATGACCGCTTCTACAGATTCCTGATCTACTTCATGGTGATGCGAAGCGATCGCGTTGACGACTTTTTCGTTGACACCATAACGACGGCAGAATTCCGCGCCTAGCATGGCATGTGTGCCTTCCTGATTATGATCCATCGCTTTACCAACGTCATGTAAGAAGCCGCCCATTTTAGCGATCTCGATATTTGCGCCGAGTTCGGCTGCCAAAATACTGGCAAGTTTTGCAACTTCAACTGCGTGGGCAAGTTGGTTTTGCCCATAGGATGTGCGGAATTTAAGTCGTCCCATCATGCGTAGAACTTCGGGTTTTAATCCACGTACACCGGCATCGTAGGCAGCTTGTTCGCCAGCCTCTGCCATCACTTTGTCTACGGCTTTGGTCTCTTCTTTGATGATCTTTTCAATATGCGCGGGGTGGATGCGTCCATCGAGGGTTAGGCGTGCCATCGCACGGCGACCGATCTCTCGGCGGACCGAGTCGAAGCAGGAGATGGTGACAGCTTCGGGGGTGTCGTCGACGATCACGTCCACACCAGCGGCTTGCTCAAATGCGCGGATATTACGTCCGTTACGCCCAACGATACGTCCCTTCATATCATCATTGGGGAGGGGAACGATCTTGGATGTTACTTCTGAAACATGTTCGGATGCAACACGCTGGATAGCATCTGCGATCAGCCGACGGGCGCGTTTTTCACCGTCTTCACGTGCTTCCGCTTCGATTTGACGGATGATGCGTGCCATATCGCCACGTGCGTCTTTTTCGACTTCAGCCAGAATCAACTCGCGAGCTTCATCTGTCGTCATTTGTGAAATTTCTTGAAGTTTCTCTATTTGCTCTTCGTATTTTTTATCAACTTCATTGGCGCGACGATCAACAGTGCTTTGACGCTTATTAAGCACTTGCTCACGCGATTCGAGCTTTTCAACGCGATCATCAAGCTCTGTGCGCCGTTTTTGAAGACGGCTTTCGTCCTGATTGAGTTCATGACGACGCTCTTTGAGCTCTTTTTCTGCGTCTTGCATGACTTTCAGGGCGTTATCGCGCGCTTGAATTTCGATCAGGCGGGCTTGTTCGCTAGCGCCTTTGAGAATATCTTCGGCTTTGCTCTGATCTTTTTGGCGGCGGCGTTCTTCTTGGAAGCGGTGAGCCATATAGCCTACCAGCAAACCCAGAAGCAGTGCTAATGCCGGGGTAAAAAATTGTTGATTCATGATCATCCTCGTTTTTAGTTATAAAAGCTCGGTATCTTCTTCCGGTTGCACCTCGTCCCATAAAGGGCGCAGAAGCGGGCTGATAATGCTGTAAGAAAACCCGCGTCGTGCGAGAAAGGCACCGAGCTTGCGGCGAAAATCTTGCCATTCCAAATTCGCCAGCTTTTTTGCTTTTTTAATCCCGGCCTGATAAGCCAGGGCTTCTTCGTCAACGAGATCGTCCAAAATAGATTGGATGTCTTCGTCGAGAATTCCTTTTTGACGGAGTTCAAGCCTGAGTGCTCGTTTTCCGCGCGGGCGAAAGGTGTTACGGTTTTCGACCCACATTTTTGCAAAATCATGATCGTTTACGAAGTTCTTCTCTTTGAGCCGCTCGATTATTGCAGGAATAATCGTCTCAGGAACTTTGTATTTGCGCAAGTTGCGTTCTATTTCTGCAATGGAGCGTGGACGATAGCTAAGGAAGTTGAGTGCCCTGATATAGGCCATCTCACTTTCATCTTCTGCGTGTAACTCGGCTATTTTCTTTTCGTCGAGTTCCTGTCCAACTTTCAACCATCCAGCCACTAGTCGAGTTAGACCGAAGGCGAATTCACCATCTAAAAAGATATTGACACGCCCTTTATTTTTTAGCTGAACTTTCATTGCAGTAATCTTTGGCATTAAACAAATACAACCGTAAACCTAGAGAGAAGGCCACGGCTGTGGGTCTTTACTTCAATATATGCCAATCAACGTTTCTGTGTTATTCAACAAGAACGAGAAAGGTTATATGTGGTGATATGCTTCACCCGGGGTACCTTTGCTAAAGTCTATTTTCTATATTGTTTTTCTTTTCGACCGTTTCACATCTGTCCATCATATTGATTTATCGATGGACTTTCCGTTGAGCAGAGGGTGTACCCTGAAAGTTTTCAGAAGATCTGTTTATAAGCCATGACCGCGATACTGGGCGGTAGATAATTTTAAAGTTAGATTGCAAGTATTATACATTAAAAAATAATAAATGTGCTTGTTTGGGGAGTAACTTTTTGTATTGAAAGGGGATTATAGAAAGAGTGCACCTTGCAGGCATCACCGAAATATTGTGACAAAAGGAACTATATGAGTGTCCCCCCTTATGTCATAATCATTTGTGGTTGTTAATTTGAACCAGTGGATAGCTAAAAATAGCTAAGGAGATCGTTATGAGTAAGTTTACTCGTGAAGAAGCGTTGGAATATCACCGCCTGAAAGGGAAACCTGGTAAGGTGGCGATTGTTCCTACAAAACCAATGGATACTGCGCGACAATTAAGCTTGGCTTATTCACCCGGGGTGGCTGTTCCTGTTTTAGAAATCGCCAAAAACCCAGAAGATGCCTATGAATATACATCGAAAGGGAATTTGGTTGCGGTTGTTAGTAATGGTACGGCGATTTTAGGGTTAGGGAATCTAGGGCCTTTGGCATCTAAACCTGTAATGGAGGGGAAAGGGGTTCTCTTCAAGAAGTTTGCCGATGTGGATGTTTTTGATATCGAAGTAGATGAGCTGGATGTTGAAGAGTTGATAAAAGTTGTCGCAGCGATTGCGCCAACCTTTGGCGGGATCAATCTTGAAGATATTAAAGCCCCTGAATGTTTCGAAGTGGAAACAAGACTGAAGGCAATGCTTGATATTCCTGTTTTTCATGACGATCAGCATGGGACAGCAATCATCTCTTCGGCTGGTTTGATCAATGCCTTGGATATTGTAGGAAAGAAAATCGGAGATATCAAAGTTGTTGTGAATGGCGCTGGGGCTTCTGCGATTTCATGCAGTAAACTCGCTATTCGGCTTGGTGTAAAGCCTGAAAATCTGCTTATGCTCGATTCTCGTGGTGTTCTGCATACTGAGCGAGAAGGGTTGAATAAATATAAAAAAGAATTTGTCGTTGAAACAGATGCCCGTACATTAGATGATGCGATGGTAGGTGCAGATGTTTTTTATGGTCTTTCTGTCGCCGATGTTCTAACGAAAGATATGGTTAAATCGATGGCAAAAGATCCGATCATTTTTGCGATGGCGAATCCTGACCCTGAAATTAAGCCTGAGTTAGCAAAAGAAGTTCGTCCTGATTGCATCATGGCAACCGGGCGTTCTGATTACCCTAACCAAGTCAATAATGTTCTGGGTTTTCCTTTTATTTTCCGTGGTGCATTAGATGTGCGTGCAACATCAATTAATGAAGAAATGAAAGTTGCCGCAGTAAAGGCTTTGGCGGCTTTGGCTCGTGAGGATGTGCCTGATAGTGTTTTGCGTGCTTACGGAAAAGAAAGTATGCAATTTGGACGTGAATATATTATCCCTGCGGCAATGGATCCGCGCGTTTTGTTGTGGGAAGCGCCTGCAATTGCTCAAGCAGCCATGGATACTGGCGTAGCTCGCAGAATCATTGATATCGAAGAATATCGTAAAGAGCTAGCATTTAGACAAGGCAAAGGTGCGCGTATGCACCATTTGATCATGAATAAAGCTAAATCATCTGGTGGGAAGAAGCGGATTGTTTTTGAAGAGGGCGAAGAATCCAAGATTATCCGTGCGGCAGCCCGCGTGAAAGATGAAGGGATTGGGCATCCAATTCTCTTAGGCAACGAAGCGAGAATTAAGGCAAAGGTTGAAGAATTGGCTTTGGATTTTGAGCCTGAAGTGATTAATCCTCGTGATAAGGAAAGGCGCGATAAATATGGGGAGGCTTATTACAAGCTGCGCCAGCGTAAGGGAATGACGTTGCGTTATGCAAAAGAGATCATGCGTCGTTCAACCGTTTTTGCCCCAATGATGATTAAAATGGGCGAAGCGGATGCGGTTGTATCCGGGCTGACTTATGATTATCCGGATGTTATTCGTCCTGCGTTGAAAATCCATCACACTGCCGAAGGGACGGATATTGTTGCAGGCGTTTATTTGATGGTCGTAGAGAATCGCGTTTATCTTTTCACAGACGCAACTGTCAATATTGATCCTTCGGCAGAAAACCTGGCAACAATTGCAACGTTGGCAGCCGATTTTGCCAAGCAATTGGAAATTGAACCGCGTGTTGCTTTCCTTTCCTTCTCTAACTTTGGCTCAACCCCGCATCCGCATTCAAATAAGGTTGCGAAGGCGGTTGAGTTGGTGAAAAAGAATCGCCCCGACTTGGCTGTTGATGGTGAGATGCAAGCCGATACCGCGGTCGTTGCGGAGATCATTGACAAACGGTATCCGTTTAGTGATGTGAAAGATGCCAATGTGCTGGTATTCCCATCTTTAGACGCTGCAAATATCGCTTATAAGCTTTTGGCAAGACTCGGAAAAGCCAAGGCAATTGGCCCGATCCTGCTTGGGATGGGCGCGCCTGTCCACGTTTTGCAGACGGGTGATGAAGTGCACGGTATCGTTCAGATCGCGGCTGTGGCTGTGATGGATGCGATGAGCCGCGAGTAGTTTGGATCAAAATTTTAGATGCCGAGTGTTTTTAAAACACTCGGCATCTTTTTTCTTAAAAACTTGACTCTCTCTTTCAGACGTATATAATAAGCCCATAGTTGAACGAACTCGGAGATGAGTAGCTGTGCGAACTTGTTCAGAGAGCTGTCGGTTGGTGTGAGACAGTCAGTGACCCAGCGAAATCCCCTCCGATTGGTGCTTCGTAAACAGGTTGTTGAGCCTGTCGAAGCATCACGTTACCCTTGCAGGGATTGCTGGCAGGCATCGTAAGAGGGTCGGGTACGCCCGTTATCGCGTGTTAGAGGTTATACCCTCACCCTGTCCTCTCCCAGAGGGAGAGGGGAATTGTATAACGAAAGCAGGTGGCACCACGAACGCCCCCTCGTCCTGCTGCGGACGGGGGGCGTATTTTATTTCACCTGGAGGTGCAAAGATGCTAGATATTCGTTTGATCCGTGAAAACCCAGAGATTCTTCGGGAAGCACTCAAAAAACGACAAGCAGATTCGGCTGTTGTCGATTCTCTGCTTGTTTTAGATGAGCGTCGTCGTATGATCCTGAGCGAAGTGGAAGTATTGAAAGCCGAGCGTAATGCCGTCTCGAAAGAGATCGGGCGCATGAAAAGTGCTGATGAACGTCAAGCCAAGATCGAAGCGATGCGGGCTGTTGGTGACAAGATCAGTGCATTGGATAATGAATTACGAGATGTGGATGAAGAATTGACCGCAACCATGTCCACGTTGCCCAATATCCCTGGAGATATGACACCCTATGGTGTGGATGAGAGCGAGAATGTTGTTCTCAAGACTGTTGGCGACATCCCCGAATTTGATTTTGAACCGCAAACGCACTGGGACCTTGGGCCTGCTCTCGATATAATCGATTTTGAGCGCGGTGTGAAGATGACCGGCTCGCGTTTCTATGTGTTGAGCGGGGCAGGCGCGCGCTTACAGCGTGCGTTGATCGCCTATATGCTTGATCTGCATATCAAGCAAGGTTATACAGAAAAATACACACCCTTCATGGTTAAAAAAGAGACTGTTTATGGCGCGGGGCAATTGCCAAAATTTGTTGATAATCTCTATAAAGACCACGAAGAAGAACTCTACTTTGTGCCGACTGCTGAAGTCCCGTTGACGGGATATCACATGGATGAGATTTTTGCAGAAGCTGATCTGCCAAAATATTATACGGCTTATACACCTTGTTTTCGCCGTGAAAAAATGAGCGCAGGTCGCGATGTACGTGGCATCAAGCGTGGACATCAATTCGACAAGGTTGAGATGTACATGTACGTCAAACCCGAAGATTCGGATGCCGCATTCGAAAAAATGATGGCAGATGCTGAAGAGACTGTCGCCTTATTGGGACTGCCCTATCGCATTCATCAACTCTGCACGGGCGATCTGGGCTTCGGCGCAACGATCACTTATGACATCGAAGTCTGGGCAGCGGGCTGTAACGAATGGCTCGAAGTTTCATCCGTCTCGAACGTGACTGATTTCCAGGCGCGTCGTGCGAATATCCGTTACCGCCCCGAAGATAGCAAAAAGAATCAATTCGTCCATACCCTGAACGGATCAGGCATGGGCTTGCCACGCGTCATGATCGCTATCATGGAGAATTACCAGCAAGCCGATGGCTCGATCATCGTTCCCGAAATCCTGCGCCCGTGGATGGGCGGCATAGAAGTCATCAAAGCCGAATAGGGTATTGCGACTTTGTAAGTAATTTTACGTTAAATATATGCTGTGAAATACACCATTATATATTTAACTTTAGGAGAGAAATATGCCTGCTTGGCTAGAAACATCTATCACCATTATTACGCTCATTGTTATGTTATTTGGGCTTTTTGGTTTGATCATGCCCGTTTTCCCCGGGTTGGTTATCATTTGGCTCGCCGCGCTGGGATTTGGCATCATCAATGGTTTTGGCACAGCCGGTTGGATCATCTTCTCTATCATGACCGTGCTCATGCTCATCGGTAATATTTCCGACGGTATTTTGATGGGCAAAAAAGCCCTTGAGCATGGCGCAGCGAAAAGATCGCTAGTGATTGCCGCTATTGTGAGCCTTGGCGTTAGCCTTTTCTTCTCTCCGATCTCAGGTTTGATCGCGGCACCCTTCGCACTATTCTTGTCGGAGAAGAATCAAGGGCACACCAGTGAAGAAGCTAAAGTAATCACCAAAGGCCTTATGGTCGGTTGGGGATGGGGTTTCGCCTTGCGTTTTATGGCAGGGCTTATTATGATCTTTCTTTGGGTTATTTGGGCATAAGAAAACTGGTAATAACTATTTTTGCTAGTCATCCCCCCATTTTTGCATTTCAAAATGAGAGGATGCCCGAAGGACAGGGGGGCATGATGGTGAAATCCAAACAAGTGCGTAACATCCGTTAATAAAAAACAGGCTCCCATTCGGGAGCCTGTTTGCTTTTAAGAAACGTACTTTACGCAACAGGTGGTTCTTCTTCGCGGACTAAATAGCTTTCGATCATAAAGAGATTTTTCTCGCCTACGCGATTGACAACATCCAATAATGTTTCCATGCTTGCAACTTCTTCCACTTGCTCAGTGACAAACCACTGCAAAAAGCCTTGCGCAGCATAATCGCGCTCATCCATTGCCACATCCATCATCGCATGGATTTGACGGGTGACTTCATTTTCCCAGTCCAGAGACATCTGGAAACTGGCTGCGGTATCCGCAACTTCATAGGTGGGGGCTTCAATCGCGGGGATCTTTACCTCTGCACCTACATCAAGCAGATAGTGCAAAAACTTCATTGCGTGTGCTTGTTCTTCGTCTGCCTGGGCGTAGAAAAACTCGGCAAATTTGGGCAGCGAGCGCATATCAAAATATGCAGCGATCTGCGTATATTGCATGGCGGCACCCATTTCGTTACCGATCTGCTGGTTCATCATATTGGCTAACTTTTTACTAATTCTCATCATTTTTTTCCTTTTACTGGATAATCAGACACATTACTTAAATTCTAGCATGGGATGCTTAGAAATTTATTGGAAATTTGTTATAGCTTCCTGCGCGGCCGCGCTTGCTTCAACTTGCTCCCGTAAAACGGAAATCGTCGCAGCTCTGAAAATTTCGCCTAAACTCTCCATTATGTCGTTGGAGGGGATCGGTTGCGCAACGAGACTCAACTCATGCAGCGTTGTCTTACTCTCATCCAGCGCGGTGGGGCGGGGAGGCAGAGTTCCGGTTGCCGCTGTCCACGCGGCGAGGAACTCGCTGTCAGACAGGTACTCTGCTAATTCAACGGCAGCAGGTTGGAGGTCCGGGGATGATCCGGCCAGCGCCCATATCCAGGCAGTTGCCAAGGAGCAGCTTGCTCCATTTGGAGTGGGGATGAGGGTAATTTGCGCATCTGCTGGCATTTTATCCATAAAATCGCTTGTCCAGAAAGGAGACGCAGTTTCAGGCTGGGTGTTGAAAGCTTCCCACAATGCTTCTTGGTCTTGAAGGTCGGCTGAATTTGGCGAAATATTTTCGCTTTGATAGAAAGTAAGCAGACTAGTCAACTCTTCTTCAGAGAGGCTAGGAAGCCCCTGTTCGTTGCGCAGCAATGTGCCGGAAGCTGTGTAAAGACAAAAACTGAGATGCGCTTGTGGATCATCGGCAGGGAAGAGAATTTGAGTTTCTTCTTCGAGAAGGCTTGCTATGCTTGGCAGAGAGGGCGCACCTTCGATAGGGCGATAGGCGAGGCCAAGCAAATTAGCAGCGAAGGGCAGCCCGTATGCTGAATTCTGAATATGCGCGAGTGGACGGGCGTAGGGGAACCAATCGGGGTCATCGAGCAGGGTGCTCAAGCCGTCGATAGGGTGTAGAATGCCTTCCAGCGCAGCCCTTTCAAGATCGGGGCGTGTGAGCGCGACCAGATCGGGCATCGCGGAGGGGGCCGCATCTTGCGTGGTGAGTAGGGCATTTAGCAGGCTGGCTTGCCCATCGACTGCTTTGATGCGCACTTCAAGAATAAGATCGGGGCGGCGTTTTTGAAAGGTTTCGAGACGTGTGCGCAGAATTTCTCCGGCGTCTGTTTCGGCGGCAGGGTCAAATTCTGATGGCAGCCAAACGCGCAAAATTTGAGACTCTGTCTCTGCTGGTGTTTCTTCCGATGTATTGGGCGCTGTTTCCGTGGCAGCGTTTTCAGAGATCGGTGTTGGCGTTGCAGGCTGCGATGTGCTGATAGGAAAACTAGTGCAGGCCGCGAGAAAAGTGAAGAGTAAAAAAGAAGATGCGAGACGAGGCAGTTTCTTCATTAAAGTTTGATCTCTTTGCTGAGTAATGCCACCAATAATTTGACGGTGTTCTGCATATCGTCAAAATCGACCATCTCAGATGGTGAGTGGACATATCGGCAGGGGATGGAGATATTGCCAGCCATGACGCCTGCACGCGCAAGCTGTATGGCGCGCGCATCAGTGCTGCCCAAGCTGGACACTTCACGTTGGTAGGGGATTTTTGCTTTTTCAGCACCCTTGATCATCCAGGCAACAATGCGTGGGTCAGCGATCATGCCCGGGTCTTTGATCTTGATGGCAGGCCCCTTCCCGAGGCTGACATCTTTTGTTGCGCTATCGGGTGTATCGCCTGTGGGGCAAATATCGAGTGCAATACCGATCTCAGGGTCAACACCATAAGCGGAAGTCATTGCGCCACGTACGGCAACTTCTTCCTGTGTTGTGAAGACGAAATAAATATCGTGTGGGCTGGATTTAAGCTGGCGCATGGTTTCGATCTGTACAGCTACACTGGCGCGATTATCCATTGATTTGGCGATCAAACGTTTTCCTAGGTCATAGAAGGGACGTTCAATGGCTGCCACATCGCCAATTTTCACAGGGCTATCTTTTGGGCTGCTTGCACCCACGTCGATGAACATTTTTGTGAGCGGAATAAGCTTGGTTTGATTTGTAAGATATTCTGCACCAACAACGCCATACGCTCCATTCAAAAAGCGGACGCGTGCACCTACCAATGTATGCGGGAGGAAAGTGCCCAATTGTGTAAAGCGTACGAAACCTTTTTCATCCACATGATTCACGATCAGACCGATCTCGTCCATATGAGCCGCGAGCATGATCTTTTTGCTGTCTTTGGCATTTTTAGCGGGAGCCTTGCGGGCGATCAGGTTGCCAAGTGCATCCACGCTGATCTCATCGGCTAAGCCTTTGATCTCTGCCTGGATCACTTCGCGAATGGGTGCTTCGTAGCCGGAGGGGCTAAAGGTTTCAGTCAGTTTTTTCAATAAAGGTTTCATAGAATTGTCCTAAATCACGAATTTTTTATTCGCGCTATTCGTGATCTTATCTTATTTCTTTCAATATCTTCGGCGAAAGATCATTCAACGCCGCGTGTAATAAATTTAACGTATTTTCCCAATCGCTAATGCGGCAAAGCCCCATCGCTGTGTGAGCGTAACGCCCGGGCACAGAGACAGAGCCACTTGGGATGCCCGCTCGTGAAAGATGGATCGAGCCGGCATCCGTACCACCGCTGCCGGGCTGCCGATATTGATAGGGGATTTTCTTCGCATCACCAGTTTTGCTCAGCCAACGCACAATGCGTGGGTCTGAAAGCGTACGTCCGTCTACGGTGTAGATGGCAGGGCCTTCGCCCAATTTCGTATTGTAGCGGATGTTCTCGCTGTCGTCGTGCATTGGTAAATCGTAGGCGGGAGTCGAGTCGATGGCGAGAGCCAAATCCGGGTCAAGAGCATGCGCCGCAATTTTTGCACCTCGCAAGCCCAATTCCTCTTGCACGGTGAAGGCAGCCAGCAAGTCGATATTCGTAGGTGCATTCTTCAGCAATTCGATCAGGATGGCGACTCCGAGCCGATCATCCAACGCTTTTGCGCGGACAGATTCGCCGATCCGCAGGAATTTCGTGGCGAAAGTCGCCCGATCCCCAACTTTGACGTTAGGCTTGCCCGGCCCCACATCTATCCGCAACGCCCCAACCTGGATCGTGCTATTTTGCTGCCCCGCCCCAACGAGATGGATGGGTGCAGCCCCGATCACCCCGGGTACATTTTCGCGCCCGACCAAAACCTGCTTCCCCGCCAGTTGATGTGGGTCGATCCCGCCAATGGTCTCGAACTGGAAGAGACCACTGCCTTCTTCGTTGACGAGCATAAAACCGATCTCGTCCATATGGGCGGCGAGCATCACCTTTAGGCGATTTCTGCCTTTGCCGCGCTTCGTGACGAGCAGATTGCCCATTGTGTCGGTTTTGATCTCATCAGCGAGATTTTCAACTTCGGCACGCACGATCTTTCGGATGGCACCCTCGTCGCCAGATACAGCTACGGTGTTAGTTAGTTTTTCGAGTAGGGTAAGTTGTGGCTTTTTGATTTTTAGCATGTTTTTACCAATTCAGTTCCTGAGCGGAGCGAAGCGCAGTCGAAGGACGGATTAGACAAGAGATGCTCTTCGTCTACGCCTTCACTTCGTTACGCTTCCGCTCAGAGACTGGATTTAATCATCCCAAACGATTTTCTCTAAAAAGTCTTCGTCCAGCAGGGCAATAAATTCTGTTAGCAAGCGCGCTGCGCGCTGAATATCTTTAGTGGCGATCAATTCAACAGGGGTGTGCATATAACGGATAGGGATGCTGATCACAATGGTTGGAATACCCTCGGCTGCGATTTGCAAATCGTCACCATCGGTGCCAGACCTGCCCGGCAGCATTTCGGTGCCATAAGGCATTTCTAGTTTTTCAGCGAGTTGCTTAAATTGCTCATATAAAAATGGATGGTTGACTGAACCCCATCCCAGCGTAGGGCCGCTGCCAAGCTCAAAAGCTTCCCAGCCGCCTGCACCAGGACCTTTGGCAAAGGTCACATCTACAGCAATGGCTAGATCAGGGCGAATTTTGAAAGCCGATGTATACGCACCCACATGTCCGATTTCTTCCTGTACGGTCGCGGCTGCCCAGACATCCCAAATATGATCGCGAGATTGTAATTCTTCAAGGCAAAGTGTGAGTGCGGCAACCGATGCGCGGTTATCAAGCGAATGACCGGCTAATGTCCCGCCGCTCATTTCGGTTGGCTCAGTGGCGAAAGAAACTGTGTCACCGATCTTTACCTTACGCGCTACCTGGCGTGTGGAGAGTCCCACATCCACGAGCAGATGCTTAAGCGCAACCGCACCTTTTGCAGCACCTTCTGGTAGAAGATGTGCAGGTGGCTGGACGATGACACCGGGAATATGGCTTGTTCCATGGACTATAACGGCCTGCCCGGGTAATACGCGGATGTCAATCCCGCCGAGATTTGTGATATGCAGAAACTCGCCGGAGATATTGCTAACCATTAAGCCGATCGCATCCATATGGGTAGCGATCATCAACGAGTGGCTTTTGCCACTGCCGCGTTTTAGCCCATGTAGAGAACCAAGTGCGCTTATATTAAGCTCGTCAGTGAGTGGTTTCCAAGCATCTTCAATTAAACCTGTAACAGGAGACTCGAAACCAGAGAGCCCAGATGTGGAGATTAGTGCTTTAAGAAAGTCAGTTCTATTAGGCATGGGGCATATCATTCTATCAATAAAGTGTTTTTGTAGGGAAAGAAACCCTAAGAGAGTGTCTGAAAAGTCAAATTTTAGCTAAAGTTCTTATCATCAATCGGATCATAGCTGCGTAGATGAACGCTTCGCTGGTTTCTGTTAGCCGCTCGTAATCTCTAGCTAGACGACGCTGACGA
>Ga0209249_1002934_pt1 | contig 12939 bp, 8 predicted proteins | sample SaaInlV_200m_DNA_4_FD_184653 | JGI IMG/M metagenome (GOLD analysis project Ga0209249, IMG submission 184653) | Marine microbial communities from expanding oxygen minimum zones in the Saanich Inlet - SI037_S3LV_200m_DNA (SPAdes) (version 2) | ecosystem: Environmental > Aquatic > Marine >...
TGGTAAGGAAGAAAAAGTTATGGCTGTGCCAGGAAGCTATCTTACTTTAAGCCGTAAATGGGAAGACGGTGATATTGTTGAGCTGAGCATGCCGTTTCAATTTCACTTAGAACCAGTGATGGATCAGCAAAATATTGCTAGCTTATTTTACGGACCGGTATTACTGGCAGCTCAGGAGTCTGAACCCCGAAACGAATGGCGTAAAGTAACACTAGACGCAAAAGATTTAAGTAAATCGATATCAGGTGATGCTGACCAGTTGCAATTTAATATTGACGGTGTTGTTTTTAAGCCTTTCTACGAAACTTATGGGCCTTATTCGGTTTATCTCGATGTTATCTTAAAATAAGACTATTTTCTACCATTATATAGGCAAAGAGGCTGGATATTTAGAATTAAAACGGTTTATAGAGTGGTTCACAACACAGATGAAAGCATGGAGCCTGTAATGAAATCTAAAAAGGGGGTTTTATCGGATTCAGGTGAAGGCGGTAGACGCACAAACTACATTTTGAACCTTCCTTCTCAAATTAATGAAACATTAATTTGAGAAGGAAAAAATGTCAATTGTAATATGGTGTCTACTTCTCGGGTCAATCTTTATCAGCTCATCGTCTCCTTTAGTAAAACTTCTTTTATGCAGGATGATACTCTCGCAGGAAGGATCTGATAAAGCTTCAATTTCCAGGCTTGCTTTATCTCCATTTTTATTCACCTTCAGCTCAAAGCTCAGGTCTCCAAATGGGGTTGCAATTCCGCTTAGTTTCGTGACCATCCCGGCTTGTATCCACTCAACCGGAAGACCCTCAAAAAGATGTAGCTCATTACCCCTGTCAATTGCCAGTAAGTGAGTCATCAGACGGATAAATTCAGCACTGGCCCAATTATGGGGCATGTCGCCGACTTTTTTGTAATCTGCTCCCTTGAGGGATTGTTCCTCACGCCATACCAGAGTAGGGGCCGCATGATTACCAAATGCATAGAGTAGTTCAGCTGCCTTTTCTCCATCACCTTGCCAAAGCATGGCATGGCCGTAAAAAGAGGCAAAATAATTCCATATTCCTTTAGCATCCCAACCGGTCCCATAAACCATTCCTTCTTTCTCAGTGGCTTCAAGCATCTTAAGATTTCCATTGGCTATGGGATCATCTTTTGAAAAGATTTGTCCGGGATACACAGCATGGCAAAAAGCCCATTGGGCACGCTGTGGAAGATGCTTCTTGCCAGCTTCTCCCATCAGCATGGGCAAATACAAATTTCCGTGGTGATCAGTTGTTTTGTCACGTTGGACTGCTTTTTCAAAGGCAAAAATAAAATCATCATATTCTTTCTGCCAATATGAGGCTTCCTCTTTTTTACCCAGCCATTTCGCTGCCTGAATGAAAGCCCTTAGTCCGGCAAGATTCCAATAGGAATTCGTGTATTCATCATGTGTACCACCGATACCTCCATCCAGGGTTCCAGCAGGGTGTAAACCATCATCCAGGGGAGAATCATTCTCTAATGTCTGCTTTCTCAATGTCTGAATAAACTCCGCAACGAGTTGAAGCTTTGGCCAAATAGATTCCAGCCACTCTTTATCCTGGGTGAGTAGAGCATGCCTTGTGCAGGTCCAGAGCACGATTCCGTTTTCTTTCCAAAAATCCGGTGCCAATGATTGGATCCGACCATCTTCTTTCTGTGTTGTTAACTCGTAAGCCACCCCATTGCGGGCCTGTTCCCCAGCTCCCAGGATTGCTGCTGCTTCGAGGAGAAAGGCTCCGTCAACTATCCATAAACCACGATAGCAGGTTGGTCCCACCTGAAAAGCAGGTAAGCCATTTTTTATTTCTCTGGCTTGCCAGATATTACGAATTGACGATTCCATGAGACCCTGAATCCCGGCATCGGGTACATGAATCTTATTAAAAGGAATCAAGGGATGATTATCCCAATAGTCTCTTGCCTGGTCACGACAAATATGAACCTGCTCAAGTGATCTTTTCTCTTGTATGCCCCTTTCTCGTGAAAAGCCATTCGTGTATTGAATGTAAAATTCAATCGTCTTACCCGGTTTAACATTGATTTCTTCAAGCTCAACCAGATATTGAGTCTCATTTTGCTGTTCTGTCTGAACCATTCTCAGAGAAGAACATAGCGACTCACCACCATCAATACTCACCAACTGGTTTTCCGTATTGAATACCACAGGGAGGGTCGAATTGATCTCAATCTTTGGATTAAGACTTTGTTCATTATTGCCGATATTTTTGATCCGGACAAGCATCAGATCATCACGGGAAGGTCCGGAATGCTGAAGTTTTCTGGTATCTGCCAGAGCAGAAGCATTCATTTTTCCATTAAGCAGTTTCTTATGATCCGGTTTTGTATCAGACTTAAAAACCCATAGCCCGTTGAGGATAGTATTTTTATCCGATCCAGCCGCATTTATTGTTAGCTGTATTTTCCCGTCCAGATTCTGGTCTATCGCATTGAACCAAAATGAGGCTACTTCGTTATGTCCGACATCCTCAATAAGGTCAATTGTTTTTGTTTCAGCTCCTTCAACTATTAAGCTTTGAATTCGTCTCCCCGTTTCTTTCCAATAACCCTCGCATAAGACCAGAGCTATACTCCGGGATTCTCCAGCGGGTACCACTAGTTCATAGGAGATACTTCCATCCATATGAACTGCAATATTTCTTATTGACTTTTCAATATCAGATGAAGGATTGGCCCAGTTTTTTAAATAGCCACCATCATCAGTACGACGTAGATCAGATCGATCCTGAGGTGCTGGTCTAAGTTCAATATCGGCAAAGGTTTCCTGAATAATCTCCAATTGGTCAGCCAGGAATGTTGTTTCAACAATGGGGATTCTTGGGGAATATAGTTCTTGTTTGGCCCATTTTTCACCTGTATCAAGCCTGACACCTATACGGGTTCCAAATTCCCGTCCACCTTGCCGATAATGATATAATAACTCACCACTTTTATCTACCAGACTTTTATGCGGATCATCCGGCAGGCAGATCGCTGTCTGCCATTCTGGTGGAGAAAAGGCAAGGTCTTCTCCTACCCAGAGATCCTTTGTGGTTTTACATCCGCTTATCAGGATAATAGCTATCAATGCTAAAAGGGAAATCCTCTTCATGTCAGGTTTTGTTTGGATCGAAGTTAGTATAATCACTCCTTGTATCAATGCAAAGATAGGCATTGATATATTTTTCAAAAAATCCGGCGTGTATTTGTCTATATGTAAATCTTCAAATCAATCTTGACACAATCTTGACACTTCTTAACACAATCTTCATATTATCTTATCCAGCTAAGGTTACTTTTCCAGTGTTAAACCACTAAGGATAGTTTATGGCCGGGAAAAGTCCTGGTCAGATAAAATCTTTGATTCATGTATAATAGGATTACTAAACACTAAACTACCTGAAAAATGAAACATGTATTATTTATTCTCTGTTCCCTTCTTCTGATCCTTAGTTGTCAGAAAGAAGATGATTTCTGCTTTCCCACAGAAAGTGATGTCCAGATTCAAAATCATCAGCTTAAAACCTCTTTTAATACTGATCCTCTTTTCTCCCTGATCGATCTTATTGGTGATTTACAGATTGCAGGTGACCTTAAGAAAGGTCAGGCCAACTCCTTGATCAGTAAAATAGAAAATGCGATCAAGAGTATTGAAAAAGGCAATCTGAATGCAGCCACCGGACAGTTAAACTCCTTTATCAAAGGAGTAGAAGGAATGATAAAAAAAGGTGCCCTGGATGATATCCTGGGATATTCCATGATTAATATTGTCACGGACGTGCTTAATCCTGGCAGTGAAGATTCCTTTGTTGACTCGAGAGATGGTAGGGAATATGGGTATGTTACCATTGGTGACCAAACCTGGATGAGCGAAAATCTTGCTTATTTGCCACTTGTTAGTGGGTCTGGTGATTATTCCTTTTCAGAGCCATATTATTATGTGTACAACAATGAAAGTGATGATGTGGAGGTGGCTCAGGCCAATGAAAACTTCAATAAATATGGGGTCCTCTACAACCGGGAGGCAGCCATGATATCCTGTCCTGAAGGATGGAGCTTGCCGCAAGATCAGGATTGGTCAGAATTGATTTCATTTCTTGGTGAAGGAGTTGCTACTGATTTAAAAGCTACCGAAGGTTGGTATATATCAGATTGGACAGATGGTAACGGTGATAATAGTAGCGGATTTACAGCTCTCCCAGGGGGGATCCTTTGGGATGAGTTTAATTATGAGGGTCAGGAAGCCTATTTCTGGTCTTCAACTGAGAATTCAGCAAACTCAATGGCTGCCTGGTGTTATTATCTATATTTTCACCTGACAGACGATGTTTATAGAACAGATATGGATAAAAAAAATGGATTATCTGTTCGTTGCATTAAAAAAACCGGAGCGGAGATCGGACTTGCAACAGTCACAACAAGCGATCCTTTTAATATAACGCAGTACTCTGCTGAAGTGAGTGGTGAAGTTGTCAATGACGGAGGAGCGGCCGTTTTTGACAGAGGAATTACCTGGAGTATGGAAGAAAATCCCACAATTCAAGAAATGTATTCCAGCAATGGATCTGGAATTGGAACTTTCTCTTGTTTTATTTCAGGCCTTGAACCAGGTAGCTCTTACTATGTCAGGGCCTATGCATCAAATGAAGTTGGAACTTCTTATGGAGAACAATATTCATTTACAACTGAAGAACAGATAATTGGCCCAAGTGTATTTACAGATTCCAGGGATGGAACCGAGTATAAATATATAAGCCTGGGGTCACAAACCTGGATGGCTGAGAACCTGGCTTTTCTGCCATCAGTTGATGCATCTGCAAGTGGTTCAGATATTGAACCCATGTACTATGTTTATGGTTATGAGGGAAATGATGTATCCTTAGCTAAACAAAACCCAAATTATACGACTTACGGTGTATTGTATAATTGGCCAGCTGCCATGAACGGTTCATCAGGTAGCACATCAATTCCAAGCGGAATACAAGGAGTATGTCCAGATGGATGGCATTTACCGAGTGATTTAGAATGGACTGCTTTGATCAATTACTTAAGCGACAATGGATATGGATATGAGGGAAGTGGAAGTGATGTCGGCAAGGCGATGGCCTCTACCTGGGCTTGGATTACCAGCACAATTCCAGGGGCAGTTGGATACGATCAGAATGATAACAATGATAGTGGATTCAAGGCATTTCCAGCTGGTTTCCGTAACGCTACAGGAGGATTTTTAGGAATAAGCCAGTATGCTTACTTCTGGTCAACATCAGTGTATGGTTCCTCAACCTGGTACAGAATGTTGCACTACAACTATGGAGGAGTTTATCGCAATTACAGCAATCCTAAAAACGGATACCCGGTACGCTGCTTAAAAGATTAAACCACCACACCATTTAGCTCTTAATCCCACCGAATTTAAAAGGCCCGTTTTAAATGAATAAACGGGCCTTTCTCCTATTCCTCTGTGTTGCAAAACCTTTTATCCATGGTAAATGAAATGAAAGTTTCTTTTAAGTTTTATACCTTAAGGCTCTAATCACTATGCTAATGCCCGTGCCTAAGAATATGAGAAATATCTTCCTTATTCTCTTCCTGAGTTTTATTCTTTTCAACTCAGCACAGGCACAAGATCCTTTCGCTAAAATTGTAGAACAAAGAAGTCAGAATAAGAAAATCCAGGAATGTATTTATGGAGGTCTGCTTTTCCTGGCCGATCGACAGGTACTCGACAGGCAGGGTAAGCATAGCTGCATGTTCGATGCAACTGAGTCAACAAGTGGAGCTAAAAACCGGGCCTTCATTAACCTTCCCTTTTTAACAGGTATTCCAATTTACCCTGGGAATAAACGTCCGGCTGTAAATGCCATCGGCGGATGGGCAGGAACAGTACACGCATTACCAAAAACTCTTGGTTTCAAAAACGGAAACTCCATTCTGTCAAGACCCGATTTTAATCTCTTCATACCCATGTCAGTTCTCTACCCTTTATTTCTTTTTGATGAATCTGATATTCCTCCGGATAAAAGAATTATCTCTAAGATGATAAAGAATTCGTGGAATACCCTGGAATCATATAACAGGGGGTCAGCATATAATTTTTGGCTCCCCCTAAAATCGCATCCTGAATATACTGGTCCGGGTAATTTAAGTTTCGTACCCCTGGAGAAGCTTTCCCAATTAATAAAAACTGAGCAGTACCAATCGCTGAGGAATAAAAACGCGAAAAAGAAATACGTGCCTGATGCTACATGGTCGGCCCGGTTTCTTGATAAAGAACTTAATCCGACAGGTGGTATTGCTATGTTTAATATCCCGAATGATGGTGATGATGCGGCATTGGTAATAGCTTTTCAACAACTACGAAAGCTACTGTATGAACAATACCCTAAAGATGAATTCTTTAGCAATCCTGATAATTACCCGATTGACCACAAAACTCTGAGGCAATTTGCTTTATACAGAGATATTGATCGCTTACCGGCGAATGAAGACGGGCGTGATACCTGGAAAGGATATAACTCGGGCGCTTATCTCACCTGGTTCAAAGATGAAGCCGATCCGGTATTTGACAATCCGATGAAGGGGACAATCCCTTTCGGAAAAAACAATGTTGACGGACTTGTAAACGCCAATATCCTTTATATGCTGGGTCTGCTCAATGCCTCTGACTACCCGGGTTACTCTGATTGTATAAATCTTGTTTCTAAAGCAATAATAGTACAAAGCTGGCCAAAATGTGGACTGTATTATCCACAACTAATGATGTTTCCCTATGCAGCCAGCAGGGCTTTCAGAGATGGTCAAATCAAAGAATTGAAACCGGCCATGGCTGTTTTACTCAGACAAATTCTGAATTTGAAAGAGATATATTCGTCTCAGGACCGAAGCCATAAAGGGGCTTTCCCGGGGGGTGAAGATCCCACTGACCACTTGTCAACAGCACTTGCGGTATGCGCTCTGCTGAATATTTCCAGAGAAGTGGCAAGAGAAGAGGGTCTGGTATCAAAATATGATGAGGCGATAAACGAAGGAATTAAATATCTGATGAAAAAACGACGTCGATATGCTCTTGTGAATAATAATGAGCTCCCCTTGCATCCGGCAGGTGAAAAAAACATAAAGGCCTATCGTTGGAAAAGCGGATTGTATTTCTCGAGTTCTTTCTGGGATCTGGCCCACTGGAGATCTGAAGCGTTTACAGTTGCTATGGTTATTGAGGCGGTATCAAAATATGCTCTGGCCTGGGATTATCGTGAATCTGGTATCATCACAGGATCCAGATATAAGTTAGTTTTTAAATGAACAGTGAATTATAATTTTATTGCATATGGTTTTTGGTCTTTATTTTATTGATTATCTGGTAATTCTGGTCTATTTCGCAGGGATTGGATGGATCGGCTGGTGGACAAAACGTATGGTTAAGTCCTCTGATGATTTTTTTATGGGGAACCGTCGCTTTGGCAAATTCCTGATGATCATGCAGGGTTTTGGTGTGGGTACACATACTGATCAACCCGTTTCGGTTTCAGGAGCAGCCTATACCGGTGGTTTATCAGGCATCTGGTTTCAATGGCTTTGGATGTTTATAACTCCGTTTTACTGGCTTATTGCTCCCATTTATCGCCGTCTTCGCTATGTAACCATGTCTGATTTTTTCGAAGAGCGTTTCGGAAAATCCATGTCAATACTCTACACAATTAGTGGTATGCTCTTTTTCTGCATGTATATCGGACTCATGCTGAAGGGCACCGGGCTAACTATTGAGGGCATCACTCATGGCAATTTATCAGAAGAGTTTGTAATCATACTTACCACTTTGATGTTCCTGTTTTATGGCCTGGCGGGAGGCTTAATTGCAGCGGCATTTACCGATGCCATTCAGGGCATTTTCATCCTTATCCTCTCTTTCCTGCTTATCCCTTTCGCTATTAAGGCATTGGGGGGAATGGCTACTGTTCATGAAACCCTGCCGGATGAGATGTTCAAACTTTTTTCTAATAACGAGATCACCGGTTTTTTTGTTCTTATGGTTGTGATCAATGGTCTGTTTGGGATTACGGTTCAACCACATCACATGGCAATTGGCGGATCGGGAAAAACAGAAATCGCCTGTCGGAGTGGATGGACATATGGTAATTTTTCAAGCGATTCGCAACAATGGGATGGGTATTCCTCGGTGTTTTTGCAGCTGTTTTGTACCCGGGTCTGGTATTCGCCGAGCGGGAGCAGGCTTTTGGTATTTTGGCTGGAAATCTTTTACCTGCCGGATTTGTGGGTTTGATGGTGGCCAGTCTGATTGCAGCTGTGATGTCGAGTTGTGATGCTTTTATGATACACGGATCAGCCTTATATACACGTAATGTGTACAAAAGCTATCGAAAACCTGATGCGAGTCAGAAACAACTACTACGCACCGGACGTCTGGCATCTTTGGCCATTGTGGCTGGCGGCCTGATCTTTGCGTTTATTTTTCCCTCAGTAATTGACGGATTGAAAATACTATGGAAATTCACCGCCTACCTTGGTGTGGCTTTCTGGTTCGGTATCATATGGAAAAAATCCAACAGATACGGTGCCTGGGCAAGCGTTGTTGTTATGATTCTGGCTTCTGTTTACACCGAATATGTTCTTGACTGGAGCCTCCCGAAACAGATTCTGGCATATCTGCCTCTCGGCATTTTCACCATGTGGCTGGTTAGTTTGTTGACCCGGCCTGAGCCAAAAGAAAAACTCCGGCAGTTCTATACTCTCCTCGACACCCCTGTCGGTAAAGAATCAGAGCTCAGAGCTCAGGATGTAGAAATCAAACTGGAAGGAATATCTGAAGGAAAACCGAAAGAGAGCAGAAGGCCCTGGTTCTTGCCAGGGAAGGGCACAGAGGAAGAATCTGACGGACTGATTCTTGTTGATTTGCTGTCATTAGGAAAGAAGTTCAGTTGGAAGCGTTATCGGGTAGATATCATAGGCTTTGCAGTAGCCTCACTGATAGTGGGATTATTACTGAGCCTTTTAATATTTTTAGCAAGGCTGGGGGCTTAAGAAATGGAGAAAACATATTCAGGCAAACATTACGAGACAGGTGAATCTATTAGGGTTCACACAAATAAGGGATTGATTAAATCGATTGAATCAACTGATGAGGATCTCGATAACTTCATAGCACCAGGCTTAATTGATATCCAGGTGAATGGATATGCCGGAATTGGGTTCACTCATCCTGAATTAAGTATTGACAAAATCCGGGAGGTAGCAATAAAAATGCAGAAAATTGGTGTCACTACTTTTTTGCCAACTCTGATTACTGCACCTGAAAAAATATTGCTGGCCAATCTTCGAACGATTCGCGAAGCCTGTATTGATCCATTCATCGCAAGCTTCATTCCCGGAATTCACCTCGAAGGGCCATTTATCAGTCCTCTGGATGGCTACAGGGGTGCTCATAATCTTAAATGGGTATTGCCTCCTGATTTGGAAACCTTCAAGAGGCTTCAGGATGCTGCGGGGGGGAGAATTATTCAACTTACCCTTGCACCAGAACGGGAAGGAGCAATGGACTTAATTCATTACTGTCAATCAAAAGGAACTATTGTCGGCCTGGCTCATCATAATGCAAATGCAAAACAAATCCATACCGCAGTAGAAACCGGAGCCAGACTGGCTGTGCATTTGGGAAATGGGATCGCCAATACTATGTCAAGACATGAGAATCCAATTTGGCCTCAGCTAGCTAATAATAACCTAATGATAAGCATGATAGCTGATGGATTTCATCTGACAAGAGATGAGATGATAACTTTCTACAAAGCAAAAGGAAGAGAAAGAGTTATTTTGACATCTGACTGTACTGACCTGGCAGGATTAACTCCCGGACCATATCTTTGGGATGGTAAAGAGGTGATCTTAGAGGCTGAGGGGGTAATTCGCTATCCTGAACAAAATGTTTTGGCGGGAGCTGCAAGCCCCCTGATTCGTGATTTGGGGATTATGAAAAAATGCATTGGCTGTACATGGAGTGAGGTCATAAACATGGCCACACTGAATCCGGCAGGTTTGCTTGGCCTGCATAACAGAGGGGAAATTAAAGCAGGAAACAAGGCTGATTTAATCCTTTTTCAGATAGCCGATGATAAGATCAAACTGCTTCAAACAATTAAAAAAGCCGGCTAATTTCATTAGCCGGCTCAATTATATATTCGTCTGACTTTTAGAGTCCAACTGTCAATGTTGTCGACAATTTAAGCTCCAAAGTGTAAGTAACATTATTCACGCTTGAATTTCCGGATAATTCGACGGTTACCTCCTCCAGTGATTTCAGTATAGATGATAATGTAGTATACTTAGTTCCCTCATCTGGTAAAGACAATTCTGTGCCATTAGATAAAGTTACGTTGTCGAAATCCCAGGATACTTCTGAGCCGTTTCCAGAAACTTTTAAATTGGTTTCAGTAAGGACAGTACTTTCAGATAAATCCTTTATTGTACCAGTGATAGCAGAAAGATCTATGTCACCAATTTGGTCCTTATACTCTTCCAGATCAGCATTGCTTAAAGGATCATATACTTTTGTTGCATCAAATGCAAAAGGCCCGGTTTTCATAAGAGGAGCCGAAACGTCAACAGGAACATCGATTTTGAAATCAGTTTCAACCTTAACACTAAATAAACTCCCTAAATCGGTACATCCTACACTGCCCATCAGCAGAATCACTCCGAGGAAAATAAAACTTTTTTTGATCATAATCTATTGTGGTTTATTGAATTCTAAAGCAATAGTACAAATTGTATCACAGTAAACAAACTTAAACATGATAATGTTTAGGAAACATATTGTCTTCTATGTCAGCCTCAAATCATTTCGCTTTGGCAATAATCCTGAGGGATATTTGGCTTGAAAGAATAAAATCAATGGAATTGTGATTCGCCGTACCTGAGAAACTGGCATGAAATGTATCCATCGTGCTAATCAATGCAGTGAGCTTATCCCATTCATCATTTTCATTGCCTAGGGTCAGCTCATAGTCCTCGAAGAAATCAATCTCTCCGAAATCCCATTTGACAGATAATGAATCAGTGTAAATTGAAAAGCTTGAATTTGAAATGAGGAGGGAACTGTCCATATCTGAAACAAAAACTACTATCTCATCTAAAATCACATCTATAATTTTCCCAAAATAAGGTTGTAACACTGCTATGTTCTGAGGATCAACCGAATCACTTTCATGAAAATCAATAGTTGAGGCAGTGCTATCTTCAAATAAAAACTCAGATTGAAGCTCATAAACAGTTTCTACTTCAACAGTTAAAGCATTACCAAAATCACTACATGCCCAGCCACCAAAAAGAACTATTACAAGAAAGGCAGTCTGGACACCTCTTAGTTTCACTAGTCTGTTCATTTTATAAGTTTAAGGAAATCTAAAGCAATGTAATGTTATCTCTTTCCGCTCACAAATACAATCAAAGACTCTGAGTACCTGTACAACATAAAGGAACAAATATGAATTTTTCACTAAATTCGCAAAACAGTAGTGCTAGTAAAATAACAATCTTAAAAAAAAAGCCACACCATGTTGAATACCAAACACTTACTTTTCTTGCTGTCTCTTTCCATGATTACCCTGTCATCAATGGCTCAGGTAGAATCAGGAAAGGACAAGGATTACGCAGCTTATCCTCACTGGCAGGATATGATGCTTGATCATAGCATAAGTTTTTTTGAAACTCAGAAAGCATTTAATACTTATTGGGAAAACCGCACTCCTGCACGTGGAACAGGATATAAGGTTTTCAAACGTTGGGAGTATCTGTGGGAGACTCTTGTTACTCCAGACGGTAAATTCCCGGAGCCCGGGCATGTGTATAATGAATATTCCCGCTATGCCAAAGAACATCCTGTATCGGGCAGAATGAAATCTGGTACTGCAGTATGGCAGGAGCTAGGTCCAAAAACTCGCCAGAATTATGGTGGATATGTTGGTGTAGGTCGTATTAATGCAATTGCATTCCACCCCACAGATCCTGAGACCATCTTTGCTGGAGCACCTTCAGGTGGTTTCTGGTACACACACAACGGTGGTGCCAGCTGGGCAACATCTACTGATACCCTGCCTACTTTGGGGGTATCGGCTATTCTCGTTCATCCTGATGATCCCAATGCTATCCTTATTGGAACAGGTGATGATGATGGTGGAGATGACCAGGGTCTTGGCGTTTTCAAAAGTCAGGATGGAGGTTTAAGCTGGGAACAATCTAATGAGGGCATGGGAAATGTTACGGTGAATGTTTTTGCTCATCACGACACCGAACCCGGAATATTGCTTGCAGGAACAAAAAATTCAGGCATTTACAAAACTGAAGATTTTGGAGAAAACTGGACTAAAACCAATGCCCCGGACAGACATTTTCGAAATCTGGTATACAAACCCGGTGATATGTCGGTTGTTTATGCCAGTGAAAATGGTTTTTGGCGCAGCATTGATAGTGGCGAAAACTGGACACAAATTGGATCGGATGAGGGATTGACTTCCACCGGACGTATGGTTATTGATGTTACCAAGGCAAATGATAGTTTGGTATATATTTTAGTGGGTGGTGGTCCTTTCAGGGGTCTGTTTCAATCAAGAGATTTTGGTCAGACTTTTACTGAAATGTCTGATTCACCGAATATTCTGGGATATGCTAACGATGGCAGTGATGATAGTAGCCAGGCAGGTTATGATTTGATTTTGCATGCTGATCCTGATAATCAGAACGTGATTCATGCGGGTGGTATTAACCTTTGGAAGTCCACCAATGGTGGTACAAGCTGGACAATCACCGGACACTGGACAGGCAGTGGTACTAATGCAGTACACGCCGACCAGCATCATTTTGCTCATAATCCCCTTAATGACAGAATATATGTTGGAAATGACGGAGGTG
>Ga0209249_1002935_pt1 | contig 12927 bp, 10 predicted proteins | sample SaaInlV_200m_DNA_4_FD_184653 | JGI IMG/M metagenome (GOLD analysis project Ga0209249, IMG submission 184653) | Marine microbial communities from expanding oxygen minimum zones in the Saanich Inlet - SI037_S3LV_200m_DNA (SPAdes) (version 2) | ecosystem: Environmental > Aquatic > Marine >...
AAGGAGGTACAGTCGCATGAAGCGTCTTACCCTATTATTTATTCTGTTCGCTAGCTTGTTAGTTGGCTGCAATGGTCAGGAAATTCCTGAATGTGGAGATACTGTTTTCAACACTCCTCATATTACTATTGCTACTGCTTTCTGGATCGAAACTGATGCTGTCAAACAGCAGATGCTTAATCAAGAAAGTTGCCAATTTGAAAATTCTACCTACACTGTAGGAAAAATTGGAGAACAACAAGTTCTATTGTTCGAAACTGGTGTTGGCTCTGAAAAAGCCATTGCTAGTACAAATAGAATCGTTTCAAATTTCGAAATAGAAATCATTATTTTCTCTGGTATTGCCGGAGGAATTGAAGATTCAGCCATAGGCACAACTTTTGTGCCATATAAATGGTTTGATCTGGAAACTGGAGAAAGTGTCTTTGTTAATGAATCACTTCTCTCTCTAGTAACTAGAGAACAAATAACTGGCATAACATCGCCAGAATTTGTAAGCGATCCAGAAATAGTAGAGTTTATAAGGAGTAATTTTCAAGCAATTGTTGTGGATATGGAAACATACCACGTAGCCAAGATTGCCTCTGAAAATAATATTCCTTTTATTGCCTTCCGCAGTGTGAGCGATCATGCTGATGGGGATAAAAAGAGAGAATCTTATCAACAAGCTGCCAATGCAAGTGCAGTTCAAGTGATAGATTTTATCTGGCTCTATAGTAACACCTCTCCTTAAAAACGAGAGGTGTTTTCATTTAATTAGAAAAATATATAATTCCCAATTTAATATAATAGTTAGAGTCTTATAGTATTGACATATTGGATAGTATTTGATATACTTGATCACGTTGTTACACAATCTTTATGTCTATGCGATATAAATGATTGTCAAACAACAGCACTTTAAAAAATTCAAGAGTAAATTTCTGGTTTTGCAGATGAAGCCAATCACCTTTGGTTGGTTTCTCTGTCAAAATCAGAGATTCAAGGAGAAAAAAAAGATAATGGAAACCCTACTACTAATACCTGTAGTACCAGTGGTGATTGGCATCGTTGTAGGTTTGTTTAATAAACGTTCTACAAGATATCAAAGATCACAAATGTTAAACATTATTGAATTTGGTGTTCTAATTTTTCTAGTGAGCATCGTTGGTATTTTTGGCTGGTTCATGTTCCGTGACAGCCAGATGAAATCAATGGAATTCCTTAATGGTGAAATTGCTGCTAAAGATTTTAGCGATATTTCTTGCCGTCACTGTCACACTGTTTGTGACTCACGCGACGATGATGGGAACTGTACAAGTTCTCATGAAGAATGTGATCATTCATACGACAGAATTTGGTGGGCTGAAACCAACTATAATTTTGACGGGTATGGTCATATTGAATTTCCAACAACTGATCGGCAAGGATTGAATCAACCAGAAAGATGGACTGCTGTTGTTATAGGTGAAAGTGCTACAAGCCTTCACCCATTTACCAGCTACCTAAAACCTTCTGGCGAATCTGACTCATTCCCGATCCCGTTGGATATGAAAGAATTGTATGGGGACCTGGTCCCTGTGCATAGCACAGAACTTGCTTATGATTACTATCATGCGATTAAAGTTCAGGCGGTTGGTTTTGAAACACCACCTCCAGGATTTAGCATGGCAATAGTCAATAATCATGAGGTAATGACAAACCTGGTGCTGAATAGTCAGGTAGAAGATACCAATCAACCGATTGGTCCAGAAAAGCAAGGCAACTTGCAAATCTTCTATGTTAATGCTCAAACAATACCAGATAATCGTTTTGCAGACCTAAGTCTCGGCACTTGGCGAGGTGGTGGTAAAAATGATATTACTATCTGGATTGGCATAAACAACTGGCCTGAAATTTCATGGGCCAGGGTAACACTCGGTGCAACAGAGATCGGCAACGAGCTCTTCGTTATCCAACTGCGTGATGCAATTAGAAATATGGAGACTGTTGAAAACCTATCTGAAATCCTAAAAGTTGCAGAAGCACAAGTCTTCAAGAACTTCGATAGAAAACAGATGGCAGAATTTGCTGATCGAAAACCGGGTATTCACCCAACGTCGGGACAACTTACTGCACTTTATATAATCGTAGTTGTCATTTCAATCGGAGGATCATTGTACTTTTATTCTAATGATCCCTTCGAAGTAGAATAGAGCTATAGGAGCCTATTATGAACAGTTCAACAAACAGCTCAACCCGTATTGCCATTGCTGGCATAATTATCTTGGGCGTAGTATTTGTACTTGGCGGAATATTTTGGGATACCAGTGTGGGACGTTCCCTTAATGCCATCGTTGCTCAAGTTGAAATCTGCGAAACAACTCTCACTCAAAGCTACAACACCATTTCTGAAACAGCACAAGTGACTGTCAGCTTCGAGGAATTTGGTAAAGATTTGTTCCGTGAAGCCTTAGGAGGCAATAAAGAAGCTACAAATAACATGATTGCCTTCATGACTGCCAATAGTGGTACAGACCTTGGTGCTACACATACACAGCTTCAGCAAGTAATAGAAGCTCAACGTGGAAAATACACTAATTGTGTGGCAGAAATGCAGCGTCTGCAACTTACTGCATCAAATAAGTTAGAAGGTACCTTTGGTCGTAATTATGCAAAATTTTGGGAACAACCCAAGGTTTTGCCTCTAAATGCACCAGCAAGACCTCTCGTTGACTTAGATGGTGACGGCAAAATCACCGCTCTAGATTACCCCGCGGTAACTGCTGGATTCGCTGTTGATGCTCATCAAACTGGTGAAGACCCAGGAACCATTGACCTCTTTGGTGAAGATAACTAAAAAGTTAACACTAACCATCTCCTAAACCACCCTAACTCTACGGGGAACCCATTCATAAAGTTTCAATGGAGTATCTTGCAACAATATAGATACATACAGAAACAAAATAAAATCAATTTAGATTGGGAAAAATAGTAGCTTAATACTTTTGAATTTGATCAGCGCCCCTTAACTGGGGCGCTTTTCTCTTTTTCATACCTACATCACCAAATCCGGAAACTCCACAACATCATGCTCCTCTGAAAAACTACCATAATGTTCACTCTGTGTACTGTAGGCTACCCTTGCAGTAATTTGATCATTTTTTTCTGAAGCATATAAAATCAAGCCACACGTCCAGCAATAAGCCACTATCTTAAACTCTTTCAAAGCTGCCTTTAATTCAGCTGGCCAGATATCTTCTTTACCTTCTTGTTCTAGATCCTGTTCTTTTTCTGAAATATCAAACTTTCTTTTTAGATTTTCTTACTTTCCACAACCATCCTCCAACACCTATAAAACTTACTCCACTCACAATCATCCCCACCACTAACCACTTTGGACAATAAACCATCGTGATTCTCTGCTCTGCAAAATCATCAAAAATAATCTTCCTCATCCCACTAAAGTTCTCTATTGTCTGCTCTTCACCATTTATAAACACTCGCCAATCAGTATCATAACGATCCGCCACAATTAATGACTCATGCTGTTGGTCATTTTGAATAACTACATCTATCCTTCTAGGATTTTCTCTTTCCACAAATATTCCATCTGTAGTTCCATCCTCAAAACGAAAACGATCCAAAGCATTCTCTCTTTCCAAAATCTGCCACCGGCTATTTTGTTTTTCTATTTCACCCATTCCACTCATACCTACTTGTTCATTTTGTTCATCCCACTCACCTTCAACAACATTTCCACCAGCTCCACCTACTTTTTCTACCACCCCCACTTCACCCATCTTTGTAAAATCACTTAGATCTTCTTCCACCTCAAACCACGTATCAACGAGATAATATTTCACTGCCCACTCATCCAAAAGCTTGCTACTAGGATCTACATAATCTATAAGATTAATCCTTGGGTTTTCTGAAACCTGCCACAACTTTGCATAGTCATTTGGTAAAAGAGTCGCATAGCCATTTACTACTGGGACACCAAAAACCATGTTCCAGTTAGGCGTCATTCCATCTCTTAAGTTCTGTGCATGCCTAAATTCTTGTAGCTCTTTGTCATCCACAAATGAATCAGAAAATGGTTCACGCACTAACATCGCTTCCCAGTAGGTCGTGTAATCTGTATAAGGTTTGTTAGAATTTCTAGTCAAAATTCTACCGTTAATAAATCTATCATTACTATTATTTTCCAAACCTTCACCGACATCTTCAGAGCCTTTTGTTAGCTCGATTTTCTGCATGATTTTTTGTGAATTTTCTGTCACTGTCTCATAGATTTTACTAGGTGCAAAATATAACATTCCTTGGGTGTTCACCAACATCTCCAAAGCTAAGATAAAAACTACTATTCGTGTTTTCTTTGCCCTGAAAAAATATAAAGATGCAATAAAGAATACACTGTTAAATACAATATTTCTTAATATTTCGAATAAAATTACTTTATCCCTCTCTAAGGTATGGAAAGCACCATTGGAAAGCGAAGAAGAAACGAAAGAATCTATCATCTTCCAAACCGTCTCAAACCCGTAACTCCACACTCCAAGACCCACTAGTCCCATCACCAAAGCGCTCATTCCCAACCACATTAACCAACGATAGTTCTTATGAAAAATCCTGTCAAAAACATCATCTATTTGCAGATTTTTTAGCACCCTAATCAGCCACAAAATCAATATTATATTCGTAGCAATCATCACCATACTAGGATAACGAGCAATCCGGAAAAGAGGAAATATTTTTTGGATGAAAGAAAATCCTGGCAAATATTGACCCAATGAAAAAATCAAAGTACTAATAGTAACTACACTAAAAAATATTTTTTCTTTACTCCATCTTCCCAAAACTTTTTTATTACTTTTCCTAACAAATAGACTTAGCCCTATCACTACCCAACCCAACCACGTCACATAAATTCCCACATTGGATTCACCAGTCCATGCTGGACCCCATTTCATTCCCGCACTGGGATTATCAAAGAAATATGGCAACACAAACTTAATCAACATTGCAGGATTCAAAGAACCTACCAAAGCTTGCTGGGCTGTTTGTTCCATCCTGGTTGATTCCAATAACATATCCACAAATGGCATCCAAGCCACCGCAGATAGGCCAAAAACCAAGATTGCAGTCACAGTCCAAGACTTTAGCCATTCTATAAAGATAGAAGTGTTCTTAGAGTTGTTTTTTCTCGAGAAAATCTTAAAAAGACTACTCAAAGTAAATTGTGATTTTTGCTTGTTTTTTATAGAAGAATTCAGACAACTATCAAACCCAGACAACACCACCGCTAGTCCAATCCCATAAATTACATGCTGTGGATACCCACCCAAGACCTGCAACATCACCACTACAGCAAACCAAACTCTAGCCTTACTTTCTTTGACCAATCTCAAACCAAAGTAAGATAATAAAGGTAACCATACTAACGACTGCAAAATAGAAAAGTTATTCAAACTCTCAGTGACCTTTGCAGAAAACATCCACAACCCACCAGCCAACAAAGCTAGCCAATGATCTTTTACCCATCTCTTTGCCAAAAGATACATCCCAGTAAAAGCTATAAAAGAGTGACTCACTAATAATAAATTGAAAGCCACAACTGGTGAAAAAATAATAAACAACAAAGTACTAGGATAAAAAACAGATTGATTAATATCAGCAATCCAAGGCATTCCAGAAAATATATATGGATTCCACAATGGTAAAACACCTTGTCTCAGCCACTCTGCTGTAAAAATCTTGCCAGGAATCATTAACGAATAATTATCTCCAAAAATAAGGGTTTTGCCGTATAAAAAGGGTAAAAATCTAACGGTAATAAAAACTAAGAAAATAAGAAAAAACTGAAACCACTCTGTTTTCAGCCATTTTTTTAAAGTCTTTAGTAAGCTCATAAAATCATTCTATCTGTCTTACAATTTTTTCTTGTAACTAAAAAAAATTATCTTTAATAAGTACGTGTATCTTATCACGCTACTATCTATCTCTAATATTTTTTTACATTGTTACGGTAAAATTCGTAAACCAAAAATCACCCTCAAAGCATCCAAGCCATCACGCCACGAAATCTTTTTACCTTCAGAAAAATCACGCCCCACATAAGTAATTGGCACTTCAAAAATATTTATCCCACGCTTCAACAACTTACAAGTAATCTCCGGCTCCATATCGAATTTGTTTGACCTAATATCCAGCTCACGAAATAATTTCGTAGGAAGAACTTTGTAACAAGTCTCCATATCTGTCAGAGTCGTATCATACAAAATATTAACCAGAAAATTAAGAAAACTATTTCCCAAACGATGCCAAAACAAAAGATTAGAATGTGGACCAATAAACCTAGAACCATAGACAACTTCTACTCTGCCTTTTTTAATATGTTCTACAAGTGCTGGAATATCATCTGGGTCATACTCAAGATCTGCATCTTGAATCATCGTATATTCCTGAGAAACCTTCTCCAAACCAAGTCTAACAGCACTACCCTTACCTCCATTTTGTTTTTTGAAGTAAGAAATCTTCTTTATTCCTTTTTTCTTTGACTTGAGAAGTTTCTGGATTTTTTTATCAGTGCCATCAGTACTACCATCATTTACAACAATTACTTCCTTTACCATAGGAACAGTAGCAACTTTACTAAGTATCTCTACTACAGTTGCCTCTTCATTATAAACCGGCATGATTACAGAAAGTTTCATCTCTCTGATCATACCTATTTTTTATGGTTTGTGGACTAGGAAAAATTATAGGAAATACTATATCTCTAAGATTTCTTCTTCGCGCTCTTAGAATTTTTTCTCTTTGTGAGCATCTTTACTATCTTCTTAACGCTTTTCTTCTTTTTTATCATCTCGATTCTCCTTTTATTATTTCTTAATTTCCCTGTTTACTAATTATAAAGTAAATATAACGTATAAAAGAGGTAATAAATCAGTAAAACTTTAATAAAAACAAACAAAAAGCCCCACTTTTCAGCGGGGCTTTTTCCATGTTCTGAGAACTAGTTAATAATTAAAAATCTTTATTCTTTAACTACTTCACCTTCTTCTGCATCCTTTTTATCATCAGCTTTATCATCCTTCTTATCTTCTTTTTTATTACCCTTACTGTCTTTACCAGCAGCAGCATTAGCTTCGGCAGCTTGTGCTTTCTGCATAGCTTCACCTAGTTTCTGAGCAGAGTTCAAGGTTTCTTCTGTGGCTTTATCAAGATCTTCTTTGGAAACATCTTCTTTGGCAGCCATTTCTTTGAGTTTTTTAATATTCTCTTCAATAGCTTCCTTGTCTTTTGGATCAACTTTGTCACCATAATCTTTGACTTGTTTCTCCATCTCGAAAGCAATGCTGTTAGCCTTGTTTTTGGCTTCAATAAGCTCTTTTTTGGCTTTATCTTCATCAGCATGTTTCTCGGCATCATCCTTCATCTTTTTGACTTCATCGTCAGAAAGATTAGTGCTGTTTTGAATAGTAATCTTTTGTTCTTTACCAGAAGTTTTATCTTTGGCAGAGACATTCAATATTCCATTGGAATCAATATCAAAGGTAACTTCTACCTGAGGCATACCACGACGTGCTGGTGGAATACCATCCAAGACGAATCTTCCTAGAGTTTTGTTATCAACAGCCATTTCACGCTCACCTTGCAAGACATTAATCTCGACTTGAGTTTGATTATCTGCAGCAGTAGAAAAGATCTGTGACTTACTGGTAGGAACTGTTGTATTTCTCTCGATCAAAGCAGTTCTGATTCCACCAAGAGTTTCTAAACCCAAAGTCAAAGGAGTTACATCTAGCAAGACCACATCTGTGACATCTCCACCGATTACTCCAGCTTGAATAGCAGCACCAATAGCCACTACTTCATCAGGATTTACACCTTTATGAGGTTCTTTACCGAAGAATTTCTTGACTTCTTCTTGAATCTTAGGCATACGAGTTTGACCACCTACAAGAATGACATCACTAATATCTTTAGGTTCTAACTTAGCATCTTTAAGAGCTTTACTAACTGGACCAAAAGCTTTTTTGACCAAATCATCGACTAACTCTTCTAGTTTTGCACGAGTTAAACTCATGGTCAGATGTAAAGGACCGTTCTCACCTTGAGTAATGAAAGGTTGATTAATTTCTGTCTGTTGAGCAGAAGATAACTCTATCTTTGCTTTTTCAGCGCTATCCTTCACACGTTGCATTGCTTGAGGATCATTAGCCAGATCTTGACCGCTTTCTTTTTTGAACTCAGCAAGAATATGCTCAATGATTACATTATCAAAATCATCTCCACCAAGGAAAGTATCTCCATTGGTTGATTTTACTTCAAACACACCATCACCAATTTCTAAAATAGAGATATCAAATGTACCTCCACCAAGATCAAAAACAGCAATAGTTTCAGTACCTTTTTTATCAAGACCATAAGCCAATGCTGCGGCAGTTGGTTCATTTACGATACGCTCCACAGTAAGACCAGCGATCTCACCAGCTTGCTTGGTAGCCTGACGTTGAGAGTCATCAAAATATGCAGGAACAGTCACAACAGCTCTAGTGATTGTTTCACCAAAATAGCTTTCTGCATCAGCTTTTGCTTTTGCAAGAATCTTGGCAGATATTTCTTGAGGTGTGTAGGTTTTATTATCTACCTTCACCACTGCCATACCATCTTTACCATCTGTAATTTCATAAGCAACGTGCTTTAGAGCATTTTTTACAGCTTTATCATTAAGCTTCTTACCCATAAAACGTTTTACAGAATGAACTGTAGATTTTGGATTCATCACCATTTGACGCTTAGCAGAATCACCAACAATCACATCAGAACCCTTAAAGTTCACGATAGAAGGAAAAGTATTTCTTCCTTCAGTTGTAGCGATTATTTTTGGAGATCCACTTTCCATCACTGCAACAGCAGAGTTGGTGGTTCCAAGATCTATACCGATTATTTTTCCAGATTTATCTGACATACATTATCCTTTTTACTTTTTTGTTTCTTTTTAACTTCTACTTATATATTGATTATTACTCAATATTTTTAATATTTAATAACTGTAATATACACCTTTTGGCAAACATGTCAAGTGACTGCTAGCAATAGCCTATATTCTTCTGCCAACTTACCTTTTAGACAAATTGTTAGTCTAAAACAACCTTGGCATGTTGGATTACCACCCCATTGAGACGATAACCTTTTTGAGCAACTCTAGTCACAGTCTCACCTTTTTCTGTTTTTTCTACAGCCTCCATTATTTCAACATCAAATTCTTTACCGATTACATCTATTTCTTCTAGACCAAAATCATTCAATACTTTTTTGAGTTGTTCTAGAACCATGCTTAGACCAGTGTCTTCTATTTGGGTTGAAGCCATCTGGAGATGTTCAAAAGGTTGTACCAAAGACTCCATAAGATCTCTATTGGCCATCTGGATAGTCTTCATTCTTTCTTCTTGAGTACGGCGAACTAGATTATGGTAATCAGCTAGAGAACGTTTCTCTTTTTCTTGAGCCAGATGTAACTGTTCTTCTAACTCAATAATTCTTTGTTGAGCTTTTTCTAGAACTTTGTCTGTAGCGGGTGTTGTTTTATCTTTTTTTATTTTCATATATATTTTCTAGTTGGGAGGCGAACATCCCAACCCCCTAACGGGGTTTATCTCATATTTTTATGACACTTTTGTAATAATTACCCTGCAATCTCCTCTATTAAACCTTTAAAATACTTCATCATTGGAATAATGTATGGATAGTCAAAACGATGAGATCCTAGCACACCCAATTTACATGATTTACCGGCAGCGTTAACTTCCATATAAATCACACTCACAGATTCTAGATTTCTATTTCCTAGTTCTTTTCCAAAGACAAGATGAACTGGATTCTCACTTTTACCCAGATTAAAAATCTCGGTCATGATGCTGCTTTCTTCAATCAAGTTCAAAACATTACGCATCACTCTAATATCAAAAAACTCTGGCATATTGAGTAAATTAGCATATCCTGAATGATAAACTCTGTGTTTCTTACCAGTCATCGCAATCCCGATTGCTCCAGATTTTTCAGCAAGAATCTTTGCAGCTTCATAGATCAAAATATCTGTATCTTGTCGATACTTCCAGATTTTTTCCTTTGCCCCCACCTCATCTGCCACAGAGAGTTCTTTTTCTTTCATTAATTCATTGACGTATAAACGTAAAGCGAGTGGTGTGGGAATTCTTCCAGCCGAGATATGAGATTTTTGCAAATATCCTTGTTTGGTCAGATAAACCATTTCATTACGAATGGTTGCAGGAGAAACTCCTATATTGAATTTTTTATCGATAGTATCAGAACCAACCGGCTTGGCTGTAGAGATAAACTCCTCGATAATAGCGCGTAAAATTTGAATCTGTCTGGCAACTAGATCTATCATATGTTAGCAATGATACGTGCTGAGTGCTAGGAAGTCAAGCTTCTTTCTACTACCTTCTTGATTCCCTTGATGAACTCTTTTTGATTGAATTTTTGAGCCCATTGTTTAATTTCTTGTTCTTTGAAACTAATTTTCTCAAACCTCTGCAAAGCTTTTTTTAGTCCATCTTTATTTAGATCATCAAAAACTACTCCAGTTTTTCCATCAATCACTGTTTCCTTGGGGCCACCAGACTTATGAGCAATTACAGGGACACCATATAGCATTGATTCTACTGGAACCATTCCAAAATCCTCATGCTCTACTGGATAAAACAAAGCCTTTGCCCCGCCATAAAGTTTTGTGAGTTCTTGATCAGAAACAGCACCCATAAACTCTATTGTTGGGCCGGCAATAGCTTGTAAATGAGCCATCATTTTTCCAGTTCCTACAACCTTTAGTGGTAACTCCAGATCTGTACAGACTTCTACTGCTAGTTCTGGATGCTTGGCTAAAGCAAGTCTATTGACGTACAAAAAATATTCTTCTTCTTTTAAATTTTTGCTTTCTAATGACTTCTTAGAATCTAATTCTTTTGTTCCTGAAAAATCAACAGGTGGATAAACCACTACAGAATCTAGTTTATAAAACTTCTTGATTCTACTGGCAGTTTCTTTAGAATTTGCAATAAATAAATCTACTCTTTCTCTAGAAACTTTAACATCGATAATTCTCATAAAATGATTGAGAAAATATCCCGCAGTTCTCATCAACGGATTTCTCTTCCAATCACTCATTGCAGAATACCCATACAATACTCTAGGTGGGGTGTGACAGTAACAAAGATGTTTTCCATTAGGAACGCTGACTGCTTTGGCAAAATATGCATTTGAAGAAGAAATAACCACATCATACTTGGACATATCTAGACTAGAAAAAGCCCATGGTGCTAGGAAACGTAGTGGAGAGTGGAGCTTCTTAAATCCCGGGATTTTACCCAACCAAGTTTCTCTAATATCCCAGCCTTCATATCTTTTTGCATGAACACCTAGAGATTTTCTATCAAAAAAAGCCGTATAAACTGGAGCTTCTGGATACATTTCATGTAAACTTTCCAGAACTCTTTCTGCTCCACCAAACTCTCGTAAATAGTCATGAACTAGCGCTACTTTTAGTGTATTATTTTTTTTATTTTGCATTTAAAACAATGCCTCCTGAATAGATGACTCAAAAGCATCCTGTGGTAATAACTTCACTAAAGATCTAAAATTCAACTCTTCAAAAAGATTAGTAATTATTTCTTTATTATAAGAAGAAACCTTGCAGTCTTCCAAAATAAAATCTATATCTACATCTATCAAAATAGTAGCTAGATGTTTACTGAGAATGGCATTTTCTTTATCTGTTATCAATTTATTTTTTACTGATTTTGTAAAAACAGAATTATCCACTTCTGATTCCAGGGCTTTATAAACTCCTTCAATAGAATCAAAAGCTTCTAGCAATGCATTAGCAGTTTTTGGGCCAATTCCTTTTACTCCAGGGATATTATCAGAACTATCTCCCATCAAACCCTTAAGATCAATCACTCTATCTGGAAAAACGCCCAATTTTTCTTTTACTTTTTCAACATCATACTCAACATCATTTTGAAACTTACCTCTACCTGGCATATAAACATGGGTATCGTTATCAACTAACTGAAGCATGTCCTTGTCCCCAGTGAGAATCATTGTCAGTAACTCCTTATCCAAAGACTCGACTTTTCTATTAATCGTCCCGATAAGATCATCTGCCTCGAAACCTTCTTTTATAAAGAGAGGAATATTCAAAGCTGTTACTACATCCTTGATCATCTGGATCTGAGGCCTCAACTCTTCTGGCATAGAAGGTCTATTTGCCTTGTACTCTTTGTATTCTTTACTGCGATTAGTGGGCTTTCGGTGATCAAAAGTCACAGCCATATGAGTAGGCTCAATGTCGCGAATAACTGTCAAAAGAATTCTGGAAAATCCATAAACAGCATTAATCAATTGACCAGAAGTTGAAGTCAAAGTTTTGGGAAATCCATAGAAACAACGATAAATAAGGGCATGTCCATCAACTAAAAGGAATGTTTTACGTGGCATAGAACTATATCTTAACAGGTTATTTCACCGCCTGAAATACAAAATGAGTTACAATCTCCACCTCTGTGGAGCTTTAGTACTTTCTTTTTGTTTAATCAAAAAGTCAGTCTTATGCCTCAGGGTATTAACGTTATCTTCCATTCTATCTAGTTTTTCATGAATACGACGCCATTCATAATCTTCCTGTACCTGATTCAGGTAAACCGTAATCGTACCCACTAGAGTACCAAACATAACTGCTCCAGAAATCTGTAAAAAGGCGCCAATAACCCTACCACCAGTGGTTACTGGAACTAAATCACCATAGCCCACAGTAGTAACCGTGGTAATAGCCCACCATAAACCATCAACAACAGTATTTATGGTTGTGTTATCTGCTTGCATCTCAAAAGGAATAACCACCATCCCTGCAAAAATAGTTAAGGTAAAAATAACGATTAG
>Ga0209249_1002939_pt1 | contig 12917 bp, 19 predicted proteins | sample SaaInlV_200m_DNA_4_FD_184653 | JGI IMG/M metagenome (GOLD analysis project Ga0209249, IMG submission 184653) | Marine microbial communities from expanding oxygen minimum zones in the Saanich Inlet - SI037_S3LV_200m_DNA (SPAdes) (version 2) | ecosystem: Environmental > Aquatic > Marine >...
CTTTGGGATATTCTGGAGGTATTTTGGGTTGTAATTTAGATTGTACATTTAATCAAAATAATTGTTATTAGTTAATTTTATATACTAATATTTTTTCTTTTTTGTATTAAGCGTTGGTAGTGTAATGGTTAGCATACGAGCCTTCCAAGCTTGTGATCCGGGTTCAAATCCCGGCCAGCGCATAGAACCGATTTGTTCGGTTCGCTTATTGAATGGGACTAGATAGGGAATAGATAGGTTAAGAAAAAAAACTAGGAGGCCTTTCAATATGGCAAATAAAATAGATATACACGGGAGCGTAAATACTTACAACACGTGTTTAAAGAAACTAAAAAAAGATGTTAGTAAACAGAATGATAAACTAATATCTGAATTTCTACAAGACTTAAAACTTGGATTAGTTGGTAAATCCAAAAGACCAAACGTTAGAACCCTAAACAAGATTATGTTTAGGCTTAAGGTGGTTGGGTTGTATATGGATAAAATCAATAAACCAATATATCCAATAAGTTTAAACGCCCTAAAAAAGTTTATAGGAGATTTACAAGACGACGTAATAAAGAAACGAACCTTAAAGAAGAATGCTAGTCCAGAGGGATATAGCGAACGGGTAAAACTAGATATAAAAAAGGAATATATCCGGTTCCTTAGACATAAGTTTGGGGACACAGAGAAGTTTAAGACCCTTACTTCTTGGATTGATTTAACTGAAGAAAAGAAATCCATAGTTTATTTTAAGCCGGAAGAGATTAAGAAAGTGATTTCTTATGCTACTCGCATAGAAGATAAAACGATAATTAGTTTTCTAATGGATACCGGCTTAAGAATTGAAGAGACGTTAAACATTAGGTTTGAAGATATTAGACAAGAGGGCGAAGATTGGATAATTGACCTAAAGCATGAGTATAGCAAAACAGAGGGGCGAGTTATCTATATGTTTGATGATGACGCGAAGAAATATATAAAAGAATACCTAAAAAATAATCCCTCAGAAGACCACGAGAAAGCTATTTTTGATAGGAGTTATAATTCTATTAGAATGATGTTAAACAGATTGGGGAAAAAAATTCTAGGAAAGCCAATAAAACCTCATGACTTACGGCGGTCAAGCGCGACCTCACTTGCTAGCGTAATGAATAACTATCAAATGTGTGAGCGATTTGGGTGGGCGATTAGTTCCTCTGTGCCTCAAAAGTATATTGCGAAGAGCGGAATAAATCAAAAGAAAATTATGAAGCGGATAGAACAAGAGAATATTAGCGATATCCGTCAAGAATTAGACCAAGTAAAACTAGATAACCAAATCCTAAAGAAAACGCTTGGTGATTTCCAAAACTTCAAGGCAGATTTTAAAGAAAAAACTGAAGAGATAAGGCGGATAATTTTTGAGCAACACCGAAATAAAATTGCAGAAATGCAACTTTAATTCTTTTTTTTCTTTCTTCTTAGTGTATTAATGTTGGTTTTGCGGAAGATATTTAAATTCAGTTCAACTACCTCTCGTGTAAATGTTGGTATAATGCAAGCAAGCAGTACAGCAAAAAATTAAAAAATGAGACTAGGAAAAACGCAAAAAGAAATATTGAAATTCATGTATAGAAATGAAAGAGTAGGGACAATGCTATGGATGGGCAGAAGATTAGAAGGGTTAAATTCTCCAACTAAATTTCTAAAAAAGCAGAGAATTATTTATCCTAAGAATGCAAACTCGAATAAATTAAAAATTAGAGAAGTTTCTAGGGCGTTAACTAATGGATTAAAAACTAGCAAGGAATTAAAAAATCTGTTATTAAAATCGAAAGAGTTTCATAAAAAAAGTACAAGCGTTTTTAGAAGTTATAAACTTCTCCAGGAAAAGAAGTTAATCGAAAATCTTGGGTGGGGATATAGACTAACTGAACTAGGTCGAAGAGTTATTTCTCATCGTTAATTCTTGTCGTTAAAATAATAAATAGCGACAAGTAAAAGTATATTCTTGAGTATGTAGATGTTTAAATGTAATATTTGGTTTTCTTTTTTTACAAACCAAAATTGGTTTGAAAAGTAGGCTTTTGTTTTTTACTGGCCTTCGAGAATGGAGTTTAAAAAAAATATGAAACCATTACCGGAGGTTAATAAAAATGAAAATAATAAGAAAAAAAGAATACCCAAATGTTCTAGCGATTAATGTCAGATTTTTAGACCAAGATTTCTTCGATTTTATAATTGGAAAAGGTCTTGAACAAGGATTAAAAGGTTCAACGTATGTTAGGAATTTTCTAGCTAAACATTTAGAGACTGAATATAAATTTTATTTGAAACAGAAGAAACTTGAGGCCCAGCAAGATGACGAAATCTAAATCCACTAAAGGCATTTATTTTGTCATGAGCCGTGAAGAAAAAGATTTCTTGAAAAGTACATCTGTCAGAGCCGGGATGTCGATGAGCGACTTTATCAGATTTAATTTGTTTAGAGAGCGCTCTGTCAAATTTAGATTAAAAGCCATGGATTTGAAAGTTGATAAAATTCTGAAAATTGTTGAGGGTTTCGAATAATGAAAGTCAAAGGAATTCCTATGTCGATTTATAGTCAAGAAGAGCGAGACCAAATGTATTATTTGAAAAATCACTATAACAAGACCTATAGGATAGAACAAAATCAAGACGCTACTTTTGAAATAATTTGTAATTGGGGCAGATTTGGAAAAGGAACTATCTCAGTCCATAATTTCCCGCTAAAAGAAATCAATGGAACAAATACTCTCCAATTTACTTTAGCTCTTGAAAATTGCTCTAAAAACGCTAATTTAATTCAGAAAAAACTACAATCTAGAGGAGTTTGGTTTTCTATAACTCAAACCGGAGACTTTGGAGAATTTTCTATCATATTCAATGAAAAAGATATCTATCAATTAGAGGATATTTTGAAGATTAGAAAGAGGAAAAAACTCACAGAGGCTCAATTAGAAAATCTTCGATTGAATATAAAGAAAGTTAGGGAGGCCTCGAACAATGCCTAAATTTAAAAAATACATTTGTTTAAAATGTAAAAATGAGGCTATTCACGTAATATTTTCTAAAGAATACAAAGACGAAGTTCTTGGAGGAACAATGGAATTTTTCCATTGTTTTTATTGTGAAACGGAGGTTCAAAATGAGTGATACTAAAGCTACTCTACGTGCTGAACTTCTAAAAAGAATTCGAAGAGCCGGTTTTGATATTCTAGAACTAAAAACCGAATGTTTAACTCAAATCGATTCTGCCGAGATGTATGGCACTGAAGATGATTCAGAAGAAATTGAAGAAATGAAAGACGGCTATGATTCTTTTGCCAAATTTTTTGATGTTATTGAAAGAATTTTTGAAGAATTGAACGGGAGGATTAAAAATGAATCCGTTTAGATTTATTATTGCAATCTTCAAGGGTTTATTTCTAGGGATTGCTAGTTTATTTCGAAAAGATGAGAATGAAGGGGTTCCCGATGAACTACATAATCTTTGGCAAATGGCTCAAAACGGGAGTTGGGATAGATGATACCTAAACAATTACAAGATTCAAACTTTAGGTTTCTTTTAGTTCGAGAGAAATTAAAAAAGCCGGTTGAGGATTCCTGGAATAGTAAAAATAATTATTCTTTTGATAATCTAAAATTAATGGACCATTTGGATAAAGGATTCAATTATGGAATTATCTGTGGGCATGGAAACTTGACTATCATTGACGCAGATTCTGAAGAACTAAATAAGATTTGCAGTAAGGAGTTTCCTAAAACTTTTGTGGTCCAAAGTTCTAAACCTTACAAAAGACATTATTATTTTTTCACAGAGAAACCTTTGGAAACTAAATCGTTAATGCAAGACGGAAAAAACGTCGGGCATATACGAGGACGAGGAGCCTATATGGTTTGTCCCGGTTCAGTTCATCCGTTAGGAATGAAATATTCTATTGTGGAGGATGAACTGATTGCTTACTTGACTTCGAATGAAATAGTTTCAAAGCTGAAAGGGTATTTGCAATCTCATTTTAAAAGGGAGGCAGAGGCTCCGAAGATTAAGGGAGACGGAACTTTCTCTTCAGATGTAAGAGAGAAGATTTCAATTATTAAAATAGCAAAGGATTATGGTTTTGATGTTAAGAACTCAAGAAGTCCTTGTAAGTTTCACAATGGAAATAACCCAACCGCTTTACATTTCAGAGATTCAAAAGGGTGGTTTAGATGTTGGAATTGTGAAGTCCAAGGAAATATTATTGATTTTTTGGCGAGATGTAAAGAAAAAAATCTATCGCGGAGGGGTTTAAATTGGGAAAGAAATTAGATAAAAAAAGGAAAGAGGCCATAGCAGAAATAAAAGCCCTCGATAGTATAAAACGTAAAGAAATTTCTAAACTATTAGAAGAAAAAGAGGAAAGAGAATCATATGTTGATATTTTTCAAGAGGGAGATTCTTTCGGATACGGCTTTAAGTTAGGGGGAAAAGACGCAATAATATTAGATAATCAAACTATTTTGAGGAATACATTAGAAAAAGTAGATAAGGGTTGGATAGGAGAAAATGAGATAAAAAAACTTTTCAAATATAAGGGTAATTTGGGAGATATAGCTCCCTTAATTTCTCGTGAAACTATCAAAAAATTTTATGAGAAAGATAAGAGGAAAAAGTTAGTCAATTCAAAAGAAATTTATGATAAAGTTAGGAAAGAAATTCTTTACTATATGGACTTTGGAGAACAAGAGGAAATTACTGACGTTTTAACTTGTTGGACTATCGCGACGTATTGCTATCCTTTGTTTTATTGGTTTCCTCACATACTCTTTAATGCTCCCTCTAGTTCTGGAAAGAGTAAAGCTGGTAAAATAATCCAAGAACTATCTTTTAGAGGGTTTGAGTTAGGTTCTTCTGGTGGGGTTTCTCCCGCACAGATATTTAGAACTCTTGAGGGGAATCGGGGAACGATGTTGATTGACGAGTTTGAAATTAGCAACGTAAAAGATGACACCCAAAGATTAGTAAATCAAATATTAAATGCTAGTGCGTATAGGGATAGTTTTGTTATTAGGGCAGAAAAAGTTGGAGTGACTTGGAAATCGTTCAAATTCCCCATATTTTGCCCTAAAATAGTTTGTAATATCACGGGAATAAACACAACTTCACTATCAAGGTTTATAGCTTTCAAATGGTTAAAGACTTCAACTATAAAAGGCTCGAGGAAACCATACACCAAAGTAAATAAAGAGCGCTTTAAACCGATTAGAGAGGAGCTTTATTTGTTTATGTTGGAAAATTGGAATAAGATAAAAGAGATTTATGATATTTTGGATATATCTTCATTGACTAAGAACAGAGAAGAAGATAATTGGCTCCCTCTCTTTGCGATTGCAGAATTTTTCGGAGAAGAAGTAAAGGAAAAATTAACCAAATATCTAATGAACTATAAAGAGCTAGAGATTCAAACCGGAGATGATACTGAGGAATTCTTTGCTATACTATTAGAAAAGGCCGGAGATAAACAATACATTTCCCCAAAAAAAATAGTAGATAATGCGATAGAGATAGCAGAATTATTTAGCTCTTTGAAAGCTCCTCAAAATAAGGTAGGAAAAATCCTTTCAAGCTTTAAATTTGAGAGTAGAAGATATTCTGGGAGGAAAGAGTACCTTATTTCAGAGGAGAAAGTGAAACGAATTATAGATTTATACTTCCCAAATATAACCACACCAAACAACACAAACACTACAAACGCTACAAACGTAACCAAAGCACACAAAGAACTCAAAAAAGCAAAATAAAAAATAATTACTAAGGGATTTTGTGTCGTTTGGTGGGGTTTGTAGCGTTTGTAGTGGAATAAACTATATGGAACCCAAACTCAAGAAATGATGAAAATAACTGAATAAACCATAAAATGAAGAGAAATAATCCAATCACAATCCGTTTTAGAAGCGATGAATTAAAAGAAATTAAAAAAAATGCAGAACAGATTGGACTTTCAGTTTCTTCCTATATTCGCATGATGACCCTTTCAAGAATTCGTCTGACATTCAATGCACAAACTATGTCATAATGATTCTAAGATTTATATATTTCATGAAAATAATCCTCTTATGGTTTCAAACGATAAAATTGAAGACGAAATTATGGAAATCAAAGAAGAAATTAGGCGAATGAACGCTAGTACAAAAAAAACTAAATTTTGTTGGAGGCCATTCGGCATAGAATTAGTTTTACCTCCAAGTTGGAACCCGATTGATGAGAAGCAAGCCAAGGAAGTATTGCGAAATCCAAAAAGGAAAAGAAAAAAATGAAAAATAAGAAAATAAAACTTTCAATAAAATTACGTTCAAAGCAAGACGCATGGATTGTTTTTGAAGGGAATTTCGATGATAAAGGGGAAAATATCTTGGTTGAGGTTCCTCAAGTTCTCGAACCTCTCTTCGAAGAGCTACAAACCAAAACGAAACCTCTGGGTTATCTTGAACGGCTTGAATCTGAATGCGAATTAAAACTATAAGCTATCATATTTGTTTTCCTGGGTCTCGAGGTTTTTGCTGACCCGCCCAGGAATTCAATACGATATTGGGAGATTTATTGTTGGGTCTCTCAATGTCATGTTCGAGAAGTCATACTTCGAACTTCCTACGATAATCAAAGGTTGATGTCATCCTTTGGTACAACAATTTGAAGGACGCTTGATATTGCGTCGGCGTCCTTCTCCCCTTATATTCAAGCTAAGGAATTAATTTAAAATGAAAAAAACAGCAATCTACGTGAGAGTTTCAACAGATAAACAAGAAGTTCTTAATCAACTCTCACAACTTCGAGAGTATTGTTCTAAGTGCAAATATCAAATAATTAATGAATACATAGACATTATTTCTGGAACTGCTAAATCAAGACCGGCTTATGATTTGATGTTCCAAGACGCACATAAAAGGAAGTTCGAATTAGTTTTATTTTGGGATTTGTCAAGATTTTCAAGGAGTGGAACTCTTTTCACACTTCAAAAACTAAAAGAATTAGAAAACTTAGGCATTGATTGGGAAAGCTATCAAGAACAATATTTCAAATCTGTCGGAGACTTCAAGGATGTCGTACTTTCTATAATGTCAACTCTTGCTAAGATAGAAAGAGAGAAAATAAGCGAGAGAACCAAAGCCGGACTAAAACACGCCAAGAATGTCGGTAAGCGTGGAAGAGATAAAAAGCCAAGAAAGAGAAGGTCAGATAGAGGCCTTCAAAGAAAATAATATTTTTCTTTTATCTAAATTACATTAGTTTGTTAGACAAGGAAAGAGGTTCATTTAATAAATTAGAAAATAGAACTTCAGGTTTGGGGTTACTTGAATTCCGGCTGCATTTTGCCCTGTGGCTATGCTTGGCAAACAATTATATTGTTAAAAATAAATAAACTGATAAAACAACTGTAAAATCTGCTGCAATATGCGATATGGCAGGGAGTAGTAATCCTTTATATTTATAGGCCATCCATCTCCAAATCCATGAAGCAAAAACTAGAAAAACAAAAGGAAAAATTAAGAATTGCCAAGGTATTAAAAATACAAGGTAAAGTAAGTGGTATCCTGAAAATGCGAAATCTATTGGGGCTATTTTTTTGTTTTTATCTTGTAAATACCCCCTCCAAAAAACAACTTCAATAATGGGGTTTACGAATGACCAGTATAAAATAAAGACTAACAAAGATTTCATATTCCCCAATCCTAAATTAACTAGGGCGTTATTTAGGTGTTCTGTTGTTGTAATTAGAGGTATTGTAAGGAATATTATAATGCCTGCTAAAAATCCAATCGCAATAGCCAACCAACCAATTTTTAAATCCCATCCTTTATACAAATTTTTATCTAAATCTAATTTATTACTTGAAGCTAAAAATATTAAAATTAAAATATGATAAATTCCCACTGCTAGCCAAATATTATTAAAGGCATACAAACCAAATATCGCAGAGATATAGGGGATTAGTAAAGCTAACCATTTCATTTGATTAAAATTAGAAATCTTATTTTATAAAATTATCTAATCGTTCCCATATTAAAATATAAAAAATGATGTTAAATAACCAATACACTGTTTAATTTATATTTTGTCAATCTTACACTTCTATTTTATACACTAATTTATTTATATAGAAACTAGTTAATTTTTAGGTAGGGTATTTTAGACATATGAGGGCGTTCAAAGAATTAAAAAGGGGTCTAACTAAAAGCCCTTTATACTCTGTGTAAATTTATTAAAAATTAAACAATTAAAGGGGAGCGTTTTTAGTGCCATGGTCTTGTCGCACTAAACAAGTTTTACGACAAGTTTAAATAATACTATTCATCGTTTTTAGTATGGTCAAAGAAACAAATTGGGTTAATATTTTCTTCGCAATTTTAACAATATTAATTGTTGTTTATGCTATTAGCTGGTTTTTTGGAATAAGGATTCCTAACTTAGAACAAATTGAATTAGAAAATGCAATATCTGAAGTTCCAACAACATATAACACTGGCAGTAATTGTGAGGATATTATTAATAATGACCCTATTTATGGTGGTAATAGTAATAGAATATATAATGATGAAGAAACAAGAAATTGGATTTTAGAAATAGAATGTAGAGGTGTTTGTCCAAGTAATAGTTATTTTCATGAGAACACTCGTATTTCAGTTAGGTATAAATCTCATTATTGTGATGATGACGGGGTTTTAGTTTGTGAATGTTCTGTTCATGGGTAGTCTAGAAGTGCCATAGTCTTGTCGCACAAAAACAGAAAGACGACAAAAGAAAGTATTTAAAATTCCACTAATTGTTTGGGGAATCCTTGCAGGAATAAGCTCTATATTTAGTTTTGCTGGAGAAGAAATAGAATGGTTTGGTTTACTTAATATTCTTTCTGCAATTCTTGTAACTATCCCAATATTTATTATTGCTTTAATAGTTAGCTATATTTGGAATAAATCAAAATGAAAAATAAAATAATAACATCCCAGGAAAAAACAATCAAGTATTATGGTAAACCTTTACGAGTTAGAATGAAAGGCAGAGAAGGAAACCAATATCAACAGTATTATGATAACAAAGAAAAGAAATGGGTTTGGGCCCATAGGAGAGTTGCCCAAAAAATGTATTTTCCTAAAAGTAAAATACCAAAAGGATTTGAAGTACATCATCTAGATGAAGACAGAGAGAACAATAAACGAGAGAATTTAATTCTATTACATTATAAGGACCATAGAGATTTACACAAGAAAAAAGCTTTAGAGGTTAAGAGGTTATAATGAAACAACTAAAAACACTAAATAAAAATCAATTCTTACTCCTGGGCCTAATTATGATTTTAGCGGGTACCCTATTCATCATTTCTTCCCGGGCTATTTAGTTCATATATCAAGGCATGCGTTATCAAATATCAAATAACTATGGGTTCGAACACACTTCGAGCCTATCTGCCGATTAATTTCTGTTTATTCTTTTGGATAAGATAAGAGTTTCATATAAGCCTTAAATCAAATTCCTTTTATCCTTATCATTAAGCTTATTGATTGGGATATCTCACAGCCCTTTAAGTGTTAGATTATCAAAAACATAATGATTATAAACTTAAATTACTTCCCTAAATTAAGTAATTATTTGATAATTATGATTATTTGAAAGCACTGTCGATGAGTAAATAATAGTCAAATAAATCCATTGCTTACAATTATCTTTGCAATTAATTCAATGTTATTTGATATGCCTTGATTCAAATTATTTTTTCGTGTATATTTATCTTATACGTATTAAATATCTCATTTCAAATTCAATTTAGACCATAGTAATACATATATGTCACGCCCCACGCTAGATATTAACGGGATTACAAGGTAAATGGGGCTTTTTGAGTTGATTCTGTATTGGAATAGGTTTCTTATATGTGATATCGGTTTCTTATAGGCATTAGAAAGGTATATTAAGGCCGACTAAGTTAGTTAGTTTACTTAAAAGTTGGATTATCTATTTTCACGTCTTGAACTATTTGGTTCAAGTCCCGGCCAGCGCAGTCTTTTTTAGTTAATTATTTAAATCCTTAAATACAAAATTGATTATGAAATTAAATTATTTATTTATGATATTTGTTTTTAGTTTGATTTTTATTTTTGGATGTTCAGAAACAAAAATAATCTCAAATGAAGAATTCTCTAAAGGAACTAATTTACATTTAAAAGAAAATGAAGGACAAAAATTTATGTTTGATAATCAAGAACATGCTCTAAAGGTTAATTCTATAGATAGTAATTCAGTAAATTTAATTATTCAAGGTAATCCTTCTCAAATAGACATTGAAATGGGAGAAGAAATAAAACTTGATTTAGATGATGATGGGTTTTATGATATACAACTTAAATTAAATGGAATTGAGAAGATGGTTTTAGAAATTTATATTAAAAAAATTCATGAAAATATGTGTAATGAGAATTGGAATTGTGAAACTTGGAGTTCTTGTTCAGAACAAGAAATTCAAACAAGAAATTGTATAGATTTAAATTCTTGTGAAACAACTAAAAATAAGCCTGCTACCTCTCAAGATTGTAGTTATATTGATCCTTCTAATATTCCTGGATGTACAAATAATGATGATTGTACACAAACATGCACAAACTGTGATGATGGAAATTATGTTTGTGTATATAGTAGTTCTAATCCTTCTATCCATCAGACATGTGTTGAATGTATAACTGATTTTGGTTGTGTTGATGGATATGAATGTACAAATAATATTTGTGTTATTGAGGAAGAAGAACCTGAAGAAAATCAAACATATTCTGTTACTAATCCAGACACCATATTAGATTGTTATAGTGAAGATCTTTCAGAAATGCTATGCGGTCCTGAAGATGCCATCGGGTTTACTGATTCATTTGGAGTTAGATTAGGATCGTGTGAGATTTCACAAGGAACTTTCGCTCTTGGTTTTGAACCGTTTATGGGGATATTTCGTGGATATGAGATTCAGGGTGAACAGGCAGGAAATTGTATTGTTAAATTTTGGTTTTTAGAAAATAATGTGATAGATTCTAATTTGTTAAATAAAGAAATGATTTGTGAGTATGATTCTTCTAAAAGAACTACACAAGGAGTTAATGATTGTTTTGAAGAATGTTGTTCTGGTGAATTAGTTAATGTAATAATTGAATTATCTCCATCAAATTATGAATTTTTAACTTTTGTGGATTTATTTAAAATAAGTTAATTATTTAAATTATAACCAACTTACTTAGTGTACTTAGCAGACTTATTCGAATTCGGCGAGTTGAACAGAATGAATCGAGTCCCGGCCAGCGCATTCATACTTATTGACTAATTCTATGGGACTACAAGAATAACACAGATTGTTTATAAAAATCGAAAGAGGTGTAAACAATATGAAAATAGATCCTTACAAGAATAAAGAAAAATTTTTGAAATGGAAAATAAATTACAATTGCTTTAAAGATGCAGACATAGGTACTAGGAGTGGAGAAATACTTTTACAATACTTAGGAGACATGGAAATGGGTTTAAACGTTTCTAAGGATTCTAAGAAAGGTCCGAGAAGTTATGGAAGGTTGATTTCTATAAAAGATAAAAGTAGGTTTATTTTTAAAAAAACTAAAGAATTATTTGGAGTTGAAGATATTACTAAAGTTTCTGAAGAAGAGATACACACATTGTTTTCTAAAATGAGAAATGGAGAACTTTTACGTAATGATGGCAAGCAGTATAAATCTGTTGGAGATTATGTTAAAACCTTTAAGGCATTTTGGCATTGGTATCAGAAAGTTTGTAAAAAGAAAGATAAGAAAATTGAGGATATTACTATAGATTTAGATACTAGTCAAGAAAAACCTAAATGGGTTTATCTTACTGAAGAAGAAATTCGTAGATTATGTGATAATGTAAAATTTGATTATAAAGTTTTGATAATGTTTATTTTTGATTCTGGAATACGGGCTCCCACTGAATTAGTTAATGTCAGGGTTTCTGATTTAAGTGAAGATTTTAGTAAGTTAGATATTCGTGATGAGGTTTCCAAAACTTTTGGTCGTAAAATTAATTTGTTGCTAAGTAAAGGATTATTGAAAGAATATATTAAATCTAAAGGTTTGAGTGGTAATGATTATGTTTTTGACATAAGTGCTCCATGTGTTAACAAATATTTGAAAAGAGCTTGTTTTAGATTATTTGGGGATTCTGTTACTTTAGCTGGAAAGAAGTATTCTGAGATTACTATGTATGATCTTAGACATATTTCTTGTTGTTTTTGGACTCCTAAGTATAAGAAGGAAAGAGAAATTATGCATAGGTTTGGATGGAAGAAATCTGATAAGATTTATTATTATTCTGAGTTTCTTGGGATGAGTGATACAATTTCTGAAGAAGATTTGTTAATTGGTATTGATAAAACTGAAATTGAACGTAAGTTGGATAAGTCTGAGCAAGAGAATAATTTGCTTAGTGATAGAATTGGTTTGATGGAAAATCAAATGTCTAAGATTCTTGAGCTAGTTAATGAGTTATCTGGGGTGAAAAATGTCTAAACGTTTAACTCGGGGTAAATCTATTCGTTTGAAGTGTTTGGAATGTTCGGTTTGTCCAAAAGAGGTGCGTATGTGCCAAGTTTTTGATTGTCCGTTGTTTAGGTATAGGATGGGTTACGAAACTGAAGATTTGGAGAAAAAGAAGAGTATGCTCAAAGAAAGTTAACTTGCTGTGGCAAAGTTATTTGGTTCACCATATCTTTCCATAATATCTTTTATTCTTTGTTCTTTTATTTCGTGTTTATTTATTTCTCCAATTGTAAATTTTTCTATAATATCTTGCTTTTTTACTTCTTCAAAATCCAAATAGATAAATCCGCTTTCTTTACCAAAAGCAATTTGAATATAGTTATTTTCTGAGATTTCTAATTTTCTAG
>Ga0209249_1002941_pt1 | contig 12915 bp, 9 predicted proteins | sample SaaInlV_200m_DNA_4_FD_184653 | JGI IMG/M metagenome (GOLD analysis project Ga0209249, IMG submission 184653) | Marine microbial communities from expanding oxygen minimum zones in the Saanich Inlet - SI037_S3LV_200m_DNA (SPAdes) (version 2) | ecosystem: Environmental > Aquatic > Marine >...
CTGAATTTACGTCCGCGAAAATGCCTTGATTTCAAGACACCTTATGAGGTATTCTTCGGATATCAACCTGTTGCACTTACGACTTGAATCCAAGCTCTTGTACACCAGCCGCTCCACCAGAGCCGGAGACGATTGTAATCACTGAAGAGGTGGAAGTAGAGGTGCAAGTCGAAGTTACCCCAACCCCAAATCCAGATGGTATTAAGCGAGGTGGCACCTTGCTCGCGGCTATCAGCGCAGATCCTCAAGGATTTGACCCTCATATTACTTCTGCCCACTCAAGCTTCGAGATTCTTGAAAATGTCTACGACACCCTTGTAACGGTAGATGACGACCTCAACATGGTTCCCTCATTAGCAGAAAGCTGGGAAGTCTCTGAAGACAACCTGACTTGGATCTTCCACCTCCGCGAAGGTGTCACCTTCCATAATGGACGTGCACTGACCGCAGATGATGTGGTCTACAGCTATGAGCGCATCATGGATGAAGAAACTGGGTCGGGCGTGTCATGGCGCTTTGGCTCCGTTGAAAGTGTTGAAGCTGTTGACGATTTGACAGTTGCCATTAACCTCACCGAAGCATCTCCCAATCTTTTGGGACGCATCGGTGCTTATAAAGGTATGTCAATTATCCCGCAAGAAATTGTTGAAGACGGCACTGTAGACACCTTCCCTCTTGGCACAGGTCCCTTCAAATTCGTTGAATTTATACCCGGCGACCACGTCACCCTCGAAGCCAATCCCGATTATTGGGACGAAGGCAAACCCTACCTTGACGGCGTGACCTTCAAAATCATCCCCGATGAAACCGTTTTGCTCACCAACCTGCTCACCGGCGAAGTGGACTGGGCAGATAGCCTGCCTCCACAACGCGTCACAGAACTAGCCACCTCCGGCGAGATTATCGTCCAGAAAAAGAGCGGCGGTGACTACTGGTATATCGGCTTGAATTTAGAACGCGAACCCTTTGACGATGTGCGCGTTCGCCAAGCTATCGCCTATGCTGTCAATCGTAATGATGTTGCCACCGCCGCCAAATGGGATACAGCGACTCCTAATCAAGGCCCCATTTCCCCTGATAGCTTCTGGCACTACGATTATCAGCCCTTTGACCAAGACCTGGAAAAAGCCCGCGAATTGCTCGCAGAAGCTGGCTACCCCAATGGCTTTGACACAGAGTTTATGCCCACCACATTCTACGAAGAAACCGTGCGCTCTGCCCAAGTTTTACAGGCTCAATTGGCGCAGATTGGTATCAATGCTGAAATTCGCACCCTCGAATGGGGCACTTGGCTTGAGGAAGAAGGCGCAGGCAACTTTGATATGTATATCTGTGGTTGGGTCGGCAACCTTGATCCTGATGACTACTTCTACGCACAACACCACACTGACCTTTTCTTCAACTTCACAGGTTACTCGAACCCCGATGTAGACGCGCTTCTTGACCAGGGACGCACCGAAACAGATGAATCCGCCCGCCAAGAAATTTACAACGAAGTACAAGAGGTCATCATTGACGAAGCCCCTTACGTCTACCTCTACAGCTCCGATGTTGTTCAAGCATGGCAGCCTTACGTACGCGGCTATTCCACAATTGGCACCAATGCCAAACGCTTTGAAAACACCTGGCTTGACCGCTAAGAAGATTCAATTCAGCAATAGAAAAAGGAGGGCGGGAGTTACCCACCCTCCTTTTTTCAAAAATATCTCTTTTTCTCTTATGGTAATCGTTAATGCGGTTATTAAAACCGAATCATAACCCAGCAATTCGGGAGATTCTTTTATGGCTAACTTCCTCCTTCGACGTTTACTTTCTACCCTTCTCGTGATGTTGGGTATTTCATTTGTTGTCTTTATGATTGCCCATCTCGTCCCCGGCGATCCCGTTCGTATCATGCTCGGATTACAAGCGGATCAAGCCAAAGTGGAGAAAATTCGCCATCTTATGGGCTTTGATCGCCCTCTTATGGTGCAGTATTTTGAATGGCTCAAAAATGCCATCCAAGGAGATTTAGGTGAAAGCTATATCACAGGGCAAAAAGTGTCAGAAGCCGTTTCCCAGCGTTTGCCCGCCACACTTTCCCTTGCTTTTGCGGCTCTCTTCATCGGCGTTATCATCGCGCTCCCGGCAGGTGTCATCTCCGCACTCAAATCAGGCACTGCATGGGATTATGCCGCCATGGTCTTCAGCCAAATCGGTGTCTCCATCCCGGATTTTTGGCTGGGGATTATGTTCATCCTCTTCTTTTCTCTCTTTTTAGGATGGCTGCCCCCCTCCGGGTTTACCAAACCCTCCGAAGATTTTGGTGACTGGTTTCGCCACCTGATTTTGCCTGCTACCACCATTGGTCTTATCAGTGCCTCCATCATGACGCGCTTCATCCGCTCTGCCGTTCTTGAAATGATCTCCAAAAACCATGTTCGTACGGCAAAAGCCAAAGGGCTTCCTGAGCGTCGCATTACCTTGCGCCATATCTTACTTAACTCATCCATTCCTATCGTTACTATCATAGGGTTGCAACTTGCATCCCTTTTAGGCGGTGTCATCATCATAGAAATCATTTTCGCTTGGCCCGGTTTAGGACGTCTCGCTCTGGATGCCGTAATGCGTCGCGATTATCCCATGGTACAAGGAGCGGTCTTAATGGTTGCCCTATCCTTTGCCATCGTCAACCTGATTGTGGATTTGCTCTACGCATACCTCGATCCGCGCATAAAGTACTAAACAAGGGAAGATTCAGAAAAACTCAACTCCCTCATTTTTTACTTGATTGCTTGCAACAGGAAACCTATCTATGACGACACAAACAGAAGCCATAGCCCCGCCCAAATCTCAAATCTGGGAAACCATCAAGTTGATGCGTCACAATCGCCTCTCAATACTTGGTGTTATCATCATTCTCTTTCTGATCTTATTTTCTTTTATCGGTGATTCCATTGCCCCATACGACCCCGTAGCAATGGATATAAGCGCGCGCCTGCAACCTCCCAGTTCGGAACATGTTTTTGGCACAGACGATTTTGGCAGAGATGTTTTCAGCCGCGTTATTGTCGCCACCAAAGTCTCTCTTAAAGTAGGGGTCATTTCAGTGGGCATTTCGCTCACCTTAGGCACAATCCTGGGCGCAATCAGCGGCTATTACGGCGGCTGGCTTGATGAAATCATCATGCGCATTATGGATATTCTTTTCGCCTTCCCTGCCATCCTTCTCGCTATCGCGATTTTGGCGGCTTTGGGACCAGGTGTCGAAAATGCGATGATTGCCATCGGCATTGTTTATACGCCTATCTTTGCGCGCATCACGCGCGGCAGTGTCATAACCGTGCGAGAAGAAGTTTATGTAGATGCAGCACGCTGCATCGGTGCTAACGATGCGCGCATCATCTTTTTCCATATTCTGCCTAACGTCATCGCCCCCATCATCGTTGAGACCACCTTGAGCTTGGCATTTGCCATCCTTTCTGAAGCCGCGCTCAGCTTCCTGGGTCTCGGCACCCAGCCTCCAGATCCAAGTTGGGGGCGGATGCTTAGCGAAAGTCGCGGCTTTATCCAAGGCGCACCGTGGCTGGGAATCTTTCCTGGTCTTGTTATCATGCTCACCGTGATGGGATTCAACTTCCTCGGCGATGGCTTGCGCGATGCGCTTGATCCCCAAATGCGGGATGTGCTCGAATCACGGAGTACCAATTAGGAAAAATCATGTTTCAACATTTTGACGAAGTACAACACTATCTAAAAGAACATGTCTTTCAAGCAGTTGATTTAAAATTTTGCGATCTCTGGGGACGTTGGCACCACCTAACTCTGCCGGCAAAACAATTCACTCCTGCCATTATGGAAGCAGGTATCGGTTTTGATGGCTCATCCGTAGGACTAAAAACAGTTAAGTCTGGCGATATGGTTATGACTCCCGATTTAGGCACAGCCTTTGAAGATCCCTTTTGGGAAGAAAAAACTCTCAGCTTTATTTGCACCACATTAGATGCGGAAACAAACGAAATATTCGTCAACGATCCGCGCAATTTGGCACGACAATCGGAAGCCTATCTCCGTTCCACAGGCATCGCGACCGAAAGCCGCTGGGGGCCTGAATTTGAATTTTATATCTTCGAAGAAGCCGCCTACGAAAATGAAATTAATAGCGCAGGCTACAGGCTGAATTCTGCCGAAGCAGAGTGGAATAGCATGGAAAGCGCGCAAGGCTCCTATATCCCCTTGCATGGCGGCTATCATGCTTCACCACCCAAAGATCGCTACTACAACTTACGCGCGACGATCGCTCAACAAATGGATGCAAGCGGCATCGCTGTCAAATACCACCATCACGAAGTAGGCAGTCCTGGTCAACAGGAAATTGAAATCCCCATGATGGGCTTGGTCAAAGCTGCCGATGCGGTCATGCTTGCAAAATACATCACGAAAATGGTTGCCTTCCAAGATGATAAAGTAGCTACCTTTATGCCCAAACCGCTTCATGGGGAGGCAGGTAATGGGATGCATGTTCACCAACATCTATTCGAAGGGGATACCAACCTTTTCTACGATCCTAATGGCTATGGTTACCTAAGCGATACTGCACGCTACTATCTAGGGGGATTGCTCTATCATGGCGCGGCAGTTTTGGCATTGACCAACCCGAGCACAAACTCGTATCGCCGCTTGGTGCCCGGTTATGAGGCTCCGGTCAATGCTTTTTATTCTTTGGGTAACCGCAGCGCGGCAATCCGCATTCCGAAATACGCCAAGCAACCTGAAACCGCGCGCTTTGAATTCCGCCCTCCCGATGCGACCTGCAATCCTTATTTGGCGTTAGCTGTTCAACTCATGGCGGGTATTGATGGCATCCAAAAGAAGATGGATCCCACTGAGTTGGGCTTTGGTCCCATTGAAGAGGATGCCTTCTCATGGACCGATGAGCAACGCGCCGCCATCAAACCCCTACCCACCTCGCTGGACGAAGCATTGGAAGCTCTCGAAAAGGATTATGAATTTCTCTTGGCGGGCAATGTGTTCAGTGAGGAACTTATTGAAAATTGGGTAGAACATAAACGTGAAAATGAAGTTGCCCCTGTACGCAATCGTCCACATCCTTACGAGATGAGCCTCTATTTCGATGTCTAATGCTATTTCTTTGGAGACGCGCATGGATGCATTATTAAGAGTTGAAAATCTACAAACACATTTCCGTACAGAAGAGGGCTTGGTACACGCGGTCAACGGAATTTCCTATGCCCTTGAAAAAGGAGAGATTTTAGGCATTGTTGGCGAGAGCGGTAGCGGAAAAAGCGTCAGCGTCCTCTCGCTGATGGGACTCATCCCACAACCACCCGGCGTGATTAGCGGGCAAGCCTTTTTTGAAGGCAAAGACCTCATGCAGCTTCCCCCAGAAGAGTTGCGGAAAATTCGCGGCAATAAAATTTCCATGATCTTCCAGGACCCGATGACCTCCCTCAATCCCGTTCTTACGATTGGCGAGCAAATTTACGAAACCTTGGAAGAACATACAGATATGAACGAGGCAGAAGCCCGTGAACGCATTATCGAACTCTTGGCACTTGTTGGGATACCCATGCCAGAAGAGCGCGTAGGGCAATACCCCCATCAATTTTCGGGCGGCATGCGTCAACGCGCCATGATAGCGATGGGGTTAGCCTGCGACCCCCAACTCCTGATTGCCGATGAACCAACCACCGCGTTGGATGTCACCATTCAAGCGCAAATAGTAGATTTGGTCAAAGGGCTACAAGATGAAATCGGGATGGCAGTCATTTGGATCACCCATGATTTAGGCGTGGTTGCCGGTCTAGTGAACAGGGTTGCGGTGATGTACGCTGGACATATCGTCGAGACCGCACCCGTAAAAATACTCTACAAAAACCCGCGCCATCCCTATACGATTGGTTTGCTTGGCTCACTCCCACGCTTGGACGAAGATACACATCAGGAACTCGTATCCATCAAAGGAATGCCACCCGATCTGATTGATTACCCGAGCGGTTGCCCCTTCACTGCTCGTTGCACCTATGTGATCGACAAATGTTGGCAAGAAAATCCGAAGCTAAGTTCGCTCTCAGAAGAACATGCCATCGCCTGTTGGGTTGACATCAAAAAAGGAAATAGCCATGACCAATAAAGCGACTCTTTTACGGGTACGCGAACTCAAAAAATATTTCCCCATGACTGCCGGTTTGCTCAAACGACAAGTTGGTGCAGTTAAAGCGGTGGACGGCATTTCCTTCGATATTTATCAGGGAGAAACCCTCGGCTTGGTCGGTGAAAGCGGCTGTGGAAAATCGACCACCGGACGCACCATTTTGCAATTGGAAGAACCGACATCAGGAGAAATTGACTTTAACGGCGCTTCTTTGAACATCCTTAAAGGGAATGCCTTGCGAAAAAAACGGCGTGAAATGCAAATGATCTACCAAGACCCTTACGCCTCTCTCAACCCACGCATGACCATCGGACAAATTATCTCCGAGCCAATGCTCATTCACGGCATGAAAACTAACGAAGGCTATCAAAAAGTCTCCGCAACAGAACGCCTTAAGCGCGTTTACGAGTTGCTTGAACTCGTCGGATTAAATCCTGCTTTTGTTAATCGCTTTCCGCATGAGTTCTCTGGCGGACAGCGTCAACGCATTGGCATCGCACGTGCCTTAGCCTTGGAACCCTCTTTCATCGTCTGTGATGAGCCTATCGCCGCGCTGGATGTCTCCATTCAAGCGCAGGTCGTCAACTTGCTCGAAGATTTACAAAAACAGCTTGGCTTGACCTATCTCTTCATCGCCCATGATCTGAGCATGGTGCGCCATATCTCAGACCGCATAGCCGTCATGTATTTGGGAAAAATCGTTGAGCTTACCAGCCGTAACGCGCTTTACAAATACCCCAAACACCCCTACACCAAAGCCCTACTTTCTGCAGTGCCCATCCCCGACCCGGAAGTAGAAGAAACGCGCGAAAGAGTCATCCTAAAAGGGGATGTTCCTAGTCCCGCAAATCCACCCAAGGGCTGTAATTTTTGCACACGTTGCCCCCTTGCCGAAGAGATTTGTTTCGAAGCCGACCCAGCCTTTCAGGAGGTTGAAGCGGGGCATTGGGTTGCCTGTCATCTTTACGAGCAAGGCATCCTGTGAGCAAAAAAGATTCTAATACGCGAAACGAGTCCGCCCCTTCTCGCATTTTTTGGGGGATAGCTTTGGTTTCCCTGGCTGGATTTGCCCTGCAAATTATCCTAACGCGGCTTTTTTCGGTTCTCTTCTTTTATAATTTTGTCTTTATTATCATCTCCCTTGCCATTCTTGGGATTGGGCTTGGCGCCAGTTTCATACAGCGGATATCGCAAAAGAACATCTCCCGCCAAATCCACAATTTAGCTTGGTCGGCGAGTGGGGGCGTGCTTCTACTGACGGTTTTAATTACTCTTCCGTGGGCTTTTGATCCTCGCCTGATTTTCATTTTTCTCGCTCTTTTAGTTTACGGCTTCATCGGTGCCATTTCAGCAAGTTTATTCCGAACGTGGTCATCACAAAGCGGCACGCTCTACGCCGCCGACTTATCGGGGGGGGGCTTCGGCGCATTGGCTGCTTTGGGCTTGCTGACCTTGATGAGCGGAATCAATGCCCTGCTATTGGTAGCTTTACTTTTAGGCATTGCTGGGGGCATTTTTGCACAAAAAAAACGTTTGAACATTGCTGTGGCGATTTTCTTGAGTCTTTTTCTGGGGCAAAATCTTCTTTTGAACAGCTTTCAAATCAACCCTGCGGACATCCCCACACCCAAACCCCTCACCCGTCAACTGACCAAATTTGAAAACACAGAAATCGTTCACACCGAAGAAGATGCTTTGGGGCGAGTGGATGTCTTGGAAAATACAAATAAACCCGATCAAAAGTTGGTTTTTATGGATGGAGCGGCAGGCTCGATGATGTTGCGTTATCCCGAAACCCAGGCTGATAAAATCCGCATCAGATCAGATTTGGGCTATTTCCCTTTCCTTTTTGCCATGCCAGAAAATATCCTAATCATCGGTCCCGGCGGTGGGAAAGATATTCTTTTTGCTCACCTCGCAAAAACGCAAAGAATTGAAGCAGTCGAAATTAGCGGGGGGGTAGCAAAGGCATTAGAAGAGTTTTCAGCCTATAACGGAAATTTAGCATCACTCCCAGAAGTCAACTTGGTCGTAGACGAAGGGCGTAGCTATTTGCGTCGGAGCGATAAAGCCTACGAGATGATTTATCTCTCCGAAGTGACCAGCCTCTCCACAGAATTGGCTGGCTACATGCTTGCAGAGAACTATATTTACACCACCGAAGCCGTGAAAGATTATCTTGGGCATCTCACTGACGATGGCTGGCTGGTCTTCAAACTCTACGATGAATTTACACTGACGCGCGCCTTCACCACGGTCATGCAAGCCCTTGTAGACAATGGAATCAGCGAAGAAGATGCCGCTCGGCATGTTGCAGTTTTTCTTGACCCTCAAGCCCTTTCGCAAAATGAGCCTTTTCGTAGCCCCTTGCTGATGGTCTCACGCAATCTCATTACGGCCAAAGAGGGTAGCGAATTGCTCAAACTCACACAAGATATGAACTTCATCCCTGTTTTTATCCCACACGCCTTAGAGCAGGGCGCGCTGGGCGCAATCACACAAGGCAAAATCACGTTAAACAATCTTATTATCGGTTTTGAACGCGGCGATATGCGCCCCACCTCCGACAACGCACCATTTTTCTATGAGTTTTCATTGGGCTTGCCAGCACTCCTGAATAGCCTTTTGACTGGTGTAGCGGCCTTCCTGCTTCTTGCCCTCTTCTATCTTTTTAGCAATAGGAAAGCCCTCGCCATGCCTGCTTATTGGCAAGAAATTATCTACTTTTTTGGCTTGGGTGTGGGGTTTTTGCTCATTGAAGCGGGTATCTTACAAAGCTTTTCTCTTTTTCTTGGGCATCCCACCCTTAACCTGAGCGTCATTTTGATGGCATTGCTCCTCAGTGGCGGGCTGGGCAGTAGGCTAAGTCAAAAAAATCTTAAAAAGAAAAGATACGCTGCTTTTTTCATCGCGGCTCTTGTTCTCCTTGAAGCCTTCACCCTCCCCGCCTTGCTCAAAGCAAGCCTCCACCTTCCGCTTTGGGGTCGAATTGCCATCACCTGGGTTGCGATCCTTCCTTTAGGCATCTTTCTTGGCATGCCGTTCCCCCATGGCTTGCAAAAAACACAAGAAAAATTCATTCCCTTGGCGTGGGGCATCAACGGGGTTGGCTCAGTAGTCGGTGGGGTTGTGGCAATGGCACTTGCTATGACATTCGGTTTTCAAGCGGTGTTTCTGCTGGGTGGGGGTATCTATCTTTTCCTTGCCGGTCTTTCACGGAGGCTTTGGCAATGAAAACCCCTTCCTCTGTCCCACTTTCTTTACAAGTAGAAGCATCTTTTAATTTCACATCCGCTTTGGCAAAAGTGCGCTCAGCGCAATCGCCTGTTTTTTCTCCGGATGGGAATGAAATCGCCTTTTTATCGGATTTAACCGGATTACCCCAGATCTGGTCTACCCCTCTTTCTGGAGGATGGGCGAGAATGATTACCGCATTGGACGATCCGATTAGACGCTTCGCTTGGTCGCCAGATGGGCATCGCTTCATCTTTGAGTTAGCAGCGGGTGGAGGCATGCGTACCCAGCTTTATCTGATACGCGCTGATGGGACAGGGTTGCGCCGCCTGACAGAGGGGGACGAGACAACCAATCAGCTAGGTCTATGGCATCCCAGCGGCAGGAAAATATCATTTTCGTCAAATCATGGAGACCCTGCCCACCTCCACACTTATTGGCTTGACCTTAAAAGCAGGGAATATGAACGAATAGCCAAGAATAAAGGCTTAGGACATCTTACTGATTTCCACCAAGGGAGAGGCACTGCGCTACTCTACCGCATGGACGAGCGCACGGATTCTAATCTTTATCACATTGATTTGAATACGGGAGAAGAAAGGTGTTTCACGCCCCACCTGTCTCCAGGGATATTTCCTAAAGCCCTCTTTGCATCTTCTTCTAATCAGATTTACTTCATCTCCAACCAGGAACGTGAGTATACAGCCTTTGCTCAAGTGAATCTTGATCATGAAGATGCATGGTGTACACCACAATACTTAGTAACGCGTGAGAACGCGAATTTAGTTGATTTTGTCCTCAGTTCAGATGGTACTTTCGCGCTGCAATTGTGGAATCAAGCTGGGGTTGGGGAAATTCTTCAATGGGATATAGCAAATCGAAATGAGAGCGTCCTCCTACCCCACATTTCACCGCAGGTCATCAGCGAATTAGTCATCTCACCCGATAATCGCTACGCGGCATATAGCCGCACCAATCCAACTGCACCACTTGAGATTTTTTTACTCGATTTACAGGCCAAGCAAGAGAGACAAATCACTTTTAGTCCTCATGCGGGCGTCAATTTTGATAAGTTGATCAACCCCACCTTTGAATTTTTTCCTGCCCATGATGGGCTGATGCTCAATGGTTGGCTCTATTTGCCAAAGGGATACACAAGGCCTGGAGCTGTTGTGATTAACTTTCACGGTGGTCCCGAAGCCGAGGAGCGACCATCCTTTAACGCACTTTATCAGGCTCTTTTGGCGCGTGGCATTGCTGTTTTCGCCCCGAATATCCGCGGCTCTTCTGGTTTTGGCAAAAGCTATGAGAATTTGGATGATGGCGCGTTAAGAGAAAAGTCCTTAAGGGACATTCGTTCTTGTGTTGACTATCTCTTGAAAGAAGAAATAGCTCATTCTAGTCGAATTGGGATTATGGGGGCCTCTTACGGTGGTTATATGACACTGGTTGGCTTAACGCGCTACTATGAAGATTTTTCCGCGGGGGTTGTCTGCTCAGGTTTTTCAGATTTTGAAACTTTTTTTGCTAAGACAGAAGCATGGATAGCACAAATTTCCAAGAAGAAATACGGAGACCCACAAAAAGATGCTTCTCTTTTACATCAGCTTTCTCCTCTTTATGCGCTGGATATATTGAAAGCACCCTTGCTTATTTTTCATGGGGCAAATGATACCAATGTCCCTGTTGTTGAAGCTGAACAGGTTGTTGAGAAACTCTTAGGAAGCGAGAAAGATTTTGAGTATTTCTTATTTGAAGGCGAAGGGCATGATTTTTTTTGTCTTAGGACACGCGCATCTTTGAATAATAAAGTAGTTGCTTTTTTTGATGAGCATTTATCTGGGGAGTAGAGCATGGAATACTTCAAGGTGAGTTGAGAATATCTAATCCACGCATTTGACAGAGAAGTTGCGATATAGCCCAAAGGGGGGGATGGTCTATTGGGCACAATATGCTGATATTATGCCCGTATCGTGCAAAAACCTCATCCGACAGAAAACGGGGCAAAAAAGGTGGCAAACCGGCCACTGTTGATCCCAAGAATGGTTTTCGAAAATGGTGAATTATAGGGGGCATTTGAAAAAGATTGCTCAGATTGGGAATGAGACGCGCTAAAACACAAAGGATGTTTTTTAATGAAGGGGGAAACGAACAGGGGAGCTCAAATAGCAGGAAGAGCAAGGGGAGAGGGGGCACGATAGTAATCGTGGATGATGCCACCCAGGACATTTCTACACTGTATGGTTCCACTTGAAGGTCTTGCTTGGGAAATGGGGGTCTGCTGATCAATGCCCTGATGGGGACGCGCAGTGTTGTAATAATCCACAAACTCAATCATGACGCGCCGTAGATGAGCAGCGTTAAATATAAGAATGTAATCTAGACATTCTTCGCAGACAGTGCGAACCCAGCGTTCAGAAAACGCGTTGGCATTCGGGGTCCGGACAGGAACGTGGAAGCCTTCGGACTCGAAAACCGTATCAAAGGCTGGGCAGAAAGAGCCGTCATTGTCATGGATCAAGAAGCGCAAGGGCTTTTCTCTGTCGGAAAGTTCCCAAACCAACTGCCGGGCTTGTTGCGTAACCCAGACCTGATTGGGGTTGGTGGTGATACCAGTAAAATGGACGCGGCGTGACCCCAATTCAATGAAGAAAAGCACGTACATGGTCTGAAGAAAGACAGTTTCCACTGTGAAAAAGTCACACGCCAGGATCTGTTCTTTGTAGTGGGTCATCAGATGACGCCAACCAATGGATCCATTCCGAACAGACGCTGGTTGGATACCATAACGGTCAAGCACATTTCGAACCGTTGTCAGGGAGACCTGGACACCTAACTTGAGAAGTTCACCCACAATCTTGCCATAACCCAAGCGGGAGTTCTCTCGAGCGAGACGGAGAATCAGGCTTTCAGTTTCCTTGCTGATCGATGGCCGTCCACCCTTGTTTTTGTTTGGATAGGTCCATTTTCGACGCATCAGTTCCCGATGCCAGCGCAGCACGGTTTCAGGCTCGAAGATGCGGATGACATCCCGGAGTTGATTTGCTGTTTGATGAGTAGTCCGCTTGAGCTTGTTGGTCAGAACGCCAAGGGTCAGTTTCTCGACCCTACTGGGTCTGATGGGGTGCTTTTGTTTGCGCTGCAGGATTGACAGTTGTTGTCGCAAAATCAAAATTTCTAGGTCTTTTTCCTGATCAGACAATCGTCTTATGTTGATAAAGGAGAAAATGGTGGCAAAAATGTGTTTGAGAATGAACCAACCCATCTGATTTTGTACTCCATTTTGTGAGATGACCCTATTCTACCAACAGATGATGCCCTGACGAATATAACCATTTTTCTAGAGTAAAACACTTCGGATGAGGTTTTTGCACGGTACGCCCTGTTGCCTCAGACAAAATACTCCTAAACTTCTTGTATTTCTGGAAGTCAGGAGACCTTCATGAGGCATTCGATGAGTCTAAAAGCCCGTCGCGAACTGTTGCGTGCTACAGCAGGTCGCTATCAAAAATCTTCTAAAAAGGAAA
>Ga0209249_1002944_pt1 | contig 12902 bp, 10 predicted proteins | sample SaaInlV_200m_DNA_4_FD_184653 | JGI IMG/M metagenome (GOLD analysis project Ga0209249, IMG submission 184653) | Marine microbial communities from expanding oxygen minimum zones in the Saanich Inlet - SI037_S3LV_200m_DNA (SPAdes) (version 2) | ecosystem: Environmental > Aquatic > Marine >...
CATGGCAATACGACCTACTTCTTGCCTTATCATGCGCGCTAACTCATCGTGTTCTTCTTCTGTGACCCTACGAACGTATCGCATAGCACTCTCCTTTCTACTCGCAAAATATATCAACTATTGAAAGTATAAAGGAACTTTTTGACACCTACTTAGCTGCGTGCATCGCAATAGTTTGCAATAATTCGTTCATTTTCTTATGAGTGCTAATATCCAGAGCGATCTCATTCAGAAATACTAAATTTTCGGTCTGTTTTTGTAAAGAGAAAAGGCTACGTTCAAGGCTTCTAACAAGATACGTTGTCGCCAGCACCAGAGCAGTACTTAGTAAAGCAAGCACCAATCCGCGCACGACCCAGGATGCTAAATTAGCTGAATTAGCCTGTAATTCGGGCATGATAACCAGCGTGCCAGAAACAAGCAACCAAGCCACAATGACACCTATTGCCATACCCAAAGCCAGAATAATGATCGTGCCTCGAAAGTCATAGAAAACAGAAGCAAAAGCTATCGCGGCAAAGATAATTAACAACCCATCACTACTCAACCCACCAGTAACGAGATTTGCCAAACCAACGCTAAATAAAATAAAAATAAAACTTCCTACACGAAAACGAAGCTCAAAACGAGTTAAAAAAGTTATAGCGGCTGTATATAAAAAGACAACAAGATAAAGGGCACCCAGACCTGCAGTCTGAATCAAAGAGTTTCCTTGAAGGTAGTCTTGCCTAAGGTTTATTAGACCCAATATAAGAACAGGTGATGCAAAAATAAATACCCCGCGCAAGACCCAGTCTAATGCGGTCTGACGCCAAGTATGGAGTAAATTTGGCTGTGTTGATATATTTGATGTAGAGGAAAATGTTTTCCAGAATTTCTTAGTCTTGCTAGCCACAGCAACCTCAGTCTAAAAAAAGGGGCAAGTACTCCCCACTAGTACTTTGGTGCTCTAAAGAATGCCGACATTATACTCAACTTTTTTGAATTTCAGATAAATTAAGTCTTAAAACGATGTTACGTAAAAGATACCTTTTGTAGAACTTGGGGCTGCCCTCACCCTCCGCCCTCTCCCAAAGGGAGAGGGGACTTAATTCCTTCTCCCCTTGGGAGAAGCTTAGGATGAGGGGAAATGACAGTCTGTTGTTCATCACTACGTAACATCAGTTAAAAAGAAAAACACCAAGACTTTTATGAAAGACCTTGGTGTTTTTATATTCCCTTTTGCCTAAATCTTACTCATATGCCAACGTATCACGCACGGTTAGGCGGGATGCCCGCCGCGCAGGAAGGGCACTTGCAAATGTGGCAATAATGATCGTCAGAAATAGCCAGAGCAGGATGCCATCCATACCAAAAGTGAAAGGTAGCGGCGATTTGAAAATCGCTACGCCAACGCCGTAAGTCAGTGCCGAGGTGATCGGGATTGAGAAAGCGATCCCTGCCATCCAACTAAGCAAACCGATAAAAAGCCCCTCGACCAAAACGATCTTCTGAATATCAAAATTCGATGCGCCAATAGCACGCATCACGCCGATCTCACGCGTGCGCTCGAGGGTGTTAATGCTCATTGTGCTCATCAGCCCCAAGCCACCCACGACCGCGGTCAGGATCGCCATCACCAGCATAAAGTAAACCAACACATCCGTCTGCTGGGTTTGCTGAAGACGCCACTCGGATGCCAATTGGATGTTGCCAACCTGAATATTATTCGCATCCATCAGGGTTTGTAGCTGGCTCGCAATTTCTTTTACGGAAGCGTCATTGTGTGTCTCTGTGATGATCCGTAACGAGTAAACTTCACCGGGGGCATTGATCAGGCGGCTAAGATATTCATAATTTGCATAAACCAGGGGTGGGACAACATTACCAGGCATTCGATAAATGCCAACAATTATCCACTCTGATTCGCGCTCCAGAATATTCATTTTAGTGGTATCGCCCACTTTCAGATCAGGGCGCACGCTGAGAAGGTGATTGCCGATGACAATTGCATTCTCATCCTCGGGCAGCAGCCAGCGCCCATCGGTTAGGATCGGCTCTATCAGGGTCGAATCCGCTGGTGGGGCAACGAAAGCAAGTTCATTGGCGGTCGTTTCATCCGCCGAGATGATCTCGCCACCAAGCATCATCCATCCCTCCGCACGCTGCACGCCGGGCACAGCTTCTACCATCGGCGCAACTTTTTCGTAACGATAGGCGCGATTAAACGAGATATTAATATCGGCGAGGAAGTACTTCTCCACATCCTGCATGGTTTTATCAAAAGTGCCAAAAAGATTCATAACCGCAACGAAAATCGCTCCCGCCAAAACCAATGTAGATAAGGTGAGAACAAGGCGTACTTTGCGACGAAAAGTATTGCGGATCGATATCCGCACCGGACGTGAGAGAAATCTCGAATCTTTTGTCTGCTTTTTAGGTTGCTTCACGCCCCCGTTCCCCAAACCGTAGTCGCTCAATGCTTCGCGTACCGTTATCCTGGCAGTGTTCCACAAAGGAAGCAGTGCTGCCAAAAGCGGAATAATAAAGGCAACGATGGCTTGTTGCACAACCGTTTGCGGGAAAATGGTGAAAGCGCCAACTTCAAAGTTGAGCCAGCCCGCCATGCCCACCAAGACCATTTTTGCCAAATAAGCCGCCAGTGGGGTTGCAAGGGCAAAGGCGACCACACCAAAGCTCAAGATCAGCACAATATACATTGTCATGATCTGATGCGTTTGCCCGCCGATGGCTTTCATAATACCGATCTGCTTGCTATGCTGCGCCATGAGAGAGTTGATCGTATTAACGATCAGGAATGCGCTCAAGAAAACTGTCATCCAACTCAGCACGCCTAGAACAACGATCACACCTTGGGTCACTTCCCAGCCAAAATGATGACCCGGATTAAAAATCTGGATAAAGTAGACGCTTGCGCCGCCTTTTTCAAGGCGGTCGGCAACGGCTTGAGTTACATCTGAAACATGCTGCGAATCAGTGGGGTTTTCGGAAACACTGACAAGGATTTTCGAGTAATAGGCAGAGGAGCCGCCTAGCCATTCCAAGGTATCCGTGTTGACATAAGCTGTTATAGAGCCCATCATATTGTAGGGAATAGTGGTCACATCGTGAATATAGCCTGCCACGCGTAGTTCGCGAATTTTTCCATTCGCTAGCTCAATATTGAGCATATCGCCCACTTCAAACCCAAAGCTTTTGATCGAGCGGTCCAGCAAGATTTCTTTATTGCCCAATGCCGGGAGGGATGCTTCTCCTGAAACTTCTGGCTTCAGGAGATTAACGTGAATCTGATCAGGGTCTTTGATACCGTCTAAGCTGATGACAACTTTCTTGCCATCATCCAAAAGCAATTGCCCAGCGACATCACTGCGTCCTTCTATAGCACCAACGCCGGGCACATCTTCAAGCGTAACAAGCAGGTCATCGTCTACGGGAGAAACGTAAACGGTAGACTCAGAGGGGTTTGCAGAGAGAAAGTCTGCATCCATATCACGGTTCATTTGCAAACCAATATTATTATTAAACCCGACCGCAAAAACACCCACGATCACTGTCAGGATCATCAAAAAGGTGCGGGTTTTATTTGCCCAGAAATCTGCCCACACTTTTTTCCAGCGACTGCTCATGCCTTTTCTCCCTTATGAACGCCGTTTGGCTTATCGCTGACGATCTCTCCGTCGGAGATAAGGGCAACGCGCGAAGCGCGTTTTGCCATCTCGCGGTCGTGCGTCACGATAATGATGGTTTTGCCTTGTGCAACCAATTCGTTGAAGAGGCCAAAAACACGTTCGGCTGTTTTCGAATCGAGGTTACCGGTTGGCTCATCGGCAATGATGACAGGGGGATTATTCGCCAGCGCGCGCGCAATCGCAACTCGCTGCTGCTGCCCACCCGAAAGCGCGGAAGGGAGCTTATAGGCATGGTCTGCCAATTCCATTTCTTCGAGAAGTTCCAGGGCGCGCTCTTTGCGTTCGTTCTTTGGAAAAGCGCTGCAAAAATCCATTGGCAGCATAATATTTTCAACAACAGAAAGCATCGGCAGCAACTGAAAGAATTGAAAAACTATTCCCAAATTATTGCCGCGCCAACGCGCCATTTTATTTTCGCCCAACTCATGCACAGCAGTTTGGTTGACCCACACTTCGCCTTCTGAGGGACGGTCAATGCCCGTGATCATATTTAGCAAGGTCGTCTTGCCGCTGCCTGATTTGCCGATCACGCTCACAAATTCACCGGCTTTGATATCCAAATCTACATTCACGAGCGCAGGGAAATCGCCCACAGCGGTTTTGTAGAGTTTATCTACCTCGCGCAGGGAAATCAATGGGTAGCCATTATTTTCGGCTGGCTTGCCGTTTTTTGTAAAAGGTAAAGTCAACATAAGAAACTCACTTTTTTGATATTCAACCAGTTCCTGAGCGGAGCAACCGACAGGGAGCGTAGTCAAAGGGCGATATTCGCAAAAGCCGCTCTTCGTCTACACATCTCACTTTCATTCGATGCTCCGCTCAGAGGCTGGCATTACTCTACAAATTCAACCAACGCCGTCATGCCCCAACGCATGGCAGGGTGTGTCTCATCAAGCGCAATGGTCACTTCATAGACCACATCACCCTGGTTTTGGGAGAAGGTCTGCCCAATCGACAGTACTGTGCCATTCAGGGGAAAATCCGAGATGGCATCCAATGTCACGATGACGGTCTGCCCTTCGGTGATATTGACCACATCCAACTCTGTCAGATCGGTTGTCATAACCAGCCAGTTGGAAAAATCGGCGATAGTCACATCTACCTGCCCCATATTTACCGCTTCGCCTACTTTGATGTTCAGGTTTGCTACCGTGCCCCCGATCGGAGAGCGCAGCTCGGCATTGGATAGCGCTACCTGCGCTGCCGACAAATTGCTCTGCACCACACTAGCATCACCTGATTGAAGGCTGGCATAGTCAGCCTGTGCTTGCGCTAAACGAAGCTCTGCCGCATCCAGATCGGCTTCGCGACTCATCCATTCAAGGGCTTGGTTGTAATCTGCCCAAGCGTTATCGAGTTCTTCTTTCAGGTCTTTGATATAGCCTCGTGGATTATCGTATCCCGTGTAAGGATCGTAAGCCTCACGCGCTGCATCGACCTTGATGCTCATCTCGGCAGCCGCTTCAACAGGGGTTAGTTCGTTGAATTTGGAGGGAACGGAGTAGTTATCTAAACGCTGTTGGGCAACGCGTAATGCTTCGTAAGCATCGGCAACTTCGTTTAGAACAACTGTCTCGGCACGCGCCACGTCTGCTTCGAGAGCATCGGTGTTTTCAAGGCGGGCGATCAGATCACCCTCGGCAACTGTATCTCCCTCGGCGACGAAAACATCACCGATCACGCCAGCTGCTGAGAAAGCAGGCTCTGCGTATTGAATCGGCTCCAGGCGCCCTTCGGCAATGATTGCACTCTCGACGGTCACTGGCGGGAGGGGGGTCTCTTCTGCTGTTGCAGGTGCGGCAGCACCACAAGCGCTTAATAAAGCAGCGAATAAGACAAAGGTGGAAAGAATGGCAAAGCGTTTCACGGGGTTACTCCTCTTCTTTTTTTGTGAAAGTGCGTCGCGCCCTGCATGAAACCCATCCGTTTCGGGGAGAGTACTTCAGTATGGCTCTCATCTATCGCAAAGGTGCGACGCACTTTTGTTGTTCATTTTTTTAATTCTTATATGGTCATTTACGCAAGATCATTCTTGCGAGTTGTATGAACAAGGGCAGTATAGAAGGGCGAAGGTCATATTTCATAGTGCTGGAGGTCATCTTCGGGGTCATATTTGCCTTCTGCCTTCTGATGGGAAATAACAGCTCATACTCTACAGCGCACAACATCAGCTATTAACGAGAATCCCTTTACAGGCATAGATGCTTTTCAAGGGGAGGCAAGCCCAAATCACGTATGTAACGCGCCTCCAAGAAATGGTAAACTAGTGAAACTTTCCCGATTTATTTCCGAAGGAGGCTCCAATGATTTACGGCATCCCGCTAACGCTTGGCATTGAAGAGGAGTATCAGATCATTCACCCTGAAACGCGCGACCTGCACTCTTATGTACAGGAGCTTTTGGAGCAGGGTAAGTTGATCTTCCCCGAGGAAGAGTTGAAGCCTGAGTTCATGCAAAGCCAGATCGAAGTGGGTAGCCAGGTTTGCCGGAATGTGAAGGAGTTGCGGCAAGAGGTGATCCGCCTGCGTCGTATGGTGGGCACATTGGCACAGAAAAACGGGATGAAGATCGCCGCCGCGAGTACGCACCCCTTTGCTTCATGGCTCGAACAAGATGTGAATGCGGGCGAACGTTATCGCGAAGTGCTCGATAAGATGCGCGGCGTGGCGGAACGCCTGTTGACGTTTGGGATGCACATCCATATCGGTTTTGGGGAAAGCCCTGAAAACCGCGACCGCATGATCGAGATCATGAATCAATTACGCTATTTTTTGCCACATATTTTGGCTCTCACGACCAGTTCCCCATTTTGGCAGGGGCGTAATACAGGTTTGAAATCTTATCGCAGTGTGGTTTTTGAGATGCTGCCACGCACGGGCATCCCTGCGAGTTTTGAATCTTTTTCAGAATATGAGACTTTGGTTGAAACACTGGGGCAGGTCGGTTCGGCAGTAGATGCTGAGGGAAAGCCCGATGCGACAAAGATCTGGTGGGATGTACGCCCACATCCAAAATTTGGCACTCTGGAAATACGTGTTTCAGATATTTGCACCAGTCTTGATGATGCGGTCGCTATTGCCGCGTTAATTCAGGCTTTGGTCGCAAAATTGCTCATATTGCGCAAAAATAATATGAGTTGGCGGCGTTATCGACAGCACCATATTATGGAAAATAAATGGCGCGCGATGCGCTATGGCATTCAGGGGAAATTAATCGATTTTGGTCTTAGGGAGGAAGTGCCAATGAATTTTCTTGCACTAGAAATACTCGAACTCGTGGATGATGTCGTGGACGATCTCGGCAGCAGAGAAGAAATTGAGCATATCAAGACGATCCTGGAACGCGGCACCAGCGCGGACCGACAGGTACAAACCTATACAGAAGCGCTGGAACAAGGCGCCAGCGAAGAAGAAGCTTTAATTGCCGTGGTCGATTTTTTAACTACAGAAACGATGCGTGGAGTTTAAATGACTGCTGAACAATCTTCTCATATCTTCATGACTTGGACAGATGTAGATCGTTTGATCAACTATCTCATCCCCAAATTTAATCGTGAATTTAACGCAATGATGATGGTCACACGCGGCGGCATCATCCCAGGGGGGATGCTTGCAGAGGCGATGGATATTACCCACGTATTGACCGCTGCCGTCGATTTTCCAGCCGAACTTGAAAAAGCAGATAATAAGCTCATGGCTTGGCCCCAATTCATCCAATTCCCCGTTGATGAGCAATTGGAGGGACGCAGCGTGTTGATCGTCGATGATGTTTGGGGGTCAGGACGCACGATCACAGCAGTTAAGAATCGCGTCTTGGCAGCCGGCGCAGACCCGCAAACCTGCGTGCTACATTTCAACCCTTATCGTACGCTCTTTGGCAAAGTGCGCCCCGATTATTACGCCGATATAACCGATACCTTCGTGCTCTATCCTTGGGAAATCGACCGCGGCGGCGACAAGATACTCTTATAAAAAAACATGCAAACTTTGCCCGCATCCACAGAAAAAAAGTTACAGACCTTAGGCAGCAATATCTACTTCGAGGGGCTGGATGAATCCGCTTTGCAAAGCGTTGCAGAGAAGATGCATCTCTATCAATTTAAGCGTGGAGAAACAATATTTCTTGAGGGCGAAGAGAGCGCAGGGTTGCATATCATGAAAAAGGGCAGCGCCAAAATATATCGTCTTTCGCCACAGGGGAGACAATATATCGTCAATATTCTCACCGAAGGAGCAACTTTCAACGAAGTCTCCGTTTATGGCGGCGGGACAAATCCAGTCAATGTCGCCGCACTTGAAGAAAGCAACCTTTGGGTTATTGATGTTGAAATTTTGAGAGACCTCGTTTTATTACATCCCGCCTACGCCCAGAAGATCATTAACAATCTTTCTGGGAACTTACGCAATCTTGTTCACCGTGTCAGCGGGATGGCATTCTATCAAGTCACCCATCGTTTGGCGCGACTACTCATCAAGCTCCCCGAAACTTCACTCAGCGGCGAGGGTGCCAGTCGTTTAACACAAGACCAGATCGCCGCGCGGCTGGGATCGGTGCGTGAAGTTATCGCGCGTTCATTAAAAGAGCTGGAACGTTGCGGCGCGATACGCGTAAAAAATCGACGGATCTATATTGAAGATCGAGAAATTCTAGAGAAAATTGCGCAAGGCATGTGGGAGTAATTCCCCTACCGCGAATACTTGCGCCCCTTCCAAGTTACCCCTCTTCCAGAAATCACCTTAAATGCGGATGTAAACATCATTGCTGCAAAGACGCCTGCGCCGAGGGGGGCTGTGAGCGCGTACCAGATGGGAATATCCATTGCCTGATTGGCTCGAATGCGCCAATAGATCAGTATCCCCCATAGGAATAAGGCTTCGCCCAATATCACGAAACTCACGTAATTTGGGCTTGCCACCGTTAAATAGACTCCTATCCCAACCCAAAGCGGAAGCAGCAACGCCGCACAAATGGCGAGAAACGCCCCGAAAATCCCCAAGACTACCAAACGCGGATCATCGCGTAAACCAAGATAAATATTCTTCGTCCAACCTTCCCACATCTCGGGCAGGGAGGTGTACATGCGTGTACGGACAAAGTCGCTGCCATCCGCAACGACGAGCCTGTAGCCGGATGATTTCGTCAGCACCGCCAAATCCTTATCTTCGACAATAGAATCTTTGATTGCTGCGTGCCCGCCAATCGCATCGTATACAGTGCGTTTGATGAAGATGAATTGTCCGTTTGCGATGGCAATATCGCTTTTAGGGTCGTTAACTTTACTTGGGGAAAAGCCTGCCGAAAGAGCGGTCATGACGAGGGGTAGAATTGTTCGCTCCCAGAAGGTTTCCATTTCCTGATGTGTGAAGATGCTGAATAAATCAGCATTGGAGGCAACTGCACTCGCGTAAACAGCGTTTAGCGTTTCAGGCGTGGGGAAGGTATCTGCGTCGATGAAGCAGAGCCACTCGCCACGCGCCGCTGCTGAGGCTTGGGTCAATGCATGGGGTTTACCGGCCCAGCCCAAAGGGAGAGCGTCTCCGTGAATGATTTTTAAACGGAGAGCTGTTTGAGCAAGTTCATCCAATGTTTGTGGGGTGGCGTCCGTCGAGCGGTCATCCAAAAAAATGATCTCAAGATTGGGGTAAGTCTGCGCCAAAAGGGAATCCACACAGCGACGAATATTGCGGGCTTCGTTGCGCGCAGGTACGCAAATGGAGATGAGGGGCGCACTATCTGAGATCGGGGTTGGCTCAATAACAATATCAAGCTGATATTGATTATGCAGCCAATAGAGGGTGATGATGCCGAGGATAAGGAGGAGGGTGGATATGAGCATATTTTTATGAGACGTGCATTGCATCTGCAAGATGCGTTGCACGTCGGGTTGGCCTACAAAAGCCGATATGCAGTGCACCTAAGGCGCAATGCATATCTCGGATTCTAAATCACCTGGACTGTCGAACCATTCTCGCCCTTCTCCACCACAATTTGTGTGGGGAAAGCTTCCTTGAGCGATTCAAGATGGGTGATGATGAGTATTTTAGCAAAATCGCCTTTGATCTGGTTGATGGCTTCGATCAGGCGTTGACGCCCCTGCGCATCTTGCGAGCCGAAGCCCTCGTCAATGATGAGGGTTTGCAAACGCGCTCCTTTTCGCTGCGAGAGGGCTTGTGAGAGTGCCAGACGAATAGCGAAATTGACTCGAAAAGCTTCGCCACCCGAGAACATCTCATAATCTCGCACACCCGCGCTATCGCTAATCTGGATATCGAGGGTTTCTTTCATATCGTCGCGTTTGGAATCTTTGTAGGAAGCCTGTGTCACAAAACGGATGGACATCTGCCCATTGCTAAGGCGGTCGAGGATGTCGTTGGCTTTTTCTTCGATCTCGGGCAGGGCTTGTTCGATAAGTAATGCAGGAACGCCATCTTTGCCAAAGGCGCGTTCCAATTTTTTATAACGGGAGATTTGGAGAGCGAGAGCCTCGCGCTGGGATGCGTAATCTGTCTTGCGGATGCGGAGCGAATCGAGCACCTCTACCTTTTGACGTGCTGCGCCGACCTCCTGATTAAGTTGATTCTCTTTCTCTTGCATCTGCAATAAGTCGGCATATGCCGCGTTTTCATCAGGAGTCTTTTCTTTGGCTGCGTCTAGTGCGGCTTGTGCCCCATCATATTCGGCTTGCTGGGCATCCATATCTTTCTGCCCTTTGGCGATCTGCGCATCGAGATTAGCAAGTTCTTCTTCGAGGGGTTTCAACGCGGCACGAGAATTTTCTAGCGTACGGAAATCATCTTCGGCAGCGCGCTGTTCTTTTTCCTGTTGACGGGCGGCATCGTGGGCAGCAGCATCGTAGCCGAGTTTTTTGAGTTCGGCATTTACATCTGCGAGTTGGGCACGGAATTCTTTGGCAAAATTTTCTTCGACGATAATTTTCTCTAATTCCGCAAGGCGTTTTTTACCCTCGTTTGCCCATTTTTCAGCACTGGCTTGGAGCGTGGAAAAACGTTCGTTGAGTTGCGTTAATTTTGTGGAGGCTGCGAGACGTTCCTGCTCTATATTTTTATATTGACTATTCTGCGCATCAAACTCTTGCACTTTTTCATAGATGGCATTCATCTCAGCGGTGTTAGCGCGATATTGGTCGCCTTGCGTTTTGCCATCCTTTTCCATTTTGGTTAAGGTCTCAGCGCGATGTTCTTCATTCAAATCCTGTCCACACAGGGGGCAGGCGGCTGTCTCAATTGCGGCGAATTCTTCAATACGCTCTTTGAGCGCATCCATCTGGGTTTTGAATTGTTTGTTCTCTACTTGCAGGGCGGCATATTTCTCTCGTGCGGCTGACTGTTCCTTTTGGAAGGCATCGCGTTCTTCAACCTTCTTTGCTATTTCTTCAAAAGCTTTTTCGGCAAGAGCAAGTTCTTCTTTTAGGATCCCTATGACAGTGCTTTGTTCTTCGTTCTCAAGACCCTGCTCACGAAGCAAGGTAAATTCCTGTTTTAAACGTGCTTCTTCAACACCAATCTCCTGTAAAAAGGGTTGTCTTTTTGCATCTTGCTCGTGGAATTGGGCGGCGGTTTCTTCCCAACGCGCGAGGGTTTCGCGGGTTTCTTTCCAGGCAGCGTAGGCGGCGTCTACCTCGGTGGCGCGGGCGAGAAGATCGGCGTAGCGTTCGCGCTCGGCAGCGCGTTCCGTGCGGCGGGATTCAGTATCCGCTTGGGCGCGTTGGGAACGGGATAATGCCTCAGCCAGTGTGTTGACCAATTTGCGCTGCTCATCAAGGGAGGCGGTTAAACGGCGAATATTCTCAAGAACAGATTCTTGTGCTTTACGGGTAGCAGATAGACGTCCGAGTTCGTTTTCGAGTTCGCTCAAGCGTGCTTTGCGGATTTCTTCTTCGTCCAGTTCGGCGTCAATTTCTGCGACACGTCCATCCACCGTATCCAGTTCTTGCTCAATTTCACGGCGTTGTGTGGCGGCTCGGTTTTTATATTCATCCCAAACTTCCAAACCTAAAATGCTGCCAAGAGTTTCCTTGCGCTGGCTGGCGTTCTGCTGCGTGAACTGGTCTGCTTTGCCTTGCAAGAAAAAGGCCGCGTTTATGAAAGTCTCGTAATCGAGACGCAAGGTTTGCTCAATACGCTCCTGCGTAGCGCGCAGGGTATGCTCGGTAAGCGGACGCCAAAGGCCATCATCGTCGATCTGAAATTCGAGATTTTTCTTTTTGCCGCGCGGCATGCTGCGCTGAATGCGGTAACGATTGCCTTCATAATCAAAGGTGTAAATTATTTCGGCGGATTTGGATTGCAAGTTGATGAGCGATTCATCGCGTTTGCGGGCCTGCCCAAAAAGTGACCAGGTAATGGCATCGAGCAGCGAAGATTTTCCTGCACCGTTATGGCCAGAGATACAAGCAAGGCTGAATTCGGTAAAGTCGAGTTCAACGGGATTTCGATAGGAAAGAAAGCCGGAGATTTTCAGCGAAATTGGAATCATAGGGCAATTATACCTTGCCTGCTCCCGCATCTAAACGGAGGAAGAGCACCTAACAATCTTTGTTTTCAAGGGGGCTTATGTTATCATCAGTCCGGAGCTATCATGGATACAACCCACACCCCGCAATCACGCCGTCGTATGATCTTGTTGTCAATTATTTTGGCAACATTGCCCTGTTATTGTATGGGGTTTGTCGCCATGGTTCTTGCTCCTGAACCCGCAACAATGACCCCGATGGTGAGCGAAACGCCCTCCCCCACACCTGCTACCCTTACCCCAACAATAGGCATCCCTACACTCAGTTTCACTCCCGAAGTGGTTACCCCAAGCATCACCCCGACCCCAACCGTAACTTTGACACCTACAGAAACCCCGTTTCTGCCCGTGACAAATACCCCTACCTCCACACCAACCAATACCGCAACGGCGACCTTCACGCCCAGCAATACCCCAACAGAAACCCATACGCCAACCTTTACATTTACCCCTACCCCCACCTTTACGCATACACCAACAGAGACACCAATTTCTTCCGAAGTAACAGTCGTCCCCGCTCCTTAGTAAACGATCTAAACCCTAGAGAAATCTTTAGAGAGTGTCTGAAAACTAGTCAAAATTCAGATAGTCGGGCAAACTTGCGGGATGACCAAATCCAAGCAAGTCTACCCGACTGACCTGAATGATACCCAATGGTTGAAAATTCAGCCATATTTGCCA
>Ga0209249_1002945_pt1 | contig 12898 bp, 11 predicted proteins | sample SaaInlV_200m_DNA_4_FD_184653 | JGI IMG/M metagenome (GOLD analysis project Ga0209249, IMG submission 184653) | Marine microbial communities from expanding oxygen minimum zones in the Saanich Inlet - SI037_S3LV_200m_DNA (SPAdes) (version 2) | ecosystem: Environmental > Aquatic > Marine >...
AACGTTTTGACCGGACTGCGGCTGGGCGGCATCATATACACACCTTTGGAAACATGGTGGGGGCTGATTTTCGGGTTCCAAACCTAGACTATGAAGACCTGTTCCGAGTGGTGCTGGATGTGACCAAAAGTAGGCAAGAGTTACTGAAGAGTTTTCGACAGATGATCTTCAATATAGCGACTCATAATCGGGATGACCATAGCAAAAATTTCGCCTTCTTCTGGAGTCAATCAGAGAAAGGGTGGCGCTTAACACCAGCCTATGACTTGATGTTTAGCAATGGTATACATGGGGAGCATACGATGACCGTTGCAGGAGAGGGGAGGCAGCCAGCCAAGTCTCACATTATGCAGTTGGCCAAACAGTTTTCAGTAGAAACAGAGGCCAAGCAATACTTGGATCAGGTGGGAGCTGTCGTTCAGAACTGGAAGCAGTATACAGAGCAGGCAGAGGTTTCTGTGGCAAGCAGTGCGCTGTTTGAGCGCTTTCCAGTGTTGTAACTCATGACTCCTGAAACTGCAGGTCATAAAGGTGGGTATATATCCCTCCCTCTGCATAGAGAGAGTCATGGGTACCCTCTTCTACAATTTTCCCCTCATCCATCACAATGATGCGATCTGCCTTGGCGATGGTGGAGAGGCGGTGGGCAATCATCAATGTGGTGCGTCCCTTTACCAGTTCATCCAGTGCCAGTTGAATCTGTTTCTCGGAATGGCTGTCGAGTGCGGAGGTGGCCTCATCCAGAATGAGGATGGGTGCATCTTTGAGCAGGGCACGAGCGATGGCGATGCGTTGGCGCTGTCCACCAGAGAGGCGGGTGCCACGTTCACCGATCAATGACTCAAATCCACCGGGCAGCTTCTCGATAAACTCCAGTGCATGGGCTTTCTCCGCAGCGTCACGAACCTGCTCAGGTGTGGCGTGGGACATTGCCCCATAGGCGATATTGGCGGCTACGGTGTCATTGAATAGTGTGACATCCTGACTGACCAGTGCGATATGGCTGCGTAGATCTTTGAGTGATAGCTCCAAAATATCAATCTGGTTGATGCGGATAGTGCCTTCGGTCGGACGGTAGAAGAGCGGTAGTAAGTTGACCAGGGTGCTTTTCCCACTACCTGAGGGGCCAACCAGAGCCACGGTTTCGTTGGGCTGAATCGTAAGTTGAATATTGTGAAGTGCATCACTGTCATTGCCGGGATAGCGCAGTGTAAGGTGGTCAAACTCAATATTGCTGGCCTGCTTTAGTGCGGTAGGTTGTGCTGGGTCAACCTCAGGCTGTTGGTCAATGAGTGCAAACACGCTTTCTGCAGCGGCTAGGCCTCGTTGGAGGATCTCATTCATTCCCGTGATTCGTTTCACCGGGGTGATCAGCATGGCCATTGCGCTAAAGAAAGAGATAAATTGGCCTACGGTAATCTCATCATGAGAGGATTGAATGGAGGCAATGTAGACAATTACAGCTAGAGCAGAAACGGTGACAAACTGTACAACGGGGCTATTGATGGCTGCGGTAGTGACACTTTTCATGGTGTAGCTACGTACCCGATTGATTGTATGATCAAAGCGGTCGGTTTCGTACTGCTCGCCACCAAAGATTTTGATGACGCGTTGCCCAGAGATGCTCTCTTCGAGGATCTGAGTGATTGAACCCATATGGTCCTGTAGAGAGTGGTTGAGTCGGCGTAGCCGGGTACTAATCGAGCGAACAATTAGAATGATGATGGGGGTGGTGAGGAAGATGATGAGTGAGAGTTGCCAGTCGATATAGAACATCCAGGCCAGTAGGCCAACAATTGCGAGTGAGTCTCGAACCAGTATGATCAGTACTTCGGTAGAGGCCCCCGCAACCTGATTGACATCATACGTAAGCTTCGAGATGGTCGTGCCTGTAGGGTTGTTGTCATAGTAGCTATTAGGCAAGGTTAGCAGGCGTTCAAACATCTCACTGCGAAGGTCGGTAATCACCTTGTTTGAGACCCAGCTGAGACCAACCGTTGTGGTAAAGGTGGCAATCCCTCGTACCAGATAGAGAAGTACCAGCAAGATAGGGACGAGCACGATCATGGTCTCATCCTTCTCAATAAAACTGCCGTCGAGCATTGGCTGCATTAGGGCTGGAAGGGCAGGCTCTGTCGCGGCGAATATCACCATGCCTAGAATAGCGAGAGAGAATTTCCCCTTGTAGGGTTTCACATATTTTAGCAGGCGTAAGTAGTGGTCTTTACTCTGTGTCATGATTTAGTAAAAAGGGGGGTACCCTTCTGGTTGGCTCTTGAAGCGTCGGTGAATCCAGAGGTACTGCTCTGGTATTTTCCGAATCTCCTTCTCAAAGTGATCCATAATCCGCTGAGTATCTTCTACGGCATCCTCTCCAGGAAATGGGCTAAAGGGAGGGTGTATGGTTAGTTGATAGTGGTTGTTTGGCCCAATGCGAGCAGTGGTAAAAGGAATTACAACGGCACCGCTACGTTGTGCCAGTTTAGAGGTGGCTGTGGTTGTTGAGCAAGGGATTCCAAAAAAGTGTGTAAAGGCAGCACTATTGTCCGATGAGTTTTGATCCATTGCATACCAGATTACCTGATTATCCTTTAGAAGGCGCAGCATGCCGCGCAGATCTTTTTTCTCAACAATGCTCTGTAGAAAGGAGTTGCGCCCATCAACCATGGCCTGGTTAAACAGAGGATTGTCCTGCTTGCGGTACATTGCGTGGAGGGGGCGAAACAGGGAGAGTAGTCGCCCACCAATCTCCAGTGTGGTGAAGTGGGCTGAGAGCAGAATAACCCCATTTCCTTGCTCTAGTGCATGGTCAAGGTGTTTCAGCCCCTCTACGGTGACGCATGTTTTCAGCCTTCTGTCGCTTCCCCACCAAGCAACGGCCATCTCAATCAGTCCAATGCCGAGCGAGCGAAAATGTTTAGTGATGAGAGCCTGCTGCTCCTCTTGAGATAGTTTAGGAAATGCGGATGAGATGTTTTTGGTGGTTGTGGTGCGCCATTTTCTCGAGAGTAGATAGGCCGTTTTTCCTAGTAGTGTGCCGAACCAGATCTGTGCGGTACTTGGAAGCCATGCAATGGCCCGAAGTAGCAGTAGCCCCAAGCGTGTCAGGATAGCGGTCAGAAGAGTATGAGACATAATCGGGTGAAGAAAGACAGTTATGGGCACTCAGTGTTGGGGGATTGTGCGGTGTTAAGTCTGTATTGTACCTTGCCCACCTTGGTGGTCTGCTCTTTTTGCGCGGTTGCATGGTGTAAAGTGGGGGGGGATGATGCTTCATCGTTATCCCAAAAGAGTAGACAGTTTTCTAAGGGAAGGGATAGATCTCTTTGATAGAGTTTTGTCTGGATAGCAATGGAGTGGTTGGGGTAGTGTGATAGTAGATGCGCCCCTAAAAAATGGTCGTTAGTTTTTAAGAGTGTTGATTGTGGGGGAGTGGGTAGCTGTTCCAGTGTTTCAATGATGGGTCGATTCAGTCGACCATAATGACCTAGTTCAGGCCCTACAGTCAGCTGAAGCAAACGAACTGAAATAATCAGTAGTGAGAGAGCAAGTGTGAATAGAGCTGCCCAGCGAACCAGCGGATTAGAGGGGGCATCATCTGACTCAATTCGGCTGAGCCACCAGAGTGGGAATAGCATCATGAGTGGATGAAACCAGCGTACCTTGAAGTGTGGCATGGCAAAGAACAGTGAGAGCAGAACAACAGAGATCAATACAATCCAGTAGAAACGGGAGAGTAGCTGAGTCGAAGGGGGATGAGTTCTCTTTCTGGAGTTGAGCAGTTGTCGGCTAGAAAAGAGTGCATAGAGCAGCACCCACGGGGTGACAAAGGCGATCGCAGAGGTTAAAAATCCCCACAGTGATGTAAGCCGTGTTTGGAGCAGATTTTTATGGGTAACCTGCAGCTTCTGGTCAATTGAGCTATAAATCTCTTGATAGTGTTGGCTTAGCCAGTATAGGTGGGGGGTTATCCATAGGGTGATGGCGGCAATGGTGACCCAAATGGTTGGCTGGAGTAGTGGTTTACGATATTCTCGAATAGTGAGTGCCGAGAGTAGTAGGGGAATCATCAATAGCAGAAAGCTATATTTGGCCATCAACCCGATTCCAAGAGCACTGCCTAGATAGAGATAATCAACAGTAGTGTGGTGCTGAGGAAGGCGAAGCAGCGCGTGCAGCGTCATGGCGATGGCTAGTCCCAGTAAAATGGTATGGGTAAAGCCTTGGTGCATATGCCATGCAAATGAAGGGAGTAGCAGTAGGGATAGAGTGGCAAGAATCCTGGTTTGTTGGTGCCTAAAGAGGTAGTCTGAAGAGAGCCAGATCAGCCAAAAGGTGAGGCTAATCAGTAGGTATTTAAGGAGGGTTAAGGCCAGTAGCCCTGTTCCTATAAGCTGAAATAGCCCCCAGGATAGCCAACTATAGAGTGGGGGCTGTGGGATTGGGTAGCCTAAGGCAAGCTCCTGAGATAGTCGGATTTGCTCTGCATCATCCAGCTGCATTGTTTGAGAGAAAGCTATACGAATTAGAAAATTAATTGAAAGATATAAGATAAGTGTGAAAGCCAACAGGTACGTCAGGTTATTCTTCTTATAAGATACTGCTGCTAGTTGGAGCATAGATAAAATATCCAGATCTTTCTATTGTTTGTGTTCTATGTTTGCAGTTTGTAATATTACTTTAGTTTTTTATTGAATGTTCTTTTTAATATTTGAGAGATCATTTTTTTTGGTGTTTCGCGGTTTATGCATATGTCATATTTAAGCCAGATATTATTTTTTGTTTTGTTCTTGTTTGATATTTTGAGTTCAGAATTATTATTTTTTGTAAATAAAATATCGATTTCATTGAGTCTTCCATCGGGCAAGTAGTGAATCTCAAATATGTCAACCATCCTGAAGCTTAGTTCGCTGAGTAGCTTTATTATTTCATCAATAAAGGGAGCTTTTTTGTTATATTCTATAAGTTGTGCTTCGACTAGAATATAATTGGCGTTCTGAATTGTCTGCTTCCCTCCTTTTATAATGTCAGCTTCAGAACCCTGTACGTCAATTTTTATGAAGTCATAGTTTGTTCCTATGTTTTTGGTGGTCTGGTCTAATGTTGTTGTAATTCTTTTTTCTTCAATCACATTGTTGCTGGAGAAATGTGTTGAATTCTCCTTGTAAATAGAGTTTCCTGTGGTTCCGTTAAGTGTGGTTTTGTAGTAGGTTACTTCTTTCTTGTGGTCAGAAATTAGTTCAATTAATAATTTTGATTTTGGAGAGTTAACTGTGATTGATTTTAAGATATGGTTCAGTATTTCTGTGTGATCACTGTTTCCTTCTATGATAAGTATTGGTGTTTCTGGGAATATATCATGCGCCATTTTAGACCACTCTCCAGTATGTGCGCCTATGTCTAAGATTCCTTGTGGTGTATATCCAGTGTCTTTTAATCGCTGTAATCGGGTTTTGTGAGTTCGCATGTGATTCCTGTATATTCTCTAGTAATTATTAAATAGAGGTAACTGTTTAGGATGTTTTTCTGGTTGTGTCAAATAAGTACTGTATTTTGTCGTATTTATCAATGGGGTCTTTTTTTCGATTAGTTAGCTTAAATGCGGGAGTATCTCTGCTGTTAATCATGTCTATAAAACCTTTAGATATTCCCGACAATTCTTTTTCTGTATACCAAGCAAAATACTCAGGGCCATGGTCAGAGGATACGGGGGCATCAATTTTAAGTGTATTATCCCATGAGTTTCTGAAAACTGTGTCATGGTTGTATGAATAGTTAAATAATGTGTTGATCCAAAAATATTCATCATCACGCTCATGATCTTCCCAGTATTTTTGGACTGACTTGCTTAATATTTTTATTATGTAGCTGTTTTTATGGGAGGCTAGAAAGTATGATGAGAATAGTGAATATGATTTATCATTAAGTAAGTGCCCCGGATTGCTAAAAGCAAAGAATCCTTCTGTTGTATGGGCGTTAATCCAGTCGTTTAAAGGTCTGTGACACCATAGTGTGGCATCAGACCAGACTCCACCATATTGGTTAAGTAAGTTAACTCGGATGATGTCAGCTCTATGTTGTATCTTAACTTTCTTTTGCTTAATAAGGTGGGTGCTGTGGAGTAGAGCATGGAGTCTCTCTTTAAGTGAGACGAGCCATTGTGGGCCACTTAATGGTGGTCCGGGCATCCAAGTTTTAATATCAAAATATTTTGTTACAGTTTTTTGGTCAAGGCAGCGAATATCCCAGTCGGGATTATAATGCTCCCATGATTTTCTACACTGTTGAACAAGGTGTGGTGCTTTGTCCCAGCCTTGGGCCCAATAGATCCAAATGATTTTTGGAACGCCTTGGTTTTCTTTGTCAGTGTTCATAAGGAAGATCTGTATTTAAGTTTGGTTTTCATGTGAAACCATTTTCCCCTTAGAGAATCTGGGAGTTTGTTGAGTTCTATAGACAGCTTCTTTAATAAGCTTTGTTTTGGTTTGTTTCTGGTTCCAATTTCAGAATGGACATCGGTTGTTCCAATTGGATATGGAATTAACCCGTGAATAATGATTTCATGCCGCCATTGATGGTCTATAAAATCGTCAACGGGAATAAAAATTTCTTGGGACTTGTCGTATAAATTGCTTGCTGCTGCTGGGCTGACTAGGTAGGCGGTTGCTCCAGATGGATTTCCCGTATATGTAACCAGATCAAGGCTGTTTACTTTATGAATGGAATGAGTTTTTTTATCAAATATAGCTTGAAGTCTTACGACCCCTAATTGAGGAATCTCTTCTTTGATGGAATTTATGTGTTCAGGAAAGGAGTTGTCCTGAATTAGAAAGTCATCCTCCAGTATAAGTGTAGGGTTGTTCTTTGCCTTCGCTATCTTCCAGGTTTCTCTGTGTGAAAGAAAGGCACCAATTTCCCCCGGTAGCATGTCGTAGCCATATTTTCTGAGGCGTTTTTTTCTGTTGTATTCGTTAGATGTGGTTGTTTCTGTTCGTTTAAATAATTTTATTTCATATTTCAGGCCAAACTTGTCCAATTGGCTAGATACACTGTGCTGTCTATCAATAGCAGTGGTTAATGAGATAATAAGGATGTTAAAATTTTGCTCCATGGTGTTATGACGAAGGTGCTAGTTTTTGCTCCCACTGCCAAGCATGTTCCATGATAGTATGGATGCTAGAATGCTTAGGGGTCCACCCTAACAGGGTTGTTATTTTTTCTGAGTCAGCAATTAGTGTAGTTGGATCTCCAGCTCTTCGTGAGGTAGTAATAGCAGGTATGTTTCGTTGTGTGACTTGCTCTGCGGCATGAATAACCTGAAGTACAGAGTATCCTTCTTTGTTCCCTAAATTAAATATATTAGATTCCCCGTTTTTTATTAGATGTTGTAGAGCTAGATAATGTGCTTCGCAGAGGTCAAGAACATGAATATAGTCACGAATACAGGTTCCATCGGGAGTGTCATAATCAGAGCCAAATACCTTAATGTGCTCTCGTTTTCCGGTAGCAGTCTGTAGAGCAAGAGGGATCAGGTGTGTTTCAGGGGTATGGCGTTCACCGATGGAGCCATCGATAGAGGCTCCCGCTGCATTAAAATATCGCAGTGAAATATATTGGATTCCATAAGCCTGCTCATAATCAGCTAATGCCTGCTCAATCATCAGTTTTGATTGACCATAAGGGTTAATGGGGTTGCAAGGGTGTTTTTCATCAATAGGGGTGTATTCAGGGTTACCGAACAGAGCAGCAGTAGATGAGAAGATGATGTTGTTGACGTCATGTTTAACCATGCTATCGAGCAGGTTTAGTGTGTTACAGAAGTTGTTTTTATAGTAGAGACCGGGATGCAAAACGGACTCGCCGACTTGTGAAAATGCGGCAAAGTGCATAACACAATCAAATTGGCTGTTCTCAAAAAGAGTGTTTAGCTCATTTGTGTTGGACAGGTCTCCTTCGATAAAATTTCCACCAGTTACGGACTCTTTAAAGCCGGTGCTTAAGTTATCGAAAATAGTTACCTCATCACCATTTTCCAGTAGCATCTGGACCATATGTGAACCGATATATCCTGCGCCACCAACGACAAGAATATTCATGAGAGTTGTTCAATCCCGTTTTTTGCAATAGTTTTTTGGCTGTTTTGTGTGTTCATTAGTTGTTGAAGGTTACTGTTAGCCGCATTTTTTTCTGTTTCGGGATGCCAAAGGTGAATCACACCGGTCGCATATCTCCCCTCTCGGCGATAAACTCCTGTATTGATAAGGCGCATGACCAAATCACTGTCTTCGTAACCCCACCCGACAAAGTCCTCGTCAAATCCGTTGGTATGTAGCAGATCTGTTTTCCATGCGGCTATGTTACAGCCTATGGCGCGCCTCCACTCGGATTGGTTGCGATCTCTCCACCACTTGAGTGATAGCGTCAATAGTGGTAGTAGCCGATTAATGTCCCCGTATAGCCGATGTTTAACCCATTGTATCAAGCTGTTTTGGTGTATGTGGATCTGCTTTCTGAGTACAGTTTGGGTAAATTCTTTTGAGAGTAAGATACGATTTCCTGTAACAAATTTACCTTGTTTTGCAAGGTAGGCATGGGCCTCAATAAAGTTGCTTCTGGGAATGCAGTCGCCATCTAGAAAAATCAGATATTGACCATCGCAGCTTTTGATGGCCCTGTTTCGTATTGCGGAGAGTCGAAAGCCGAGATCTTCATGCCAGATGTGGTGTAGTGGTTGTTTGTAATCTATTTGGTGTCGCTCGACAAGTTGCCGAGTATCCTGAGTGGATCCGTCATCAGCAACAAGCACCTCAAATTTTTGGTAACTTTGGTTGTTGAGGGCGATCAATACCAAGTTCAAGGCCTCGGGCCAGTTATAAGTACTGACGATGATGCTGATTTTAGGAAGGTGGTCCATTTTTACTGAGCAGGTAGAGTTTGATGTATTTATAATAGGTGCCCTCAGCATTCGATACCGCTAGCATAAAACCTCTAGCTCCATCCAGGAAGCCAGCCTGTATGATATAGGTTCGAATAAATGCCCAGAGTCCTTTTCCAATAGCTTTGAATAGGCTGGATGATCTTCCTTGTGAGTGTAGCTTTTCAGCATTGAGTGATGAGTATTGGTTTACTTTTTTCAGCACACTTTCCATGTCAGGGAAGCTATGGTGGATGATGGGATGCTGTAGTTTCTTTGTGGCTCCTTCAATATGGAGGCGTTCATGGATGATTGCTTCATCAAATGTACCTTTTCCTGAGCGAAACAGCCGTGGGACATAGTCTGGCCACCACCCGCTGTGATGCATCGGTTGTCCACAGTAGTAAGAGAGCCTGGGAATATAGAACCCATTGATGTGTGAGTCTTTAATTGCTTGCTGAATCTCCTCTTTTAGTTCTTCGGAAATTTGTTCATCAGCATCAATAGAGAGGATCCAGTCACTATTGGCTTTTTTAATAGCCCTGTTCTTTTGCTTTCCAAATCCGGGCCACTCTGTCACAAAGATATGAGGAGTGTAACGTTCACAGATCTCAACCGTGTTATCGCTGCTGCCAGAGTCCAGAATAATGATTTCGTCGACCCATTGAATAGAATTTAGGCATGCTTCAATGCGCGCCTCTTCATTGTAGGTGATGATAGTGACACTAAGCTGGCTCATTGCCGTGTATGATTTTTTGTGGAATTGCTGAGAAGAGGAGTGCGCTGAAAAAGGCCCAGAAATGCCCTTCTCCGGAATCCATTAGCATTGAATTTCCAAGACTGGAAATAATAATCAAGGCGATTAACCCTTGGGCAAGGTAGCGTTGTTCTAGTGGTTTAATCTGCTTACTCTGTCTGTATTGAATGGTGTATAGAAACAATAGCCCCGTAATTCCTGCTATCCCCAGTTGTAGGGCGGTTGCAGCGTATTCATTATGTGGGTTTGTGGTGATATTGGTTCTGATTCGTTCCTTTGGAATCTCAGAGTAACGTTGAAAAACACTGCCAGTACCACTACCCAGCCACAGATTCTCCTGAATCAAATAGAGACTGTTGGTAACAAATTCACGTCGTTGGCTAGCAGACCCACCATTATGCTCAATACCACCGAGCATTTTGTTGATTGCATGGTTGATTGAAGTGTTTGTGTTGTATTGACCGTAGCTAAAAATAAGGCCCAAGAATAGGGGGATAATAACCGCACTTTTCCAGCGCAAGTGCTGTATAAAAAATAGTGTTGAAAGCCCGATAGTTAATATTTGCCCTGTTGTCCCTGTGCTGATGAAAAGTGCATAATAGAAGGACGCAGTGAACATTATCGCGTAAAGTACTTTGGCGATTCCTGTATGCATAATGGCGCGCTGAGCAAAAATAAATGTGGAAAAAGACATCAGTATGTTGGTGATGATGTGAGTTCTGAATCCACCATCAGTGGAGATAATAGCAGTATGTCCTTCTGAAATAGGGATGTGAAATTGTGGGAATAGGCCAAAATAGATAGAGTATGTTACTAGTAGTACCAGGGACATGCTGGCAAGAAAAGTGTTTATACCAAGCTGTTTTCTATTTTCCGTATTAAAAAGAGGAATAATTAATGCAATATACCAGAGTTCATTGTATTTCTTTAGCCCTTGTAGCGCCTCCCGAAAATCAACAATTGACCAAGTGGTGCCAACAATAAAAAGTAGAAACAGTAAGATTCCGGCTTTTGCAACAGGGTTGTTCCAAGCTGTTTTCCAATGCTCTTTTAAATTTCCTGAGAGCAGTATAAAAATTAGTGTAAAGAAAAGAAAGGTATTCATCAGTGCTGGGCTGATGGGAATGAAAAAAGCAAATGCTAGCGTACAGTAAAAGGCAGCTTGTTGACTGAATTGCTGTAAATTGGAGTGTTCAATGGTTGTTGGGGTAGCAATGGCAGTCATATTTTTGCTTCAATATAGTGTTTCTTGCTGATATCCCAGCCTAGTTTTTCATCCAGCCAAAATCGAATACGATGTTTCCGGTCTTTCCGAGTTATCTTGTAGCTTGGGTTTTGCGTGAATTCTGTTTCGGCTTCTGTTTTGATCCAGTCACCCACAATAGCAGGGTGGGTGCCAGTAAAAGGCCGTAACTCACCTAGATCAATATTTCCATAAGTAGAGAAAGCCTCTGGATTCTCATCACCCCAATATCTACTCACCTGCTTGATCTTTGCATTGTTCCGATCTGCTTTACGCACATGACCATAGTGGTAAATATGGCAGCCAGCATGTGCCGCCTTTGGATAGCGCCCTTTTTTATTCTGATCCATCACTACAAAAAATAGCCCGTCAGGGGAGTAGTTACGAATGGAGTTGCGAATGATGCGAGGAGCACGTTTATACCCCGCAATTCCAATTTGATTTGGTTTTCCATAGAAGTGGTAGTAGTCAAAGTAGAGGGCTTCTACCTCTGGATTGTCTAAATGACGCGCCATGCTGTTATGAATGGTTTCCAGATCTTTCTCGTGAAGCAGCTCATCTCCCTCTAGATAGAAGGCCCAGTCCCCCGTACAGTTGAACTGCGCAATCATCTTCTGTTGTGCATAGACAAAGCCCCGATCCTGCATCACTTCATTCCATTCGGTCTTAATGATGCGAATCTTATCGCTATCAATGGCCTCTATTCTTGCCAGTGTCTGGTCTTCGCTGCGCCCTACAGCAATCACAAACTCATCAACAATCGGTAGTGCAGACTGAATACTCTCAATAAAAGGGTATCCCAGCATTTCTCCGTTGCGGATAAAGGTAAATGCGCTGACTTTCATGGTGAATGGACTGGTTTGGAGGGTTGGATAAGGTGGTTGTAAGCGGAGAGGGTCTGGTTCAAGGTCTGTTCCCAAGTGATTGATTGAGATTTTGTAAACCCCTGTTGTGCCATTCTATTACGATCTTCAGGGTGTTTGAATAGAAAGTCGATCTTTTCTGCGATTTCTTTGCTGTTTTCAGGTTGCTCTAGCAAAGTCGCCTCATCTTCTGTGAGGTGTTCACTAAAGCCACAATAGTGTCGGTTGCTAACGATGACCGGAAGTTGCTGTGCCATTGCCTCCAAGATCACCATGCCGTAAGTATCGACCCGTGTGGGGTGGATCAGTGCATCTACATTGGAATAGAGTGACTCCATCTCTTTGACAACCCCTAAAAAGTGGATGTTGGTTTGGGTGCTTTGAGGGATTTGTATCTGTTCGGCTGAACCATTACCTGCAATGAGTAGATGGATTTTACGGTTATTGAGTTGTTCAAGAGCGGATATCAGTGTGGGCAGCCCTTTCTTCTTAAAGTCATTGGCCACAAATAGTAGAAGAAAGTCATGCTCGTCAAAAGAGTGTTGCACGTGCCATTCAGGTGTTCTCTTTTCAGGGGGCTTGGGGTGAATGCCCGGATAGGCGATGGTGACCTGGTTTTCGTCCTGTGGATAATTTTCCACAATATTACGTGTTAGGAATTCAGAGACTGCAATGAGCTGCTTGCCTTTTTTAGGGGTGATCTGTTGATGCTCCAGCCAGAGGTAGGCAATCTTTCTTGGGCTGAGCAGGGTGTTGAGCCAACGCAATGCCTTACGCCATCCATGTGACTCGGTCCAGCGTGTTCTGACGCAGGGTACATGTAAGGTATAGACATTGGCGTGCGTCACCATGTCATGTGAGTGGACGATATCAAATTTTCCTGCGGTTGCTCTGCGAGTAAACCAGGAGAATAAAAGTTGGTTGATATAGCGAGGGCGTTCAAGCCACTGTGGAATAGTATGAAAGGTGATGTTTGGCGTTCTCTCTTCGATCTGTTGGGCGAAGAGGTGGACATCGTGGATAGAGGCTAGCTGTTTAGTGAGCTCAACGGCATACCGTTCGGCTCCACCGCCATAGGGGTTGTAGTGGCGAATCAGTACCGCAACTCGTAGCCTTGGATT
>Ga0209249_1002955_pt1 | contig 12843 bp, 9 predicted proteins | sample SaaInlV_200m_DNA_4_FD_184653 | JGI IMG/M metagenome (GOLD analysis project Ga0209249, IMG submission 184653) | Marine microbial communities from expanding oxygen minimum zones in the Saanich Inlet - SI037_S3LV_200m_DNA (SPAdes) (version 2) | ecosystem: Environmental > Aquatic > Marine >...
CTAAAACTCATCAATGTTAATATATTTGAGCATGAAAATTGTAGAAACGTTTATGAAAAAAAAGTTTATGAATTAATCAGGTTAGAAATGAACCAATATTAATTGAAAAAATTTCGGAAATTATCAAAAACAATGATAAGATACTTACGAGAATAATAATGAACGGACAAAAAAACAAGGAACTACGCAGCGATATAGAAGCAGAATATCTTGCAACGATATTAATGGGAAGTGTACGACTTTGTGTGAAAAAATGGCAGCTTTCAGGATATTCCTATAGTTTAATAGATGAAGGCAAGCATCTTTTAAAATCAATAAAATTATTAATCAAAAAATAGAAATTACTATGAAAATTACAAAAGTAAGCGAAACTCCAATAAAGGAAACTCCACATAAAGTGGATGCAAGAATGATATACAATTATGATTCAGCTCAGGCAGTACACATTACATTGAAACCGAGTGAAAGCCTAAAACCACATATTACACCTGTTGATGTATTTTTTTTCGTACTCGAAGGTACACCCGAGATTTTAGTTGGCGAGGAAAAACAAACAGTTGAAGCTAATTGTCTTGTTGAAAGTCCCAAAGATATTCTGCATTGTATTTCTAATAATTCAGATAAAATAGTTAGAGTTCTTGTAGTAAAAGCTCCCAAACCAACAGCAAAAACAAAATTGCATTAAATATTCAATGTTTCAATAATACAATGGTATATTGTTTTATTGTATAGTTGTTAAATTGTATAATTGAACAACTGAATAATTTAGGAAATTATAGTTAGTGAATATTAATTAACATAGATAAAAAATGGAAGATTTATTAAATAGATTATTGAAAATACCTTGGATTACGCTTGTAATAACATTAATAATAAGTGCAGTTTTCTTTTATTTTATGAAACAAAATTCAAGAATGGAAACTGACCTTGACAAATACATGCCACAAGATCATCCGGCATTTGTTTATAGCGACAAAGCTGAAGATTGGTTTGGTATAAATGACGGAATTATCGTTGCCATTGAAAACCAAAACGGAATTTATAATTCGGAAACACTTGATACTTTGAAGCAACTTACCAAAAAGTTGCAAAAGTTAGATGAAATCGAAAAAGCCGATGTAACTTCTTTATATACAGCAGACAATATTATTGGCGATGAAGAAGGCATGGACGTTAAACGATTTTTTAAGCGTATTCCGAAATCGGAAGAAAGGCTGAATGAATTACAGCAAAACGTAAAAAACAATGAAATGGTTTACGGAAGACTCGTTTCAACTAATGAAAAAGTTACTGTTATAATTGCAGAAATTAAAGACGATGTTTTTTCTCAAGAGTTTTATAATGAAATACTTGAACTTACAGCCTCTTTTGAAACCAAAAATATAAAAGTTCATGTAGCAGGTCGTCCAATTGTGGAAGGAACAATGGCATTACTTGGTCCGGCCGATATGAAAAACATGGTTCCTATTGTATTGATTGTAATTACTTTGGTGTTATTTATTATGCTTCGCAGTATTAAAAGTACTATACTTACAATGCTTGTTGTATTTTTCAGTACATTATGGGCTTTTGGTGCAATGGCTTTGCTAAATATTCCTATTTATGCAGTTTCTACTATGATACCTGTAATGCTAATTGCAATTGGTGTTGCAGATGGAGTTCATCTTTATAGTCATTTGCAATTATTCTTGCGAAAAAATCCGGAGGCAACAAAAAAGGAAGCTTCTGCCGACATGATAAAAAATATGTGGAAACCGGTAGTAATGACATCTGTAACAACAGCAATAGGTTTCATTTCATTACTCACTTCTCAAGTTTATCCAATAAAATATTTCGGAATTTTTACAGCCTTTGGAGTGCTGATGGCTATGGTATTGTCTTTAGTAATAATTCCTGGTGGAATAATGATTTTCGGTTTGCCTAAAGTGAAAAAAATAAAAAATATGGCTTCCGAAAATCAAGGATTTGCATACAGTTTTGCCAATACAATGATTAAGAGAAAAGGTATTTCTATTATTGTAACAGCCTTAATAATAGTTGCTTCTATAATTGGACTGCAAAAAGTGTGGATTAATTCAAGTTTTCTTGAAAAATTTGAAAAAGACAGTGATATTGTATTAACTGACAAATTCATAAACGAAAACTTTGGCGGGACAACTACAATAAATTTAATTCTTGATGCCGGAGATAAAAAAGATGCATTCAAAAATCCTGAAGTTTTGAAACTTGTTGATAAAATGCAAAACAAAGTAGAGAATGATATGCAAATTGTTGGAAACTCGTTTTCATTAACCGATTATATTAATAGAATGAATAAGGTTATGAATGCCGATAAAGAAGAATTTAACGTAATTCCGGACACCAAAGAAATGGTTGCACAATATTTATTGCTATATGAAATGTCTGGCGATCCTGAAAATCTGAACAAAGTTGTCGATTATGATTATGAAAAATTAAATGTAACATTTCAGCTAAAAAGCGATAATTCAAAAGCAATAAATTCAACACTTGCAGTTATTGAAACTTTCAATGAGGACTTCAAAAAACTTGGTATTTCAACAAAATATGCAGGAAGCGGCTACAAAGGTCTCGTTTTTACAGACCTCATTCTCGAAGGACAAATTATGAGTTTAGTACTTTCTCTGATTATTATTGTGATTTTACTTTCGTTGATGTTCAAAAATATCAAAATAGGGCTAATAGGTGCGGTGCCAATAATTATTACAGCATTAATAAGTTTCGGAGTTATGGGATTTTTAAACATTCCACTCAGTACCACAACTGCCTTATTATCAAGTATTGCAATAGGCATCGGAATTGATTATGCTGTACATTTTTTGGAACAATATCGTAAAAATGCAAAAGAAACAGGCAACAAAATGCTTACTGCACAAAAAACTATGGCACATTCGGGCAGAGCAATATTATTTAACGCCGTAGTAGTAATTGCCGGTTTTATGGTTCTATTATTTTCTGTCTTTCCTCCAAACCGAGCGCTCGGAGCTTTAGTTTCATTAAATATGTTCACAAGTTTTGTGGGTACACTTACTGTTATGTTGGTGCTTTTATATGGTGGAAATTTGTATTTTAAGAAGAAATGATTCAATGATTCAATGGTTCAATTATTCAATATTGTATCTTTGGATCATTGAATAATTGTATCATTGCATAATCGCATCAATACTTTTTTAATTAATTAAAAACTATAAATTATGGAAGAAAATATTATTCTTACAAAGTCATACACTTTTGCTTTGCGTATCCTAAAATTATATAAATATTTAGTTGATGAAAAGAAAGAATATACTCTATCAAAACAAATACTTAGAAGCGGGACATCAATAGGAGCAAATTCGGAAGAGGCTGTCGGAGGTATCTCAAAGAAAGATTTCAGGGCTAAGTTTTTTATTGCATACAAAGAAGCGAGAGAAACACATTATTGGTTACGTTTGTTTAAAGACAGTGGTTATATTGAACCAAAATTAGCAAACAGTTTACTTGAAGATATCGAAGAAATAAAGAAAATACTTGGAGCTATCTTAAAAACAGTTAGTCAATAATTATTCAATTATACAATGATTCAATTATACAATTATACAATTATACAATTTTCAACTATACGATGAAACAAAAACAGCAGTAACCATTGTATCATTGTATCATTGCACCATTGCACCATTGTATCATTGCACCATTGCACCATTGTATCATTGCACCATTGCACCATTGTATCATTGCACCATTGAATAATTGCACCATTACACCATATATTAAAAATTAAAAAAAAGAAAACAATGAAAAATTTAAATATCACAACAATCGTAATTGCAATATTAATTGCAGCAAGTTTTAGTGCAAATGCACAATTAACGGGAACACAAATTATAGAAAAAGCCTACAACCGTGCAACCGGCGATGACCAAACTTCATTGCTTACAATGACTCTTACAAACAAGCAAGGAAAACAAAGAGTCAGAAAAATCAAACAATACACTAAAGATATTGGTGATGTTGAAAAAAGCATTATGTTTTTTCAATCGCCTGCCGATGTTAAAAATACATCGTTTATGAATTGGAGTTATGACAGTGATAAATCTGATGATCAGTGGATTTATCTACCAGCACTCAAAAAAACCAAACGTATTTCAAGCGATAGCAAAAGTGACTATTTTATGGGTTCTGATTTTACCTATGATGATTTAGGTGATAGAAAATTAGAAGCAGATAAACACAAACTTTTAAGAACAGAAAAACTTGATGGCAAAGAATGTTATGTTGTTGAAATTAAATCTATTGATGAAGAATATATGTATTCAAAAACTGTAGCATGGATTAATAAAGCTAACTTTATTGGCGTAAAAAAAGAGTTTTATGACGAAGATGGTGAACTGCTGAAAATTTTAAACATAAAATCTTACGAAGAAATATCAGGATTTTGGATTGTTACAAATTCAGAAATGAAAAATGTTCAGAAAAATCATACAACAAGTATGGTATTAAGTGATGTTAAAGTAAATGTAGGAGTTTCTGCATCAAAATTTACTGAAAGAATGATGATGAGAGGATTGTAAATTAATGATACAATTATACAATGATACAAAGATACAATATTGAATAATTGAACCATTGAATAATTGTACCATTGAACCATTGAAAAATTAAATAGTAGAAAATGAAAACAAAAGGATTAACACTGATAATGATTGTAATTGCAAGTCAATTTACAATAGCGCAAAACCCTGAGATTTCTGGTTTTGCAAGAAATTATACAGGAGTTTTATTTGAAAACGGTGATTTCTCAATTCTTCAAAATACGCTAAATCTGAATTTTGCCAAATCGGGTGAAAAGGTTGCTTTCAAAGCAAATCCAATGTTATATAGTTTTAATACAGATAGCTTAAATTTACGATTAAGAGAACTTTATCTTGATTTATACTTCAATAATTTCGATATACGCATAGGTAAACAACAAATAGTTTGGGGAAAAGCAGACGGTGTTTTTATCACCGATATTGTTTCACCATTAAATTTGACGGAATTTTTGTTGCCAGATTTTGATGAAATCAGAACAGGCGTAAATGCAGTAAAATTCGATTATTATAAAGGAAATAATACTTTTGAAGTAATTTGGTTGCCAAACTTTACACCCACAAAACTACCTCCTTCAAATTCAATTTGGTATATTCAGCCTGATTTTCCAGTAAATCCGACCTTCGACTGGTCTCAATCTGAAATTTCAACAAGAATAAAAAACAGCGAAGTGTTTATGAAATATTCAGCATTAACATCAAAAATTGATTTTGAACTGATGGGTGGATATACTTGGGATGACAATCCATCAATGCACGTTCAAAAAGAATTTGGTTTGGATACTACAACAATACCGCCATCACCAATAATGACAAGTTTATATATTACTCCAAAACATCATCGTCTAAATTTGGGCGGAGGTTCGTTTAGTACAGAAATTAAGGGGATTATTTTGCGTGGCGAAGGAGCTTACTACAATGGAAAATATTTTCAAACAGAAGACCCTCTTGCAAATGATGCACTGGTACAAAAAGATTATCTACATTATCTAATTGGGTTGGATTTTAATATCAAAAACATAAAATTTAGTACCCAATTTATTCAAGAGACAATATTAGATTATGATGAAAATATGCTAAACGAAAAAAACCAAAATACTTTAACATTTTTGGCACGCTATGATATATTCAGAGAAACATTGCACCTTGAATTGTTTTCCTACATCGGATTGACTAACGAAGATGCACTAATCAGACCAAAAATCACTTATGATTTTGACGATAGTTTTTCAATCCTACTCGGCTCAAATATTTTTATTGGAAACGATGAAGGTCGCTTTGGGCAGCTTAAAAATAACTCAATGGGATATATGAAACTGAAATATAGCTTTTAGTTAATCAATGGTTCAATTTTTCAATGGTTCAATGGTTCAATGGTTCAATGGTTCAATGGTTCAATGGTTCAATGGTTCAATGGTTCAATGGTTCAATGGTTCAATGGTTCAATGGTTCAATGGTTCAATGGTTCAATGGTTCAATTTTTCAATTTTTCAATGGTTCAATGGTTCAATTTTTCAATGGTTCAATGGTTCAATTTTTCAATGGTGCAATGGTGCAATGATCAATGGTTCAATTTTTCAATGGTGCAATGGTGCAATGATCAATGGTTCAATATTAAAATAGATTGAATAATTGTATAATTTTATAATTGTATAATTGAATCATTGTATAATTGAATCATTGTATAATTGTATAATTGAATCATTGTATAATTGAATAATTACTCGTCCTCATCTTCATAATAATCAAGAATTTCATATTCCTCATTAAATCGTTCTATAAACATTCGTTTTTTACGGTCGCTCGACAATATGTATGAAAACGGTGCTTCGCCTTTTTCTGAGTTTTTCCGCTTGTCCTGTTTCATATCTACAATTGTCTGGTTGAAAATATCGTTAGACGAAAGTACTTGCATCAAATTTCTACGGTAGGTAAAGAAATACCAATTGCTATAATCGGTTTGTAAAAATACAGTTATTTCATCGCCACCACGCCGTTTTATTAGCTCAATTTTTCCATCTACATAACGGTTCACTTCATTTTTCAGAATATTCCCAACCCCTATTTCTCCAACCGAATGATAAGAATCGGTAGATGAATTCCATTTTAAAATCACATCTGTCAGTAGCATTGTGTGTTCCAATTCTTTAGGAAATTTTCTATATTCTCCATGCAATGATAAATTATACAAAAGTTCGTCTGACTTTTCGGTACCAAGCATAATTGCAAGCCCCTTAATAAAAATATCGGTGGACATATCGGTGGGTTCAAGATTCGGGTCATCAATAAATGTTTGCGACATATCTTTCAAAAGATTCTTATCGAAAAAGAAATCCAAAGACATCATTACATTTAGTTCCACGCTGTCTTTAACAAGATCGTGAGTAATGCTACCCATTGGATTCACTTTCATTTGTCCGAAATACAAACCAAAATCGAGCTCTCCTTCGCCATAAATCACACAGTTCTTTTTATTCAAACTAAGAAAATTGCCCGGCAAATTAAATTCTTCTAATTTTTCTTTATTGGAAATTTGATATTCCTCGTTGATATTGTCATAATAAAGATAACCGGAAGTATTCAGTATTTTCAGGTCGTTAGCTCGTTTTGGTTTATTCATGAAGGAAGAATAAATGTGTGCAGAATCCTTATTCAGCATAAGACCGGCATAAAGTTTTGTACCCGATCTATCTTTTGGTTTTTCGGCAATCGGAATTAGAATATTATTCGGATCAATTTCCTCCGAGAATTTTATCCATCGCCTATTCAAAGTTTCGCACTCATGTGAAATTCTCACTGCTCCTGTAAAAGTAAGGAACTCATTGTCGGCATTAAGCCTAACATCGCCTTCGAAATTGAAATGCGGACTCAGAGTAAAAAGCATTGAATCAATGATTGTTCCGCTAGCATAGGTTTGCACGGCTGTATCTACTGCAACCACATCAAATTTTATTGTTTGTTTTCGGTTAAGTTCGTCAATATAATCGTATTTTCCGTTAGCCGAATAGTCTTTTGCTCCAAAAATATTTACAGTAGATTCGTAAATTATATGATATCTTGAAGCATTATTAGCAACTATTTTCGCAGAGTCTAAGGTTCGCATAATAGCTTTCTTTTCAACAATTATCTCGCCATCTCCCGGATAAATTGTTGCATCGGCTACTTTTAGCAATCTAACTTCCCGAGCTGTGATTAAATGTTTTTGAAGATTATAGTTTGCAACAGGAGAAATAAACTCCAGCGAATCTTGCTTTGGATGGACAGAAGTGAAAATTGCACCATCAAGTTCTACATCCTCAAGTTCATCGGGAGATAATCCTTGTTGATACAATCTGTCGGAAATTGAAATAGAACTAACACTCATATCTATTTCTTCTTTTTCCATAAACCAAGTGAACATATCCATATAACAGACATACTGATTTTTAGGGAACTCGACAAATGAAGCAGAATCGTTCGATAAGAACTCGCCGGTTCGTTCAATAAAATCTATATGAGAATTTACGTTATGAGTTTTAAATGCAAAACCTTCAAATCCTGCCGATTTTAAATCGAAATTTGATGTATCTGCATCGAAAACATCTGCTGAATATATAAACTCCGGCGAGCTAAGTTCGGCATTTACAAATTCCATTTTCCCCCAACCTCTCATTCCTGTTGGTTCCAAAACAATTGCTCCATGAATAATTGCCTCTTTATCATACATTTGCATAGGAATTTTCTTTTTATGGACAATCATTTGGTCTTGCCATGGTTCCCAATGAATATATATGCTATCTGCCTCTACCGAAGGATATTCTATTCCCGAAAGAGTTTTAATATTATTAAATTTGTTTGCATGTGTGTTCATAGAATCCGGGAAAAAGATATAATCGTCAGATAGAGTTGTTGACCTCAGATAATTTAATTCTCCATCGCCCCTTAATCCTCTGTGACTCAAACGAATTTCATTTTTATAAACGCCTTTGTTTTGGTAGGCAGGAAATCCATCGGTAGGAGTAGAGCGGATAAATCCGAGAGAAAAATCGGATTGAATTTTTAGCTTTTCATCGAAAGACGGAAATATACTTGCCGGTGTGAAATGGCCATCAAATTCTAAACCATCTGTCGAAAAATTGTCGAGACTATCAATTTTGAACGGAAATACTTGAAAATAAAAATTCTCTTTATTATATACTCCTTTTTGAATATGTTTTTTATCGTAATAAACATAAGACGGATTTTTGCTATTAAAAATCGGATAGCTCGGAAAATCTTCTTTACCTGATTTATTTGTTGGATAATCAATTTTCAGATCGCCTGTAATATCTTGCAGAACAGATTTTACTTTTCTATGCAGATTGCGCCCCCAATTATCTTTTTCGCCTGTTTTTGCCCAAATTCTTATTGAATCAATATTTGTAAGTTTTATCTTAAAATCTTCATAATCAAACTCCAGTTTCTTTCCATAAAAATCGAAAAGTCCTGCCTTAATTTTTCCATCGAACTCAAAATCTCTGTTTTTCTTTAGCAGTAATTCTCCATCGAGCGGGTGAATTACTACATTTTGAGAATCGCTAAGCAGAATGGTTTTCACTCCGAACAACTTTATACTGTAATCGAGCAAACTAAACTGTCCGTTATTATTATTTTTAGTTGCAGAATAGAAATTTATGACATCGTAGTCTTTCTTTTTGCTGTTTGCTCGCATATAATTCAACAACTTATCTCTAATTACAACAGTTTCGCTGCGAGTATCGTAAGATATATATCCGGAATATGCGAGAGTCATCAATTGTTGCTTGACCTGATACAATGGTTTTCGAAGATAATTTGCGTAGGCAAGAGCACCAAATTCCCGAGAATGATAATAGGCAGCAAATTTATAAACGGAAACAAAAGGATGTACATCGTCCATTCCTTGAATGTTTTTATATCTTTCTTCGCTAAAAAAATCGTTCGATTCGAAAAAGGCAGTTGCTTCAGAATTTCCTTTTTTTGCTTTGAAAAGAATTTTTGGATTATCAATTTTCCATTCCAGCACTTCAAAATCCATATCAATCTGGTGAAAAGTATTAAAATATGGACTTTTTTCAATCCCAATTCCATTTCTGTTCAATGTAAGCGTCCTGTTTTTTATCGAAAATTTAAATTCTAAACCCGGATGATAGATTGAGTCTGTATCTAAATAGAAAGTTACAGTTGTATTTTGGGCAATAATCATATCTCTCTTAAATAGAAAACTTTGCGAACCTGCTCTTAAAAAAACGCTATCTTTATATAAAATTTCGAGAAATACATCTTCTTTTTCCGTTCCACTTCCAATAAATTTTGCACCGTGCATAGCAAATCCACCTTCGTAATTTATTCCTTTATAAATGTTTGGGACGTTAAACCTTTTTTCATATGAAATAAATTTGGGATATTTTATCCTTGAAGTATCATTTATTGCTACAATTTTCTCTTCTAAACGACCAGGAATTGGCTTATCAGAAAATCTTTCATAATCAAAAAAAACAGAATCGGCAGTATATGCAGATTTTTTCAAATTTATTTCATAGGATTTCAGTTTTGCTGAAGCTTCTGAGATATCAAAATTTGCCCTGTGCCAGGGAACAATTCCTCCGCTACCAAGCCATAGCTGCTCCAATGGCAAAAACTCTCCTTTCGTTTCAAGGATTAACGAACTATCCTTTTTCGCATAACACACAATATCGGTTTTGTCGAAAACAACTTTTAAGAATTTTTTATCATCGCTTACAAATCTAAAATTTCCTGTAGGTGTTTTCCATTCTACCGATACAGATTTGTAAATAGTATTGTTCAACAGCAAAGTACGCGTTTGAACAAACATTTGGTCTATTTTTCTATTAGATACTTTTTTATTACCGAAAATCTGCAAAATTGCCTTTTTCCATTCTTCGAAGCTTTCAGTGTTATGCTCAGATTCGTGAAAAGCAATCAGTAACTCGAAAAAATTGGCAAAAAGAGGAAAGGCAGAGGCTCTTTTTTTAAGCATCAGATCGCAGGAGCTGAAAATAAATTCTTTGTCGGATTCAGAAAAAGCTTCTTCTTGCCAGACACTTTCAAAGCTGTCCATAAGAATTCTACCTTCCTTTTTTTTGCCTTTTTCTAAGAAATTGCGAATCTCTTTTAAGAATTTTTCATCTTCGTGAGTAAAATTTTTCAGTTTTTGAGAATAAGCAAAATTTGCTGTTATAAATAATATTATTAAAATTAAATACTTAATTTTCAATCTAATAACCATCTCTTTAGAATTAGTTTTTCTAGTTCAAAAGTATAAAGAATTTACGAACTGGAGATACATTTTTGTTTTGGCTTTTACTAAAAACAATAGTTATTAGTAGAAACTATTTTAGCATACCTTATACATAGAACATCAAATTTGTTGATTACGAGGCAGTTGAATTTGTATTTTTATAATAGGGAAAAATTCGTTCTATGGAGGACTGATTAAATTCATGAATTAATCAGCTTAAAGAAAAGCACCTAATATTAATTTGTTTCAGATATTATTATAATTCCGATAAATATTTGTTTAAATTCGCAGATTGATTTTATTAATCGTAGTGAATGAGCCAATTTAAAATTACATTAGCTTTTGATACATATCGCGAAAAACAGGTGGTAGTTTTTAACTGTGATTTTAACAGGAAGCTTATAGACAAAGTAAAATCAACCGGAGCCCACTGGAGCCAAAGTAGGAGGTTTTGGTATATTCCGAAAAAAGAATTTAGCTTAAGTAGGGTTTACGATACGCTTAAAACTGAGGGTTTAGTAGATTATTCAGCATTAAAACCTCAAAATCGAAAAAATACAGAAAGCAAAACTGCCAATATTACAGAAGTAAAACCAAAAGTTGAAATTCCAATTAATTATTTAGATTTATTAGACCAGAAAAGATATGCCGAAAACACAAAATCGACTTACCTTAATTACTTCGGCGATTTTGCAAACTATTTTCAAAACAAAAACTTAGGAAGCATTTCAAAAGACGAAATAAACCAATATATTTTAAAACTAATCAGAGAGAAAAACATTTCTGGAAGCCAACAGAACCAACGAATTAATTCCATTAAATTTTATTATGAAAAAGTATTGGGCAGAGAAAAACAGTATTTTGATATTGAGAGGCCAAGAAAGGAAAGTACATTGCCTGAAGTATTGAGCAAAGGCGAAATTGAGTTAATGATTATAAGGACTAAAAACCTGAAACATAAGGCATTAATTGCCTTGATATATTCTTGTGGCTTAAGAAGAAGTGAGGCAATTAATCTTAAAATAAGTGATATTGACTCTAAACGAATGCTTATACTAATACGAAGTGCCAAAGGCAAGAAAGACAGGTATGTTCAGTTGGCTACATCGGTTTTGAACCTTTTACGTCAGTATTACAAAAAAGACAGACCTGATATATATATATTCGAAGGACAAAAGCAGAAGCAATATAGTGCAACGAGTATAGTAAATGATGTTAAAAATGCTGCAAAAAGAGCAGGCATTAAAAAAAATGTATATCCTCACATATTAAGACATAGTTATGCAACACATCAACTTGAGCAAGGAGTAGATATTAGATATATTCAGGAATGGATGGGACATAATAGTACAAAAACAACCGAGCGATACACACATGTTTCAGAAAATAATTACATTTGACAATAAAAAAGTATGGCAAATAATCAATCAAGAAATTATTCAACTTTAACAATTAAAAGACTTTACACTCTCTCAGGTAATCGTTGTGCATTTCCTGGATGTGATGTTAAGTTCTTGAACTGGGAAGATGATACAAATTTCTCGAATATTTGCCACATTGAAGATGCAAATAAAAATACACATAAAGCAGACAGGTTTAATCCAAATATGTCGGATAAAGATAGAGCAGATTATCAAAATCTAATATTGCTTTGTCCCAATCATCATATAGAAACAAACGACCCAAGTAAATATTCTGTGGAAACTCTTAAAACTTTAAAAAGAGAACACGAAACGAAAATGGATGCTCTACAAAGCGGGAATAATACAATAGCTAAATATCCCTCAGTTTTAAGTATTCTCATTAATCAAATTGGTTCAAATTTATTGGAAGATGAATTTGAAGCGATGGGTAAAAATGCTCCTATTACAGAAGATAAAATCCAGTATAACAATGTTGTTACATACAAGCCAGTAATTGAAGAATACAGTATTTATCAAGGTAAGCTAAATGGTATCTATGATGAAATAGAAAAACAAGGTTCGAGTAAAAAAT